>Ga0209164_1002635_pt1 | contig 18558 bp, 14 predicted proteins | sample MTBNYHSulfiMetaG_FD_187458 | JGI IMG/M metagenome (GOLD analysis project Ga0209164, IMG submission 187458) | Enrichment culture microbial communities from rom New York Harbor, USA that are MTBE-degrading - MTBE-NYH (New York Harbor Sulfidogenic)... | ecosystem: Environmental > Aquatic > Marine >...
CAAGCGCGTTTTGTAGTATTTTTATAGGTCAGGGTACCGATCACGAACATCAGTGATTCCTTGTTCCTTCTAAGGGATGTTGATGGTTCGAGGGGCAAGTCAAGGCTGTCGCTATAAGATTTTTTCCGACATCCCTGCCTACCGGCAGGCAGGCCTGTCGGATCATGGTACCTTCGAACAAAGACTGAGAGGTTACCTCTTGATGGTTCTGTAATAGGAAATCGCGTCTGATGTAGTTAAAAGCGGAGATGGAGAATTGATACCTGAATAACAACTTCAAGATAAGGGGAAATAATTTTTAAGGAGATCTCGAAGGGGCTTTTCCTCTCTAAACACTTCTCCAATCAGGATTTCACGCACGACTCCTTGACGATCGATTAGAAAATTCGTAGGGATAGCATAGACGCCATATCTTCTGGCCAAGCCTCCATCCGGATCCAAGGGGACGGGAAAGGTGACGTCGAGCTGAGCAGTAAAGGCGAGAGCGACTTCAGTGCTCTGTTTGACATTGACGGCCAAGACCAGAAACCCTTCTTTCTTCAATTGACGATAATACTTATCGATGATGGGCATCTCATAACGGCAATAGGGACACCAGTCCGCCCAAAATCTTAAAAGCACTACTTTTCCCCTGACTTTATTTAGGCTCCAAGCCTGGCCTTCCAGATCCTGACAATTGAAATCAATAGCGGCAGCTCCTATTTTGGGTAGGGAGGGTTTCTCAGCTTTTTCCTTACAGGCGGAGACCATGAAAAAGATAAGAAGCCCTATAAAAAAAAACGTTAAAAATTGTGATTTCACCACTTTGGCTTCATTTCCTCTGGCTTAGGAGGAGCCCAGTCCTCGGGAATACAGCATCCCAAGGGCTTAAGGAGTTCTTCATATAAGACTTTCTTTCCCGTTTGTGTATCGATAAACACGGCCCAACCACCAACGACTGAGGCAGGATGGAGAGCTTCCTGGGGGAAAAAATTAAAAGCATAGACCCGATAATAGTCAATCGAGCTTTTCTTTTTAACCGGATAAATGAGGACACTTTCAGCCAATAGGATACATTTCAGTTTTTTAAAGTCTTTAATTTCGCTCTGGCCGATTTTCAGCGCCTCCTCATGGCCTACCTTAGAGGTCACCGGCGCTTGAACATGGGGGTAGAGTAAAGCGCCCAGAGATTTGATGTCTCCTCGGGAATCAATGGAAAATCCCAGAGACGATTCATAAATAATCACGTCACGAAAGGTCTGCCAGTAACTCACATACCAAGTATCTGATATTTTTTCAGCCCCTTTCAGCTTCAATTGATCAGGCTCAATCTGAAGTAGGGACTTATACTTATTGACCAGTAAGGGCCCTGTATGGGTAATCTCTTTCCTGGATAATTTTGAAAAATTTTTAATTTCTAAGAGATTCGACTCTATCCCCCGGATGATCAAGGGAGCTTGGGTAAGAGAATCCCTCAGGATGGATAACTTTTGCCCCTTATAGATGACCGTTTCGTAATCTGCTCCTACACACCAAAAAACTGGATTCAAAAGAAGAAACAGACTGAAGAGGAGGGTCTGTAGGATGGACAAAAAAATCTTAGGGTTTCGGGAAATCTTTAAACCCAACAAATTGAGAGCTCTGGGAAAAAGCTTTACGCTCTCTTGATTACACGGATTCTGAGAGAGGATTACACAGATTTTCTTTATTTTAAACGAATTTCTAATCCTTGTAATCCTTTCATCATCTGTGTAATCAGAGATTTCTGGCCCTTATAAAAATCTCAAACTTAGACCTTGACACTTAGATAACGCTCCTGGATATCCATGGCGCCTTCCAGTTCTGAGGGGGTTCCCTCATAAACAATGGATCCCTTCTCCATAATATAAATTCCCTGGCAGACATTTTTGATGGTCTTCAGATTTTGTTCCACCAACAGGATCGTGGTCCCTTTCCCATTAATGACTTTCACGGTTTCAGCAATCAATTTGACTAACAAGGGCATCAACCCTTCCATGGGTTCGTCCATCAACATCATTTTGGGTTTGGTGATTAAAGCCCTTCCCATAGCGAGCATTTGTTGTTCGCCTCCAGAAAGGGTCCCTGCTTTCTGGTTGAGCCGTTCCTTCAATCTTGGAAAATATAAAAATACCTCTTCAAGTACTTTTTTATCCAATTCTCCCCTGACAACAGGAATCCTCAGATTCTCCATGACGGTCAGTTTGGGAAAGAGATGTCTGCCCTGAGGCATATAGGCAATCCCCATGCGGGGGATTTGATAGGGGGACAACCCTGAAAGATTGGCCTCATAAAAATGGACCGATCCACTTCTGTGGGGCACCAAACCCATGATGGACTTTAGGGTCGTCGTCTTCCCGACGCCATTTCTTCCGATCAGACCAACCAGCTTTCCTTCATTGACCTCCAAGGAAGTATCATGAAGGACTTTGCATTCCCCATAGCTGCAATTTAAATTTTTCATTTTAAGCATGTTCGCTACCCAAATAGACTTTCTTTACTTCTTCGTTTTCTCTGATGATATCAGGTGTCCCTTCCGCTAAAATCGCCCCATAATGAAGAACAGAGATATTGTCTGCCAACTCCATGACCACTCCCATGTCATGCTCCACCAGAATGATGGTTTGCCCCGAAAGCATGCTCCTCATTTTTTTGACCAGGGCCATGGATTCCTGACTGTTGAGGCCGGCGGTGGGCTCATCTAATAAGAGAAGGGTGGGCTCCGTACTTAAGGCAATCCCCATCTCTAAAATACGTTGATCCCCGTAGGACAATTCAGAGCATATTAGATGGGCTTTCTCTTTAAATCCGGTCAGCTCTAACATGGATTCTACCTTTTCCTTCACATCCTCCCATTTCAATGCCCTGATAAAAGGGTTGAAAAATTTCTTTCGTGACTGGACGGCCGTCCAGATATTTTCATAGACGGTTAACCCAGAAAAGAGGCTGGTGATCTGCAGGGTTCTGGCAATGCCGATATGGGAGACCCGGTGCGGGCTTAGATTGGTAATCTCCTCCCCTTTAAAATAGATATGTCCGCCCGAGACAGGAAGGGTCCCATTAATCAGATTCAGCAAGGTGGTTTTCCCTGCCCCATTGGGTCCGATCAACGCCCGCAGTTCCCCTTTGCCCACCGAAAGGTTCACCCTATTCACAGCTAATAATCCACCAAAAGATTTATTGACTTCTTTCAGCTTAAGGATGATTTCATTCCTCTCAGGCACTCGTTTCCCCCTTCTTGAACCTGGATTGAATAAGACCCACCAGTCCTTTCGGAGCTACGAGAACCATGAAAACCAAAGCAACTCCGACGACAAGATCTGTGGCCTGAAGAAAATTGATCAGATAATGCTCCAGAGACATGACAATCCCTGCCCCTAATGCAGGCCCAATTAATGTCCCCATGCCTCCAACAATGGTATAAACAACCGCATGTCCCGAAACTGACCAGTGAAGATAACCGGCTGTCGCATACTTTAGGGTCAGACTATAAAGGCCCCCTGCTAATCCGCTGAGACCTCCCGCAATGACAAAGGCGATGAGTTTATATCGCTGGACATTATAACCGATGAGTCGAGCTCTCTCCTCGTTTTCCCGTATCGATATAAATACCTTACCCAGAGGAGATTGAACCATCCTTCTCAGAAAGAGGTAAGAAATGGCAACAATCACCAAAACGAAGTAATAGTTACCCTTAATATCGGTTAAGTTTATTTGAAAAAAACCCAGGCGGAAAGGAGGAGGTGAAAAGGTGAGGCCATCTGTCCCGCCCGTCAGCGAGGTCCAGGTATCTCCGATGATATTCCCGATAATGGCGAAGATGATGGTAATGATGACAAAATGGATTCCGCTCAGTTTCACCGAAAAATATCCCACAAACCAGGCAAAGAGGATGGGGATAATGATGGAAAAGAGTAGACTCAATTCTGTATTCAAGCCAAATTTTCGGATGAGGATGGTGACGGTATAACTCCCCAGGCCAAAAAAGAGGGCCTGCCCAAAGCTTAAAAGTCCCGTGTAGCCGAAGATCAGATCAAAAGAGATGGCAAATAAAATCCAAACAAAAAGCTCTGTTAAGAAAGTTTGATAGAAGAGGTCAGCAAAAAAGGGTAAAACAGCCAATAGCAGGAGAATCAATACAAATATCAAAATAAAACCGAAGGATCTTCCTTTTTGAATGAGCACGACTTATTCTCCGAAAAGCCCCTGGGGCCGAATCAACAGAACAATGATCATAAAGGCAAGAGCAAAGATCGTAGCCACCGAGGGAGGGACAAAAAGGGCCCCTACGCCTTGGATCAAGGAGATCATAATGGCAGCGAGTACAGAACCTTCAAGGTTGCCCATTCCTCCCACGATGACAATGATAAAGGCCATAATGAGGACTTCACGGCCCATCATAAATTCGACGGAGACAATCGGAGCCGCTAATACTCCTGAAAAGGCGGCTAACGCCGATCCCAAAACAAAAGTCCACATATAGACCTTGTTCACCGGAATCCCCAAGCCGACAGCCATCTCCCGATCTTGTACCACCGCCCTCATCCAGAGCCCATACTTCGTCTTTTTTAAGAATATCCAAAGACCGATCATCAGCCCCATTGAGATCAAAGCGATCATAATACGCATTAACGGGTATTGTAAGTCGAAGATCGGGAAGCGATAGGCAATGGGTGGAGTGATCCTTCTGGGAGAGCCACCAAAAATCATCAGGACCAATTGTTGAACAACGAGCATCAGACCAAAGGTGCAGATGATGGTGATGATCGGTTTATCTTCAATCGTCCTGATTAAACCCCTTTCTATAATTAAACCGATGGCACCGACACATATAGGAGCAATGATTAAGGCGATCCAAAAACTTCCGGTGAGCTCGATGAAGTACCAGGCCACGACGGCCCCTAACATATAAAGGGCTCCGTGGGCCATATTGATAATATGAAGGAGGCCGAAGATCATGTTTAAACCAAGAGCGATGAGGGCCATGATCAGCCCCCAGACAACTCCGTTTAAAATGGCTATCGCCAAATTGGAAATCACGAACCCTGTCCTTTTGTTTTATTTGAATTTTAATTTAAGCCCCTCCCCCTTTTCTCCCTCGAAGAGAAACAAAGGGAGGGGCTTCTAACAGAAAATATTTATTTCTTAAAGTTTCGTACTTAAATCTACTTCCGGTTCGTACATGGCCTTTTCTTTAGGAATACGCTCAAGGACCTTCAGCTTGAGATCAGGTTCTACTCTCGAAATATAAAAATCCGAGAAACCCTGATGGTCTTGCTCCCTCATGATGAGGTCGCCCACCGGACACCATGGGCCCGCTTTCAGTTTCAAACCACAGATAGCCTTGATCAGATCCGCATTCTTTTTGTTATCCTTCCAGCCCGTCTGCTCAATCCCCAGTTTGATCATATAAGGATAGATCCACATCGAATACATATGGGAGCCGGCAATGGTAATCTTGGGATTCCCGACCTCTTTTCCATCTTTATCCACTCCGCAGGCTTTTCGATAGGCGATCTCGTAAGGTTGAAGTTCCTTAGGAACCTGATCCAGGTGCCGGGGATGGTACTCGATATAGTAGGCCCCGATGGATTCCTTTCCGACAACCTCCTGACCGATTCCTTCCGTGCAGCAAATTACGGTAAATCTCTGGAGACGTTTATGGAGACCCACTTCAACAGTCTGCCTAAGGACCCCTAAAGCAGCGGACCCTAAGAAAGCAGTGAACAGTACCTCCGTGTCGGGATCCACCTTCTGCAGAAAGGGAATAAAATCTGCGGTGGCTGGCGGGGCAAAGACATTTTGGGCTTTCCCACCGGCGGCCACGACACGGCTTCCGAATTCTCTTGCCAGCGAGTGACCCCATGCATAATCGGCGACCAGGAAAGTCCATTTCTTTCCGAGATTATCAAAGCCAAATTTCCAAGCGGCTACGGCCTGCGATCTCGCATGGGAATGGTTACGAATATAATAGGGAATGGCGTCCTTTCCGGTAAACTCATAAGTCATGGCCCCCCCACTAAAGAACGGGATTTTGTATTGTTCGGCAAGAGGAAAACAGGCCTTCTGGACTCCGGAGTGAATGGATCCCATGACAAAATCCACTTTGTCCTCTAAAATCATTTTTCTGAACATGCTGGCTGACCAGGCCGGGTTGCACTTCGTGTCATAATCGAACAATTCCAATTTTCGGCCTGCGATCCCTCCCTCAGCATTCATTTTGGCGATGGCCGCTTTAGCTACCTTCCCCAGCCAATACCCATATTCCGTTGCGAATACGGTATATTCATTAAACATTCCAATTTTAATCGGCGGCTGGGCTCCATAGGTAAAAGGAACTGGGGCCCAAGAGCTGAGGCTCAATCCCGCTGCCCCGAGGGCAGTTGTTTTGATGAAATCTCGACGAGAGATTTCTTTCTTCGAAATTCCTTCAGCTTTTTTCTTCGATTTTTTTTCTGCCATAATCCCTCCCCACTAGGTGAAACTCCCCAACGATACAACAGGGGGTTCCCCGGAAATAAAACATTTCAAATGCTCTGCCTTATTCTAATTTTTATAAGCAGAACCTCCACCCAAGCCACCTCAGGCAGGACCGGGCACCACCCGGTCAATCTCCATCTTCAAGGATAGAAAATTTACTTCCCTATGCTTATGTCACCTCCTTTCCCCAAAAAGATAGTATGTTGAAGTGTTAAACTTTTTCTGGCAAAGCCATGTCAATCAGCTCTGTCAGGTCGTAGAGTTTCATCTTGCTTCCGATTCCCTGAGAACCTTGATTTAAATTGTAATGGCAGAAGGGACAGATGGAGACCATATGCTCCGCACCGGTTTCTATTCCCTCTTGAATTCTGAGAGCAGCGTTTCTCTGTGCCCAATCATTGTATCCGGTCATCACGCCGCCCCCTCCACCACAGCAGTAAGAGTTGGCCTTGATTCTTTTCATTTCCCTAAAATCGATTCCTGGGATCGCCTTCAGAAGTTGTCTGGGTGTTTCGTAGAAGCAATCCTGTTCATCCAGGTTGACATACGCACCGGCCCAGAGTTGGGTTCCATCTTTGTCGATGATGAATTTCGTGAGATGCCGACCCGCATGGCAGGGGTCATGGTAGGTCACTTTCCATGGCAATGATTCGGAAAATTTTAATTGCCCCGATGTCCACAGATCATATAAAAACTGGGTGGTGTGGGTTACCCGAATTCCCTCCATCATTCTTCCATACTCTTCCGTCATCGGATAATCTTTCATGAAAGCCCTGTAACAACCGGCGCAGGAAGTCACGATCGTCTTCACGCCCTTTTCGTCATGCAACTTTCTGAACAATTCTAAATTTGACTCAGCAATTCTTTGGAAGGCCTCGACATTGCCAAGCCTCATCGCGGTAGACCCGCAGCAGAGCTCACTCTCTCCCAAAATACCAAAGTCCAGTCCGAGTTTATTGAAGATGGATGCCGTGGCTTGAGGAACCACCCTGACCGGAACGTTGTAACCGCCTGTGCAACCGACATAATAGAGAATCGGTGCGGGTTCCTCTAAAATATTCTTGATCGGTTTCCCCTGTTTTTTGAAAGGTCTGGTCCAATCCAATCTCACCCGGCGTGGACCTTGATAGGGATTGTCATAGCTGCTCAGAGATTGGGCAATGACTTTCTGCTTTGGCATGGGCCCAACGCCGTCTGCAACGGCCTTTCGCCTCATGGCCTCGATGATCTCCGGAATAAAGGGTTTATGATCGAGCTGGCATTGACTCTGACATCCTCCACAGACATTACATTTATAAATGGCATCCAGCAGCGCCTCGTTCCACTTCAGGTCTCCACTCAGAATTCCTCTGGCAAAGGCAATTTTCCCCCTGGAGGATAAAAATCCCTCAAAACCAAACTCTTCTCCTGCAGGGCAGATGGGACTGCTCACTGACGGTGGGCCATATTCGTAAGCTTCTTTGCAGGTTCCACAGGCTGTGCACCTCCAGAGGATATCTTCTAATTCTTTAAGGCTGGGAATATTCCATTTCATGGCAACCTCCTCTAACTTAGGTCTCGGAATGTTGGAATAATGGAATGATGGAATAGTGGGTTAACCTTCTATTACCCAGAATTCCATTATTCCGATTTTCCATTTCCGTCTTTTTTGTCAATACATTTTTCCAATGTTCCATTATTCCATTCTTCTTCTTAAATACCCAACTTTCCAGGGTTCATGATGTCATTTGGATCTAAAAACTTCTTCAACCGCCTCATCAGCATGAGGTAACCCGGATGCGCCCGTTTGTTAATCTCCGCAGCAAAGTCAACAGGAGGTTTATAGGGCATGCCTCCATTATCGAGATCGACCTTTAAACACTCAACGATGGCCTGTCTTGCATTCTCGGTCTCCTTCGCGCTCTGTTTATTAAAAGGAGTCATGGCCCTGAGCATGCCGTAATGGACACCCCGGTACATACTCATTCTGATGGAGGGAGAAAGATTGTGACCGATCATAATCTTTTTCCATTCTTTATAAATGGGAGCCCACCTGTTCGCAGGGGTAAACGTCCCTGGCCAGGAAATACCCCCTCCCGCCATCTTACAATAGTTCTTGGTTGACCCCACAATCTGACTGGGTAACTGAGTTCTTGCCCTCAAAGCCTCTTCCGGATAATGAGTGATCTGAATGCTTGTCCCCTTGGTTTTTTCCTCATCCACAACTTTTTCCCAGATTTCGGTTCGCGCTTCTTTCTCTTTCTCTGTAAAAGAAAAAGTAGTGGCGTAGCTGAACCATTCCGGAGCGTCATCAGGCTTGGGTTTATAGGGATAGGGGATGGGAACCTGGGAGAGCCACCAGGACACAGCGGTAAGGTCATCGCAGATTTCGTAGTTGCTCAGGTTAAGCATATACGAATACATGTCATCCACATTATCGCAGGAAACCGTGAAGATTTTTAAGATCGGTGGAATGTGATGGACAGCAATGCCAAGCTTGGTCACGATGCCCGTTGACCCCAACCAACCTTTAAAGAGTCCGTCCATCTGAGGCATAGGTAGACAACTATGCCAGGCATCCGGATTGATAGCGCAGGAACCCACTCTTACCAGTTCACCGGTGGGGAGAACAACCTCCATACTTGTAATTTCCTGGCTGTTCAATCCATATCTCGCGTTCATGTGGCCGATTCCATGGCAGATGGCACAGGAAGCAACGGAGGCTGACGGCGGACCTACCGGCCAACCAAACCTGAGATTATATTTATATAAAGCATCGGCCAACTGCCCATGAGAAACACCCGGCTCAATCACAGCGTATAAGGCCTCTGGGTCAAGCTTTACAATTTTATTCATCTTCTTAAAATCCAGGATAATCCCTCCCTTCTCAGGGATGCAGAGCCCACCGATATTGGTCCCTGAGGTATAGGGCACCACTGGTATTTTTTCCTTATTGGCAAATTTCAATATCTTTTGTACCTCTTCTACAGTATGTACCATCACCACATAATCAGGTAGTTTGGGGGTAACGAAAGACATATCATAGGAATACGCATAGAGGATATGTTGGTCTGCTGTGGCATTCTTCTCTCCAACAATTGATTTTATTTCTTTTAAAATTCTTTCTTTTTTATCTGTCTTGACTGTCTTAACGACCTTGGTCGCTTTAACCACCTTCGCTTTCTTTTTTTCCATTTTAGCCTTCAATTTGGGACCTCCTTTGAAACAGAGATAGCTTCAAAAATATTTATTTTTTTCTTCTTTATCAAAATCACCTCCCTCATTGAACGTTTTATTATCAATAAATTAAAACAATCCCCAAAAGCACGCCCATCATAAACTTCGATATTAAAAAAGTCAACCCGTTATTTCACCTGATTCTAATTAAGCTTGCCGTATTTTTGGGCAGCCGATACGAGAGCCTCCATATTCTCTTTGGGCACCATTGGCCACATATCGCAGCCCGGCCAGATGGCATTGACCCCTCGATCCACCGCTTCCTTCACCGCTTTATCCACATCATCAGGTTTTCCCTGAGACAAAACTCCATAGGCATCTAACTCTCCAAAGATCAAAACATCTGAGCCTAATTTTTTTCTGGTTTCATCCACATTATTCTTTTTCTCTACGCTGATGGCATCCGCGCCGCAGAGTATCATCTGATCGACAATCGCATTGGTATCACCGCAGATATGAAGGATCTTGGGTGACTCAATGCCATCGAATATCTTCTTCAGGGGAGGTCGCACCAAGGATTCGAACATTCGAGGACTTAAGATGTCGGGGCCGGCACCCATCTCGCGAACCGTAATATAGTCTGCACCAGCTTCTCGATAGATCTTTATGATTCGGATGAGAACTCCGGCTAATTGATCAAGTGCATTCCGTACCATCTCTGTCTTTTTAAATGCCGTCTTTGCTAATTGAGAAAGGTCAACCAGCTGTCCCGCTAAGGTATAGGGGCCCAGCACCCAGGCTCCGATGGGAACTTGGTTACCAACTTCTTGTTTCAGTAAACGGAGCGCCTCTGTGACCACCGGGATCCTGCCTGCCTTGGCTAAATCTGAGGGAACTTGAATGTTCAGATCTTCCACCTTTTCTGCCGGATGTTCGATGATGGTCGGATAGAGGATGTCTGAAGCGTGAGCATAGTAATTGACTTTGCTTCCGAGAACCTCAGCTTCCACCCCCATATCAAAGGGAACCACCGCACAGGGGAAACCAAAAAGCTGGAAACTCGAAGCAGCCATGCTCGCCATCTTACGGGCATCGGTGTGAATCTCTGGAAATTTCCAGCCATATTTCTCCAGTCCATGTATCGTAATATTCCCCATACCACTAAAAAGCGGAATGTAATCGATCTTCTCCTTTTTAAAAAATTTGAGGACTTGTTCTCTTGGATTCGGATTCGTTGCCATCTTATTTTTCTCCTTTCAAATCCCCCCTCCCCCCCTTTTATAAAAGGGGGGGAGGGGGGATTAATCAATGCTCACTGTTTGGGAGTGATAGCTGCCGAACTCTCCGTAACGAATTGCTTGACTACATCCGGAAAGAGAAGATTCAAAGGGTGATTTCCCGTGGGCAGTAAAGCACTCTCATTAAACGCCAGAGCGGCCATCATGCTGCTCGCTGCGGCTACCGCTGGGAATACCCGACTCGTCCCGGTCAAAGGTCCGTAAAAAAGAAAATCGCTTGCCAAGGCAGCAACGGCATGTACCCCTGCATCAATGGCAGGGAACTTATCCTTCCCCTGCTCACCCGCCGCTTTTCTCCACATATAGGTTCCATTGGAAGGGGCAAACCCTACTGGAAAACCAAACTCATTCTTAATGAGCGTGTTGGCTATCAAAGAGAAGGTCGTGGCCGGCAAGTTCATAACGGCCGTGTCAACCAGGATGCTTTCAAAATCGCCCTTCTCCACAATAGGCAACAAATTCTTAAGTGACTTCACTCTTCCCGTTGGTTTCTTATCCTCCATGTCAAAGACCTGAATGACGACATGCTTGATGCCTAACTCCCTGAGTTCCGATACTTGAGCGTTAATGTCTTCATCCCAAGGGGTAATGCTGTTGTAAAGGGCACGCGCCTGAAGGCCTTGCTTCGCAATGTAACGGGCTGCCGCCAACCTCGTCTTCTGTTGCCAGATATCGATGGCAAAAGGCATCTTCGTCACACTCGTAAAAAAATCGATGTAACCTTTGATCTCCTCCTCTGAATTGGCCACCATAGCAATCAGGCATGGAACCCCCGTCTCTCGAGAAATATTCTCTAATTCATGGATTCGCTCTTCGGCTGCTTTCCGATTAAACTTGCCCCCTTTTCTATCCTCTAAAATTAAATCGCCCTTCTGGAACATATTGCCGATCAAAAGCGGAGGATTTTCCCCTAACTGCCCCCCCACCTCGACACCGCCAATGTTACAAACCTTCTGCGCCACTTGATATTTAAACATTTAAAACCCCCTTTCCGAAGTCTCAGCAAAGTTCATAGAGCATGGTGCATAGCGAACTTTTAGGGCAACGAGGTGGTCTGAAAAAGCTATAGAGCCGCACCTTTGAAAATATGGCTCCTCGGTTCGTTAACATTTTCCGAGACTACCTGAAAGGAAAGACGACTATTCCCCATAAAATTTAACGACGGCATTCTAAAGCTTTGCAAGGCCACCTTGTTGCCCACCTACTATTGCCCCCCCATGATAGTCCTTCAACTCTTTTCCGGGAGAAGATGTGCGAGATTGGGAAATTTATCCTTCATATTTGGTATCCACATCGCCTGGACAAAGGTCTTTTCAAATTCGGGAACAAGTGTGAGCTCTATATAGTCCACCCGCCTTGCATATATATTAGCCTCCGCTCTCTTACCCACATCGAGTAGAGCCATGCGCGCGCCATCCCCTGCAGCGTTTCCGACAGAATAAACTTTGTCCGGGGGAACATCGGGAAATAATCCCAACAAAGCAGCGGATTGTTTATCGATATAGCTGCCGAAAGCACCCGCTAAAATTACTTTATCCAGCCTCTCTACGCCTAAGGTCTTCATCAGAATTTTGGTCCCAGCGTACATCGCTCCTTTCGCTAACTGGATCGCCCGGACATCATTTTGGCAAACCACAACATCCTGACCGATGGAGGTTTCTTTAGCCCAGGCGATCACGAACTCCACCTGGCCGTCTGTTTCACGCAGGCGAGGGGTATTGACATCCTTCTTAAACCGTCCTGTCTTATCAATGATTCCTGCCAAGAAAAGCTGCGGGACAACATCAATGATCCCCGAGCCACAAATCCCCTTGGCCCGTACTTCCTCAGGAGGCAGTTCTGTATTCCACTGGTCTTTATCGATCACCTTGAAACGGACCTCTTTCGTCTCTTTATCGATAACAATCTTTTCAATCGCCCCTGGTGCGGCACGCATCCCGAATTTCATCTCAGCCCCCTCAAAGGCAGGCCCGGTGGCACAGGATGCCGAGATCAACCTCTCCCGGTTGCCCAGGATAAGCTCGCCATTCGTTCCGATATCAATGACCAGCTCAATGCTATCCTGATTGTAGGGAGTCTCGGCGATAAGCACACCCACATTATCGGCCCCGACAAAACCGGCCTCGATGGGAAGAACATGAACATAGGAACCGGGGTTGATTCGGATCCCCAAACTGCGGCATTCAGCACCTTCTGCGACCTCTTTCTGTGCGTAAATACTGCAGTTCAGACAGCGCTTGGATTCCTGAGTTGCCATTTCCTGATCAAAACCTATCTCAACCTCATTGAAACTCATCCTTTTCTCGATGGGAATGACAGGCATGACCATTCTTGGCTCTTTCTCCACCCCCTCCTTTGGCACTTCTTCTATTCGTTGGGGGGGAGCAGGTCTGGCAGTCTTTAAGTCCATTCCAGCAAGGTAAAATTCAATGGAGGTCGCTGCTTCTTTTCCGGCAGCAATCGCCCGAACGGCATTGGCCGGACCGGAGACGACATCGCCTCCAGCAAAAACGCCTTTGAGGCTCGTCTCGAAGGTCGTCTCATCAATCTTGATCGTTTTGGATGGCATCCTCTCTACTTCAACAAAATCTTTATCAGCCGGTCTCTGGCCAATGGCAACGATGACCATATCGGCCATGATGGTTGGGGCCTCGCCCTCTCCATACTCCGGAGCAAATTTTCCCTCTTCATTGATAACACTCGTGCATCGGACTGTATCGAGACCAGCAACCTTCCCTTTCTCGGTCAAAATCTTTTTGATTCCTAAACAGGGATGAATCATGACTCCTTCTTCCTTCGCCTGTTCAATCTCCAAGTCCTGGGCCGGCATCCTGTCTTTACATGTCAGGTCGGTCGATTCTAAACAGATTAGGTGGACCTCTTTTGCTCCAAGGCGTCGGGAAAGCCTCGCGGCATCGATGGCCACGCTTCCCCCACCGATGACTGCGATTCTATTTCCTAACTTCACCTTTGTTCCTGAATTAACGTTCTTCAGAAAATCGAGGGCATAGAGTACTCCCTCCGTCTCTTCACCAGGAACACCGATCTTCTGGCTTGTCCAAGCACCCGTAGCGACATAGATGGCTTGATACCCATTATTAAAAAGACCCTCAACGTCTTTCACGGGCGTATTCGTTTTTATCTCGACTCCTAATTCTTCAATGTAACGGATCTCGTCATCCAACACTTCCTTTGGCAACCGGTATTCAGGAATGCCATAACGCATCATCCCCCCTGCTTTCGGAGCAGATTCAAAAACAGTCACCGGGTAGCCACGCCTTACCAGTTCATAGGCACAGGCAAGCCCCGATGGCCCTGAGCCAACGATTGCTATTCTCTCCTCTCTTGCCTTCTCAACCGGAGTTGCCTTTGGCCTTCCCGCCTTGCGTTCAACATCAGCCACAAAGCGATGAAGGGAACGAATGGAAAGAGGGTCTTCCACTTTCCTCCTTTCACACTCTGATTCGCAGGGGTGAGTGCAGATTCGTCCAAGAACTCCGGCAAAGGGAAAGGCAAGCCTAACCATTTCAAGGGCCTCATTGAATTTCCCCTGCGCGATAAGATACAGGAAGTCCTGACCATTGATCCCAGCAGGACAGGTCACCTGGCAGGGGGGATAAGTCCCTTTATCGCTTGTCTCTACTTCCGGAGGCATCTTGAGTCCCCAATCACGGGCTTTGATATCAAGGGAATGATGCAGGGAGGGTGGAAAGGGAGAAAGACCGATATATCTCGGATTGACGTTTAGAAAGATATGGTGCATACAGGTATTTCCAACCAAAGTCATGTCGACGATATCCGTACGCTTAATTTTTGCTGCGGCGGCCACCTCTGATACGATCCCGTTGAGACCATCGATGATGGCATTGTTCAGGATCTCCAGGCCATTCGGATTGGTCATGGTGTAGCTGATTCGGGACATCACATCTTCACCGTAAACCACCTGCGGGTTCATCATTGAAGCCGTGGTGATGACCGAACCATCGGTAAGATCACAGAGATAGCCGGCCACCGTCGAGGTACCTACATCCACTGCCAGACCATAGGTCTTCTCCACAAATCCAGGTTCTATCTTGATGATCTCTTTGCCCTGCCAGACGGAGACGGTCGCCTTCCAGTCCCCCTCGCGCACGATATTCTGTAATTCCAGGAGCACCTCATAATCAATGGTGAGATGATCCAGGTTGAAATTCTTGCTCAGCTCCGTTTGAAGACGTTCCCAGTCACCCACGTTATTATCCAAAGTCGCTTTGGGCAGTTCAACACAGTATTTTCTGACCGCTGGATTCACTTTCATCGGTCGATTCGTGGCGGCTTTACGAACCACCTGCTTTCCCATCCGACTCTCTTCGGGGACGAAGATGACAACATTACCCAGGATATGTGTCTGACAGGCAAGCCGGTAACCCTCTTGCTGCTGCCTGAGATTGAAAAATTTCTTTTCCGTCATTCCCATCGGGGACAGACTCTCTCTCGACGATTTAATGCCATATTTCTCAAAGTTTCCCTCCTCAACCCTCACCTTACATGTCCCACAGATGGCCTTCTCTCCACAGACCCCTTCGAGGTCCACACCTAACGCAACCGAAGCCTCTTTCAGGGTCTTCCCTTTTGCAATATATCCTCTACACCCTGATGGCTGAAAGATGACCAAATATTTTTCGCCTCCATCTTGACCTCCTGCCATATATCCTTTCCTCTCTCTTGAATTTTATGTGTTAAGAAAACCTCACATTTGTATAAAAATATTTAAAAAAGGGAGGTGGGTGTGCTGAAAAACCTTTACAGCGGCACCTTTAAACGTTTTGCTACACAGTTTCCAGGCATATTACAAAGGTCCCCGTAGGGAAATCGTATGTTACCCATAAACCATAGAAAAACCCGCAATTGTAAAGGATTGGAAGCATACTCACCTCCCTTTTAATGCAACGCTAAGTAAAATTTACTTCTTCGCTTCCTCCTCCTTCAACATCTTAAGAAGATGAATCGCCTCATCCACTGCCGTGCCGGCTGTCTTCGCATAACCATCGGCCCCGTATTTCTCCGCCACCTCTGGAGTAAGTGGCGCCCCTCCCAGCATAATCCGAACCTTCGGATTCTTCGCCCTCAACTTCTTGATCACCTCCGGCATCGAAAGCATGCTCGTCGTCATCAAAGCCGAGATCCCAACCACCTGAGAGTCCGTCTTGATCATCTCTTCAACAAACTTATCAAGGGGGACGTCCTTTCCCAGGTCATAAACCGTCCAGCCCGCCACTTCAAACATCAGCTTGACGAGATTTTTCCCGATATCATGAACATCGCCCTCAACCACCCCCAGAACAATCGAACCTTTCACCTCCGATTTTCTTCCCGATTTCTCAATCGCCGGCTTTAAGAGACCAAGTCCTGCATAAAGGGCATCCGCACACATTAACAGTTCGGGGACAAAGTATTCCTTACGATTGTACTTCTCCCCGGCCTCAATCATTCCATTCGCCAGACCATTCATGGTCGCAACGAACGGATCAACCCCCTCTTCTAAGGCGATCTTGGCCCACTTCACCGCATCGTCCTCTTCAAAATTGGTCACGGCATTATGAAGCTCCTTCAAAATCTCTTTTGTCCTCTCTTCGGTTGCCATAGATGACACCTCCTTGTCTTAAAAAATCATTAGCCTTATCATGAAGGATGAGATAGGTCCTCCAGGGCAATGAAATATAATTCTCCCGTTCCGATCTTTCGAAAAACCACACCTTGCTTATGAAGTTTCTCCCCCACTTCCTCACCGAAGATTTTTTGTAAATCTTTTTGCAAAACAACTTCGTTGAGCGATCGATCAGGAGCAAGAGGAGTTTTTTGAGGATGAAGAAAAAGGGGTTCCCCGAGAAGCATGGTTGGATCAAAAGGTTGAGTTCCGCTCAGCCTTGCCAAATGATTTCCTACTTCCAAGAGATCCTTCTCAATCTCTCTTCTCGCCCCAATGCCATCTTTCTGTTTTAAACATTCCAGGATCGCTTGGTGTGCATTTGCCACTTTTTGGTAAAATTCAGTGCCGAGGTCTAGCTGAAACTTGATATCGTTCAAAATATTATCGATAAAATCCATCACTAGGATCAGGATAGGGTTTTCGGTCATCCTCGCCAGATAACGATGAAATCCTATTTCTCTGGAAACAATGGTTTGAGGAACGGCAGGATTCTCCATGATCATGCTTTCTAATTTAAGAATGTCATCGGGCTGGATGCGCAAAGCCGCAATTTGGGCCACAGGTGGCTCGAGCAAATAGCGAATCATTGTGACGTCTTTAATGGAGACTGTCTTGAAGTGAAGAAAGTTGATGATGCCGTGGATGGTTGTTCTCATGTCTACTTCCGCAATAAAGACACCCCCGGCAATACCTTTTTTAATCTCCACCAACCCCATGCCTTCGAGCACCCTCAATGCCTCTCGTAAGGTAGCCTTGCTAACACCAAACTCAGACATGAGCTCCTTTTCAGAAGCTACCTTATCCCCCGGTTTAAATCGACCGGATAGAATAGCATTTCGAATCTGCTCGATAATTTGATCGGATATTTTATAAGTTCTGTTTGCGGTCTTAAACAAGGATAACCCTCGCCTGTTTTTGTTCTTATAAATTTTAAGGAGTGGGGTTATCTTATCGAAAACTAATTAGGGATGTCAAGCAAAATATAATAAATATTATAATAAATATTATAAATAATTATCTTTTAAAATTTTCACTAATAAAATCAATGTATTATACTCATTTTATGTTTATTTTTAAGCGACTTTTAGGGATAGAATAATTGTAATGACTGAAGTAAAATTTGAATTCTATATTAATCAACGCCTATTCGGCAGGAAAACAATTCCTGTTATCTTATCTTTCGTGAAATCAAAAAGGATCTTGGAATCTGGGCTATTTTTCAATGTAATAATGCGTTCACCAATTACCTTACCGATGATAGTAGCAGTAATCTCTCTTTCCTTAAAGAGTGAAATAATCGCATTGGATTTTTCCGGTTGAACCGAGAAAACAAATCCAAAACTCTGAAAGCAGACCAACCAATCGGTGAGGTCAATCTCGACTGGTCTCGGAACAGAAGTAAGATCAATCACCGCGCCCTTGCCGGAGTTTTCCATCATAATAGAAACGGTTCCCAAGATGCCTGCATTGCTGACATCCTTGCAGGTTTGAGCCAATCCCTTTTCTGCAATGATGGGTAAGGCCTCCAGGCGATGAAGCAACTCTTCTGGAGTCTTCCCAGAATTGGCATCCCAGCTCACCACAGATTGACAACCTTTATCGCCCTTGAGGTCCACTGCAAGAATGACATCATCCCCTGCCTGAGCGAAATGACTCCTGAGTAATTTATTGGCATAACCCAAAATGGCTACCGCTAAAGAGGGGGATTTCTCTGGAGCATCAGGATGCAGGTGGCCGCCCACCATGGGAACCTTCAGTTTTTCACAACCCTTCTTAATTCCCTCCACGACCTTTGATCGGTGATCTTCATCCCCACTTGCCAGAACATTTACCATAGCCAGAGGTCTTCCACCCATGGAATAGATGTCATTGACCGTAACCATCACCGCAGCCTTTCCTGCCGCATAGGGCTCATTCAGCAACAATCGGGTCATGATG
>Ga0209164_1002636_pt1 | contig 18551 bp, 15 predicted proteins | sample MTBNYHSulfiMetaG_FD_187458 | JGI IMG/M metagenome (GOLD analysis project Ga0209164, IMG submission 187458) | Enrichment culture microbial communities from rom New York Harbor, USA that are MTBE-degrading - MTBE-NYH (New York Harbor Sulfidogenic)... | ecosystem: Environmental > Aquatic > Marine >...
GGAGGCGTTCGACCGGTGCATAGGTGTTGGAAAAGGATTGGAAATAGGCGATGAATTTCCGGGCCTTGAATCTTGCGGCCACCGCTGCCTTGCTGATGTCGAGTTGTTCGGTGATGGAGAGGCCCCTCGCAAAGGCGCCGGTGCCCGATCCGCGGGCGTTGCAGTAAATGCAGCCGCCGCGGCCCAAGGTGCCGTCGCGGTTGGGGCAGGTGAGCCCGGCATCCACGGCCAGTTTGTGAACCCGGCAACCGAATCGGTCGCGGAAATAGCGGTTCAGGTCATAATATCGCTGCGGCACGGGACTCATCACTCTGCCATAGGATAAAAGCACTTATTTGGCAAGGTCGCCGTTGGTGGTGAGGCAGGGGCCGATGGTGCAATCGATGACTTCCACGGTGAGATGGGCCATCTGTTCGATGGGGGCGAGCAGTTGCTTGTAATGGTCCGGCTGCCTGGGAAAATGGGTGACCACGGAGACGATGGCGGCCATCTGGTTGGATCCGATTTTCCAGATGTGCAGATCGGCGATCCGGTTGTCGGCATCGGCTTCGATGAGATCATGAATGCGCTGCACCATCTCCGTGTCGATGTCACGGTCGAGCAGGATCCGCGCCGTATCTTTCAAAAGCCCCCTGGCCCACTGGGCGATGATCAGGGCGCCGACGATGCCCATGACCGCATCCATCCACACCCAGTTCCAGAATTTTCCCATGATCAGGGCCCCAATGGCCAGCACCGAGGTAAGGGCATCGGCCAACACATGAAGATAAGCGCTGCGCAGGTTGTGGTCGGGGTGGTCATGATGGTGATGGTCGTGGCCATGCTCATGTCCCTCTTGAGAGGCATCCGGACCGTGGCCATGATGCGGTTGTTGCAGAAGCAGGGCGCTGGCCAAATTGACGACCAACCCCAGGACCGCCACCATCAGGGCCTCGTCGAAGCGAATCGTCTGGGGATGAAACAGCCTTTCGGCCGACTCGACGGCCATCAGCAAGGCCACGACGGCCAGTACCACGGCGCTGCTGTAGCCTCCCAGCACCCCGATCTTGCCCGTGCCGAACGTGAATCGCCGGTCGCGGGCATGTCTGCGGGCAAAATGATAGGCCAGCGCCGTGATCCCCAACGCCGCAGCGTGGGTGCCCATGTGCCAGCCGTCGGCGAGCAGGGCCATGGAGCCGAACAGCAGGCCGGCCGTGATTTCGGCCGCCATGGTGACAACGGTCAGGCCGATGACCCACAGCACTCGGCGTTCGCTGGCGCGGTTCTGTATTTCAAAATCATGGGCATGCATCCATCGGTCGAGATTGTGGTCTTGCATCGATCGGGTTCCTTAGCGCAGTTCGTGTGCTCGAACGGTTCAGGTTTTCATTGAAGCGGTATGGCGTATAAATTTGCACCGATCGTCGATTGTCAAATTGTCGGTGCCAGGGCCAGGGATTCAAACTAAACGCGATTCATTAAATCCGGCGTGGGTAGAACAGGTGGCCGATGCCACACGCCAAGCGGTCAAGTGCCGCTAAGAATGCACGGCGGGCGGCCCAGAAACTCGCTACGCTCAAACAGTCTGGGCCGCTTGTCCGCCGTTTGCATTCGAGCGGCACTAGGACCGCAGGCGTACGTGGCCCTGGCCACCTGCCGCACCCACGCCTGCCACCTCCGTTGCTACTGGAATTTTTTATCAAACAGCTTTTTTAATGCATCCCTTCAAGGTGAACCACATGCAGTTAGAATTGCTGTAACAGGGCCGCGACCACGTTCTGAATCGCGCGGGCGATGCATTCACGGGCAGCGGCCAAATCGTCGGCGGATCTGAAGTCGGACACGAGTTCGACCAGGATGTCATCGGCCGGGGCAGGGCGCGCGCCTATCGTTTCATAGTCGATGGCCGGCTTGACATAGCCGGCGTCCGGGAAGAAGTGGTGGCAGGGGGTGTCGGCATGGGCGGGACGATAGGGCCAGTCGATTTTAATCCGGAGCAGTCCGTTCAATGCGGCGCGCGCCGCCGGGTTTTTGTCGAACAGCTCCGGCACCAGGGAGCGACCGAGCATCGTTTCGATTCGGCCGAAAAAGGCGCTTGTCAAAACCGCTTCGGTGACGATCAAACCATAAGTGAACCAATCGTCGATCACCGTTTGAAGGACACGGTTGCAGCGGGCCGGCATTTCGTGGGGAGCGGGGCAGAAATAGCTCCTGCAGGCCAGACCGCCGTAGTAGCTCAGCCCCCGAAAATCGATCCCCCCATTGCCTTCCGCCAACGGGTGCAGCAGGCACCCCACCCGTTGTCGATCCTTGCCGATCAGGCCGATGAACGGGCAGTGGTGAAATTGAGGAAAGGGCCGGTTTTGGGGCTCGACGGCCTGCATCCGGGCGGCAAACGCATCGATGGCCGCCACGGTCCTGGGCGTTTTCTGGAACTGCACACTGCGATGGGCCAGCATGGCCGAGAGACTCGTCCATGACACGTTCGCTACATTATAGAGTCCGCAGCAGGCGCCGCAGGAGACTGTTTCACTGACCTGGCACAGGTAGACGCCGCCGGGGATTTCCGATTGTGACGGTGATGTGTCTTGCGGTTCGGACCCGGATGGCCCCTTTATGCTTCTGTTGTTTTCCATGGATCGCCAGGGGATCACTTTGGGCACGGGTTGCCCGCCAGGGCGGTTTTCACGGCCATTCCTATGGTTTCGATGGTATAGGGTTTACGGATATAGGGACCGGCACCCAGCTCCTGGGCTGCCTTGACTCTTTCCGATTCTGAAAAGCCGCTGGCGATAATGACCTTGATCCCGGGCTTGAACCGGAGGATTTCGCGGTAGGTGTCAAGCCCGTCCATGCCCGGATCCATGATCATGTCCAGTACCATCACATCCACTGTATGATCCTTCAGGTACTCGACCGCTGTTTCGCCGCTGGAACAGCAGGTGACGTCGTAGCCCAGTTTCTCAAGAATGCGCCTGGCGATTTCACGCTGCACGTCGGCATCGTCAACCACCAGCAGTTTTTCGCCGCTGCCCTTATATCGGTCCAGGGAAAATTTCGGTGATTCGGCCCTCACATACTCCTTCGTGGCTGGGAAGTAGAGGGTAAAAGTGGTGCCCAGGTCTTTTGCGCTTTGGATATCGATGAACCCGTTATGGTCCTTGACGGTGCCCCATACCACGGCCATTCCCAGGCCGCTGCCGCTGCGTCCCATCTTCTTCCGGGTGTAGAAAGGTTCGAAAACCCGTTCCATCTCCCTTTCGTTCAGCCCCACACCCGTGTCGGCAATGGAAAGCTGCACATATTGCCCGGGCGCCACATGCTCGTATCCCCGGATGGGCCTGTCAATGTAGGCATTGCTGGTAATGATATCGATTTTGCCGCCCTCGGGCATCGCTTCGGCGGCATTGAGCATCAGGTTCATGACGCTTTTGGACAGGTGGGGCACGGAGCCGTAGATGTTCAGCAGGTCGGGCGCCAGCGCAATGGAAACCCGGACGTTGGGATGACAAGACATCAGATTTTTGAATTCAAGGCTTCTCATCTGTTCGGCGACGATCTGGTTGAGGTTGACGACCTCGCTGACCGCAACGCCGCGTCTGGCCATGGTCAGCAGGTCCTGGACGATGGCGGCAGCCATCTCGCCTGATTTTTTGATGGTCGCGATGGGTTTGACGAGGGGGCTCTCCCTGGGCAGCTCGAGCAAGAGCAGTTCCGGATAACTGACGATGCCGGATAAGATATTGTTCAGATCGTGAGCCACGCCGCCGGCCAGCAAGCCGATGGCCTCCATTTTTTTGGCGCGCTGCAGTTCGGCCTCGAGACGCTTGGCTTCTGAAATATCCATGACGGCAAAGATTTGGCCCTTGTCCGGATCGTCCGGATACAGCGAGCAGAGTCGCACCAGGCAGTCGAACGCCATGCCGTTTTTACGTACCCATTTGGTCTCTACCTGACCGATGCCGCATTTGGCGATACTGTCGTATATGACCTTGCCGACGCGTTCGTACTCTTCGCGGTCGGGATAAAGGGTTTCGGCGCTCGTATCGAGAAGATCGTCCTTTTCGTAGCCGAGCATGCGATACATCGTTTCGTTGGCCCAACCCAGCTTTCGATGCGTCACCAGGCCAATACCGATCGGGGACGCGCTGAGGATGGCTCTGAGGTTTTGCTCGCTCTCGCCGAGCTCCTTTTGGGCTTTGGCGCGCTCCTCGATTTCTTCTCTTAATTGCCGATTGGTTTCACTGAGTTCTGCGGTTCGGGCGGCCACACGGCTTTCCAGCTCGAGATGGGCGGCTTGAATTCGAGCGGTCATCTCGTTGAATACGGAGGCCAGGCGGCCAAATTCATCCTGGGAACGGATGTCGATCCGAGTCCCCAGGTCGCCTTTGCCGATGGATTCGGCCCCGTTGGTCAATTCACGCAGGGGCGCGGTGATTCTCCGGGTAAGCAGCATCAGGGCGCCTGCCAGAACGATCGAGCTGATGATGCCCAGATAGACGAGATAGGGTCGCATGCGGTTGGCGACGCCATAGACCTCGCGTTCCGGGTCCACGGCCAGAATGTACCACTGCCAGGGTTCGAAGTAATTGAAAATGGCCAGGCTTTTGACGCCCTGGGTATCGTACCGGAGTCGTCCGCCGTCCAATCCCAGTTTCCGGAACCATGCCTGGCCGCTGACATCCGTGCCGATCATGTGTTCGTCCGGGTGCATGGCAACCACGCCCCGGGTGTCCACGGCAAAGATATAGCCCTCGCGCCCCACGTCGATGTGGGATATGCGACGGCCGGCATCCAGTTGGGCTTTGGCATTGCTGGCCGGCACGTTTTCCAGACCGTACTTGTAGAGAATGTCCTTCTGTTCGGAGGCTGCTTGCACGGCTTCTTCCAGACGGGTTTCGAGCCAGGTTTCGGCCAATTGCGTCAGCGCTTGATGGGCGAAATAGTAAGTCGTGCCGGCGGTGGCAAAAAGGGAAAAAAGGACCAGCGGTAAGGTGGTGACCAGGATTTTGGCATAGGTGTTCATTGTACATTCCCCTTACGATTCACACCTTACGGTGGCGTGTTCGTCTATCGCCTGGCCGTCATCCTCGTTTTCTCGGTGAACTGGGGATAGAGCGCCATGGTCGACGACAGCTCGTGTCCGTAGTCCACATACCTTTTCCGGGCGTAGCACTGCTTCGTGAACATGATCGGGTAAGCGGCCATATCGTTCAAAATCCTGATTTGGGCTTGTCCCCAAAGATTGATCTGTTTCTCGGGATCGATTTCCAGCCGGGCGGCTTCGATCAATCGGTCGATCTGACTGTAGTGGGAAAAATTGGTATCGGGATGCGCACCGGTGACGACAATGGCGTCGGAGTGAAAAAAGCGGCTCAGGTAGGCGTCGGCGTTGGGACGCCAGGCCGTATAGAGGACCATCGGTTGCGATTCCTGGCGGATCAATCGATGCATGGCGCCATGGGGTAGGAAAGTAATGCGGCAATCGATTCCGATGATTGCGAGCTGTTCGGTAATAAGCGCAAAACATCCGCGGTGGAGCCTTTTTTCCGAAGCAACCAGGTCCATCGTGAAGCCGTCCGGATAGCCTGCGTCGGCGAGCAGGGTCCTGGCTTTTTCCAGGTTCAATGGATAGAGCAGATCGAGCCGGGCCACATCGGACTGCGTCAACCCGCCGGGAAGAAACTGGACCGGGACATGCGAATAGGCGCTGCCCACCAGACGGGGGTGAGAAATGGAAAGGAAAGCCTCTCGGTCTATCCCATAGGCGATGGCCCTGCGGACCCGGACGTCATTCAGCGGTTCGAACTGGGTGTTCAAATAAAGAGAGATCACCTCGCCGACCCCGTGGGTGTCGATCGCGACGTCGCCCATCGTCTCCATCTTTTCGATCCACTCCTTGTCTCCGGACCCCATGATGACATCCAGGTCGCCCCTTAGCAGATCCGCCTCCAGCTTTGTGATACCCGATGAAAAATGGATCTCCACGCCTTGCAGTTCAGGCTGGCCGCGAAAGTAGTGGCGGTGGGCCGACAACACGATTTTTTCATTGGGAACGCGCATCTTGAAGGCAAAAGGACCAGTGCCGACCGGGTGAATACGGTGGGCCTCCATTCCCATGGCTTCGACGGCCCGTTTACTGACAATGAAACCACCGGCATAATTGGTCAACTTGGGCAGGAAGAGAATGGATGAGAGCGGTTTTTCGAGAATGATGCGGATCGTGTGCGCATCGACTTTTTCGAAGGTCATGCCGCCGTACTCGCCGGCGTAGGCGCAATGGGCCGGGTCGGCCGATTTGCGGAGCGAAAAGACCACATCGTCGGCCGTGAGTTCGTAGGCGTCGGTTTTGGGGCCGGCATGAAACATCACACCCCTGCGGAGATGAACCGTCCAGACTTGCCGGCCGCCTACCATCTTGAATAGGGGGATCTCGGCGGCCAGGTCGGGTTCCAGCTTGGGCGCTTCGCCCGGCGCATAACGCAGCAAGCCGTTGAACACCATATCGGCCAGGGCACGATCTTGGGAGCCGGCGGCAAGGTGGGGATCCAGCCGTCCGATATCAGTGACCGGCATGCCGAAACGCAGCACATTTCCCCTGGGGGATGGATCGGACACGGCGTTGACCGCCGTACTGGGTTGCGGCAGGGATTGCGCCGCTACGGCCGGCCACACCATCAGGCGGCCCGCCGCGGCCAGGAGAACGGCGGCCAGAATTACGCGCATCCATATTTGGCGTTTCATGGCACTGCTCCTCAGGCCTTGGATCCCTCCGGAAGAAATCTTGACGGCGCCGTCCGGCAACTGCTTTTTACGAATCCATCAATTTTGATAAAACCGAAAAAAGTCGCAGAGGCGTCATGCTGGCGAACGCCGGCATCCAGAACATATTGAAAATACTGGATCCCGGCGTTCGCCGGGATGACGGAAAAACCTTATTCCGGATTGTTTACCAGTTCATCAATTTTTATGTGATCTGCCTTTATGCTGATCTTTTTTTATGCTGGTGCGCCGGCGCGTTCGGCCGCCTCGTATCCCAACCGGAAGGCTTTTAAGTTGGTATCGACAAAAGCCTTTTTGGTTTTGCTGCGGATGGCGGTTTCAAGCTGTTCGGTGGTAATGGGCAATCGGCCGGTCTGGAGCAGGGCGCCGAGCAGCACGATGTTCAGGGCCATCACACTGCCGGCCGCTTTGGCCAGGGCCACGGCGTCGAATGCGATCAACTGACGGGTCTTGGCGCGAATCAGGTCTTGAATATGCGCCAGATCCGGATAGGTGCCTTTGCCGATGGCCACTGTAAAGGGCGGCACGGGCGAAAGGTTGGTGATCACAACGGTCTCCCGGTTGCATTTGTTCAAGGCCCGCAGGGTTTCCGCGGGTTCGAAGCCCAACAGGATATCCGCTTCGGCGTCGGAAATGATGTTGCTCTGCGCCTCGCCGAACACGATGGCCGATTCGACCACGCCGCCGCGTTGGGCCATGCCGTGGATTTCGCTCATCCGGACGGGGATGCCGGCCAGCAGGGCCGCTTCGCCCAATACTTTTGAGGCCAGCAGGTTGCCCTGGCCGCCGACGGCTACAACGATCAATCGAAGTGTTTCCATCTGGTTACCTTATTTTTTAGTTTTAAGTTTAAAGTGTAAAGTTTGAAGTGAAGGTAAAAGGCCATTTAATCCTTTTGCCTCGGCCCCAGCGTCTCTCGATAGAGATGTGCATCTCATCACGGATATGCTTTGGATCCATATGAAACAGGCAGCATGCCTTCACTTTATACTTAAAACTTTACACTTTAAACTTTCGTATCAGACATTCTTGCGTCGATGCTGCCGATCCATCCGTTGCATCACAGATCGACCGGATGGCGTTTTTTCCAATCAGGTCGATTTGACCGGTACGATGGCATTCTCCGGGCATATCTGGGCGCAGACCGCGCAGCCCACGCAGGCATCGGCGTCGATGCGCACCCGTTCCCCTTCCAGGTAAAAGGCCGGACAGGCCAGCTCATTGATGCAGTCGCGGTGATTGGTGCAACGGTCCGACACCTGAAAGGCGCGCGGCTTCAAGATGCCCAGGCTGCGGGCGTAGAGGGTGCAGATCTCCTGGGAGATGATCACCGAAACCCCCTTGAAGGCCAGTGCCTCGCGAATCGCCTCGATGCTCTTTTTGATCTTGAACGGCTTGACGACCGTGACATGGGAGACGCCCACGGCCCGGACCACCGCCTCGATGGAGATGCGCTGATAACCCGCCATGTTCAAGGCGTCCATGTCCACCCCGGGGTGGGGCTGATGGCCGGTCATGGCGGTGGTGCCGTTGTCCAGGATGACCAGGGTGAAGTTGTGGTTGTTGTGCACCGCGTTGACCAGACCGGTGAGGCCCGAGTGGAAAAAGGTCGAGTCGCCGATGAAGGCCACCACCTTCTGGTCGGTGGCCTTTGAAAAACCGCAGGCCGAGCTGATCGAAGAACCCATGCAGATGACAAAATCACCCATGCTCAAGGGCGGCAGGAAGCCGAGGGTGTAACATCCGATGTCGTTGGGGTAGATGGTGTCCAGGCCTTGGGCTGCTTTTTTCACCGCGTAGAAGGTGGCGCGGTGGGAGCAGCCGGCGCACAGGTTGGGCGGCCGGGCGGGGATCTCGGGGACATCGGCGAGATCGAGCTTCGCCTTGGGGCTGTCGGCCACGCCAAAGTAGCCGGCCACGATGCGGCGCACCATGGCCGGATCGAATTCGTACAAGCGCGAAAAGAGTCCGTCGCCCTTGCCCTGGATCTTCAGGGTCAGGCCCGCTTCCTGGGCAAAGGCCTTGACCGCCTCTTCCATGAAGGGTTCACCCTCTTCGACCACCAGCACTTTTTCGCATCCGTTCAGGAATTGTTTGATTTTATCTGCCGGCAGGGGATTGGACATGCCGACCCGCATAATTCTGGTCCGTTCGGCGATGCCCAGTTCGTTCACGGCGTCTCTGACATAGTTGAAACTGACGCCGTTGCACACGATTCCCAGGGTGCCGTTACCGGTAACGGTATTGTAGGGGCTGATTTCCGATATCTTTGCCGCCTGGGCCAGGTTTTCCAGCAGCTTGACGTGCAGCCGGCGCGAGACGGCCGGCACGGTGACGTAATTGAACGGATCCTTGTCGAAGCGTCCTTTGGCGACCGGCTTCTTCAGGGGGCCGAGACGAACAAAGGCGCTGGAGTGGTTGATGCGCGTGGTGGTGCGCAAAATGACCGGCTCGTGCAGTTGCTCGGAGAGCTCGAAGGCGTAGGTCGTCATCTCCAGGGCCTCCTGCACCGAGGAGGGCTCGAGCATGGGCAGGCCGGACATCTTGGCGTAATAGCGGTTGTCCTGTTCGTTCTGGCTGGAGAACATGTTGGGATCGTCGGCCGAGAGGATCACCATCCCGCCGCGCACGCCCACATAGGCCAGAGTCATGAGCGGATCGGCCGCCACGTTCAGACCCACGTGCTTCATCATGCACATGGTTCGCAAGCCGGCATTGGCGGCACCGGCCGCCACTTCGAGGGCGACCTTTTCATTGGTGCTGTATTCGAAGTAAAGGTCGGTCTGTTGGGAGACCTGAAACAGGTTCAACGAAATTTCGGACGAAGGGGTGCCCGGGTAGGTGGTGGCAAAGGCCACTCCGGCCTCCAGGGCGCCTCGCGCTATGGCTTCGTTACCCAGCAGCAGGCGTTCGGCACCGGGTTCGTCGATAAGTAATTTATGCATTTTTCTTCCTTCATGTAGGGTGGTCTCGATGAGTTTCATCGGGCCGATCAACACGACAGACGCACCAACCGCCACCGGCGGCTGATGCGTTCGTGAAAACATGGCACGCTTTGCAGGTTTTGTCCAGTCTGTTCATACGCTTGAAACCAGGGACAAAAGCTTCACATTGCATTTTGGGTTGCGATCACTTAGGCTTCTGGCACAACTTTTCGGACCGGGGAGACGCCATGACACCATTCCATCATCTTTTCCAACCGATTCGTATTGGCCAAATGAACGTCAAAAACCGTTTGCTCATGTCTGCCATGAGCATCAATTTCGGTGTCGATGCCAACGGTTATGTCACCGATCAGCTGATCGCGTACATGGCTGCCCGCGCGCGCGGCGGTGTGGGCATGATGCTGGTGGGTGGTGGGGGCATTCATCCCACCGGCGCCGAACTGCCCGACCTGCCGGCCCTGTGGGACGATGGGTGCATTCCTGCGTTGCGTCGTATGGTGGCAGCGGTGAAGCCTTTTGACTGCCGTCTGGGCGTGCAGTTGATGCACGGCGGCCGCCAGTCCTACCATGAACACAAGGTGGCTCCCTCGGCCATCCCGGCACCGGCGGTGGTCAAAGGGGTCCCCAAGGCGCTCGAACCGACGGAGATCCACATGCTGGCGGCCGCGTTCGGCGATGCGGCGCGCCGCTGCCAGGAGGCCGGATTCGACTTTATTGAAATCCATGCGGCCCACGGCTATCTGATCAATCAATTCATGTCCCCCAATGCCAACCGGCGCACGGACGCCTATGGCGGCAGTTTCGACAACCGGATCCGGTTTCTGTTCGAGGTCATGCGCGAAATTCGGCAGAGATGCGGCCGTGATTTTCCTTTGGGCATCCGCATGAACGGCGAGGACTACATCGACGACGGCTGGACCCTGCCGGATGCGTTGCGCCTGGCGCCGCTGCTGGAAACCCATGGCGCGGACTACGTGCACGTGTCGGCGGGTGTGTATGGCAGCCGCCAGCTGACGATTCCGTCCATGTATGTGGACCAGGGGTGTTTCATTCATCTGGCGGCGGCAGTCAAGGAGACGGTTTCGATCCCGGTGATCGCCGTGGGCCGGATCAAATCGCCGCAGCTGGCCGAAGGTGTCATCGCAGACGGAAAGGCGGACATGGTGGCCCTGGGACGTTCGCTGCTGGCCGATCCGGATTGGCCCGCCAAGGTTCAGATCGGCGCGGTGGAGAAGATCCGGCCGTGCGTCGGGTGCTGCCTGGGGTGCATCCATACCGTGCTCCGGCTGGAACCGGGGGGGTGTGTGGTCAATCCCGACGTCGGCCGCGAGTATCTGCTGCAGCAGATGTCAAAGGCCGAGCAGCCGCGGCGGGTGCTGGTGGTGGGGGCCGGGCCTGCCGGATTGGCGGCGGCCCGCATGGCGGCCCTGCATGGCCATGCGGTCGTGCTGTGCGACCAGGCCGCCGAACCCGGCGGCGCTTTGCGGCTCGCGGCCAAGGCGCCGGGAAGGGGCGAACTCGGGGATCCGATTGCGTTTCTCGTTGCGGAACTCGCGTCCTTAAACGTGGAGACGCGATTGAATTGCCCGTTGAGCGACGCGCTTCTGGACGATATCGATCCGGAGATCGCTATTCTGGCGACCGGCAGCCTGCCCGACATGCCGATGGTGAAAGGCCTGCACAGCACCGGCATGCAGGTGTGCACCGTGACCGAGGTGCTGGACGGCAGCGTTGAAACCGGGGCGAGGGTCATCGTCTGGGGCGGCAACCAGGCCGGCCTGGTTCTGGCCGACTACCTGGCCACCGGCGGCCGCACGGTGATGGTGCTGCATGCCAAATCCCATTTTGGCGAAGAGATGTCCAGCAACGACCGCTACTACCTTCGCGAGCGGCTCACCCAGGGCCGGGTGAAGCTCTTCAAACATGTTACCGTCGAAAAAATCCTCCCCGACGGGGTGCAGTGCCGCATCGATCAAACGCGTGAAACCTTTTCACCCTGGGACACCCTCGTGCTGGCCGATCGGTTTGTGGCGCTGCGGGACAGCGCCAACCTGCTCAAGAAGCGGGGCATCGAGACTCATTTCATCGGCGACGCCAAGCAACCCCGTCATTTGATGTACGCCATGAGCGAAGGCGAGGAGGTGGGACGGTCCTTATCCTAGCTGCACTGTTGAACTGGCGCGAGATGTCGCCGACCCACCACCATTTCCCCTACGGCGAGACACTCCAGGCCGAACGGAAGGTAACCGCCATAACCGAGCACCGGCATGGCAAAGAGGTGGAATCGGTCCACATAGGGAATGGCATAGTGCCAGCGGGCCAGGCTGCCGATGTTCCACATCTCCCAGAAGAAGCCGCAGATCAGGGCGGCCAGAGCCGTTGCGATCAGGGCGCGCCAGTCGCCTTGGGCCAGGGGGCTGAAGATCGTTTGCCGGCCCGCCAGGGCTTGTAACGCGATGAGGATCAGCAGCGGCGAAATCCAGAGCGAAGCAAACAGGACGTCCGGGTAAACGCCCAACAGCGCCAGTCCCGCCGCGGCCGTGGCCAGGATCGCAACGGCCAGCATGCGGGGGCGGCGGGGGGTGGGTACTCTAAAACCGTCAGCCAACATCGTGCCGAACAGGGGAAAGGTGAGCAGCCATCGGTAGGTGCTCAGCACCGCCGGCAGGACCGTGGAAAATGCCAGCGACGCGAAGAGCGCGTAGGCCGGTGCACCGAACGCCTCGATGCCGGTGTAATACCAGTTCTGCACGAAACGGTTGAGATATTCGAAAAACCACCAGAACAGGGCACTGGCCAGGATCAACACGCCGAAGCGCCGAGGTGCGTCGCAGAGCAGGCATCGTCCGCTGCGCCGTTGGCACAGCGCGTTGACAAAAACGATGTATCCGATCCAGGGCAGGCAAAAGGTGTGGGCCTGAAACGGTGCGAACCACTCCAATCGGCTCCATGCCAGGCCCCATCCGCCGAGCATCACGACAAGCCCCGACCATCCCCAAGTGGGGAAAGCGCTTTTCACCGATGTTTTGCCAGAGGTTCTCCGGCGGCCGCGCCGGATCGATGCAACGATCAGCGCCACAGCCGACAGTTCAATGAACGCGAACACATAAAAGGCAGGCCAGGAAAAGGGCGCATGATCGACGTAGCGGGTCAAGGGTGGAAATTCGAGATAGGGTTGAAGCGCCTCACCCCGGAGATACAGCCCTGCCAGCGGCAGGCCGATCACCAGGACGGCGGCCACGAGCCCTTGCAGGATATGGAAGTTCGATTTGCGGATGTTGGAGCGACCCATCATTCATGGTCTCGTCGACGTTCGAAAGGTTTCGACCCCCCAGGATCACCCGGCCAGTGCCAGCACTTCGACGGTGTGATCGGAGAGATCGACGATCCAAAGCTTGTTGCGAAGCAGATGACTGGTGCGATGGCACAGGATGGACAGGACCTCGCCGCATTGCATCGCCGCCACGAGCACGACGGTTTGGGGCGGGCAACCCAATAGATGTTCGGCGCCTTGAGTCTGCCGGGCGCTGTCCCGTGGCCCGTATACCCATTCGAGCCCCCCATCCTGAGGATAGATCACGGTGACCTGGCCCGTCAATCCGCCGATGGCCGCCGACACCAACGGTATGCCGGCCTGCCGGGCCGCATCTTCCACGACAAAGCGTGACGGAATGTTGTCCAGGCAATCCACCACGGCATCGTGGCCGGCGATCACCTGAAATGCGTTTTCGGTCGATAGGAAGGTCGGCACCACGCGGGTCTCCACGGCGCTGTTGATCGTCGCCACGCGGGTTTCGGCCGCCGAGGCCTTGGTGCTGCCCAGGTTCTCCTGGGTGCAGAACAACTGCCGGTTCAGGTTGTGCTCCTCGAAGCGATCGCCGTCGATCAGGGTGAGTGCGCCGACACCGGCCCGGGTCAGGATTTCGGCTACTGTTCCGCCCAGACCGCCCAAACCCACGAGGGCCACCCGGGACCGCAGGAACCGGATTTGATCGGAGCAGTCGTATGTGGATTGGTTACGCAGGTAGCGCGAGGGGACCACGCCGTTCTCCAGGGCTGCGATCTCGACGTCACGGCATCCGACGCCGGTTTGTCCGGAGATCGCTTGCGTTCGAGACGTGGAAACGACCCGCAGGTCGGCTCCATCCGGGCCGCTGATCCGTTCGGCGCTCTTATCTATCAAATCCAGCAGGTGAGCGGGTGTGTGGTCGATGGTCGGCCCCCTTTCTGATCTGACGCCCGTAATGATATCCAGCGGTTTGGTGGCCTATCAGGTGCCTCTCTAACCCCCGCCCAACGGTGGAAAGATGGCCACCCGTTCACCGCCTTTCAGGGATGTCTCCAGCTCCTTACGCACGCCGTTGATGAACACCAGCTTGGCTTGGGACCGGGGAATGTGCATCCCGTCAACGATCTGCGCCACGGTGGTACCCGCGGATATGGGAAAACTGTGGGCGTCGGGCGGCATATGCACGGCCAGCGAGGCAAACAGTCTCAGGTCGATCGTGTTTTTTTCGTGCTCCATCTGCGTGTGCCCCTATTCGCTTTTGTTACAGTGGCTGAGGCGCCGTACCTGTTCGTGGCCATCGACGGACCGCAATTCATAGCAGAGACATTCGGCACCGGAACTCCGGTAAACCACCACGCTGGGAAGCTGGGCGCTTTTGAATCCCATGGCCTTGCACCCGTGGGGTGTCGACTCCTGCCAAGTCACATAATAATGGCGGCACTTATGACAGTCGATGGGTTTCTTTTTCGCCATGCTCGGTCCATCTCCGCGCTGATGGTAAAAATGATGGCTATGTAAAAGGTCGCTTTCAAAAATGATTGACGCCGTATCATTGCCATACTATCGAATGCAGGGTAAAGACAAGCGCGGGCTCGATACAACAACAAATAGACCTCATTTAAGGAGAGATGCATGGCATTGACTCTGGGCAAGGCGTTGGTGACCGGCGGTGCGGGTTTTATCGGTTCCCACATTGCAGAGGCGTTGGTGGCGCAAGGCTGTGAGGTCACCGTTCTGGACAACCTGTCCAGCGGCCGCCTATCCAATTTGGATGTCATCCGCGAACGGATCACCTTCGTTGAAGGCGACATCGAAGATCCAGAGGTTCTCTCCTCGGCGGCTCGCGGGTGTGATACCGTTTTTCATCAGGCCGCGGTGGTTTCTGTGCCGCAAACCATTCATCAGCCGGTCACGTCCGCCGCCGTTAACGATCTGGGTACGATCAAGGTGCTCGAGGCAGCCAGGCAAAATGGGGTGCGCCGAGTGGTCCTGGCCAGCTCCAGCGCCGTCTACGGCGATGTCCCCCAGTTACCCAAGACAGAGGCCATGGCCCCGTCACCGCTGAGCCCCTATGCGATCCAAAAACTGACCAACGAGTTTTATGCCGAACTTTATCACCGGATGTATGCGCTGCAAACGGTTTGCCTGCGTTATTTCAATGTCTACGGGCCACGCCAGGATCCCTCATCGCCCTATTCCGGGGTCATTTCCATCTTCATGCGCAAGGCCCTGGAAAACCAACAGCCGATGATTTACGGAGACGGGCGTCAGACCCGTGATTTCGTTTTTGTCAAGGATGTGGTTCAGGCCAATATCCTGGCAGCGACCCATGAGAGCGTTTCCGGACGGGTCTTTAATATCGGTACCAGCAACTCGGTCGAAATCAATGCCCTCTGGTATTCGATTGCCGCTTTGGCCGGCTGCATCCTGTCGCCCGAACATGTGGATCCCCGCCCCGGAGATATTGTTCACTCGCTGGCCAGTATTCAGCGGGCCAAAGAGCAGTTGGGGTTCCAACCGGTGCATGATTTTTCAGAGGGATTGCAAAAAACTTTCGAGTGGTACCGCCAGTACGCCCGGAAGGAATAGAATCCAATCGAGACACCGCTTTCGTGTCAACCTCCAGGGATCTACGCGTAGCCGTATGGCCGGATCGATCGGCCGGGTCTTTCGAACCGGAGAATGGACGCTCGGATCACTGCCGATACCTGCCGCTGGATGGGCGGGCTCGGCGTTTAACCGTCACGGGTATTGGCGTTGTCAGGATACCATTTTCTCATGAAGACTTTTGACCATCGCCCCTCTCCAATGTCCTTTTCCAGACAAGGTCGGATAGCCCATTGAGGAGATGTGGCGAGCGATATTTTCCCAGCTGTTGCCTTTGGTGCGCATCTGGTTGACGATATCACTTACGGCTTGTCGATCATCATCAGAGAGTTTGTTCTGGGACTCTTCCGCCGAACTTGCATCTGCATCGACGGCCGCATCCTCTGCGGTTTCTGTTTGCAGGTCCGCCCCATCGATGTCGTCATACGCCTCATCGGTATCTTGTTCGATCGTTTCATAGGAAGCTTCGGGCGCTGGCCTTGCTTCGGCCTCCTTGACCTGGACCGGTGGCGCTGCCATGGCGAACAGTTCGTCTGCATCATCTGCGGTGGGGTTGGCGATACGATACAGGCTCTTGGCCATGACCTCCATGGCCCTCGCCTTACGCTCTTCGGCCCTGGTTCGTTCCACGTAGGCCTCGGCCATGCGCTTTTGCGTATCGGCAAGCAGTTCCAAGGCCTCTTTGATGGCATGAATTTTTTCGAACGACTCTTTATTGTCGAAATGGCCTTTGCGCCGATCCATTACGTTGCGTCGCGAACCGCCTTTGTACTGCTGATCGCCATAGGGTCGGTTGGAACGATCCGACTGTTTGAGTTTGCCGCTGCGCAGGTTGTGCAAAAAATCATCCATTGTTGTGTCTCCTTAGACTGACCCAGTGGTCACCGATGCGCCAGATACAATCCGGACTCCTCTCGTTCGTGCGTATGTCCTCTTTTTGCGATCAATCTTCAGGATGTTGACACGACGCGTTTGTTTAAAACCAAAGAAGGGTGCTTTGCATCGGTGCGGTTTTTTTGTACGACGTCTATATCGGCTGTAACCATGGGTTACTTGAGTGCTGATCTTCCTGCTTCGCGCAGGAGGCCGACTTTTGTTTTTTCGGTGGTGTTCGCTTATCTATTTCAGATAGTCAACAATAATCCTGTTTGGGATAGCCGTCAACTGCCTTATCATGCGATTCGAGGCGATTTTAAATCGCCCCATCTGCTCCGGTGAGGGGTTTTTCGAGACCAATCACTTGCCGGGAGTGAAACGCTGCGGCTCGAATTGCAGGGTCGCAAAATAGTCTTGTTCCGTTTCGCTGCGACGAATCAGCTCGACCTCTCCATCGTTGCGGAAAAGCAATTCTTTGGGCCGCAGCTTGCCGTTATAGTTGAATCCCATGGCATGGCCGTGGGCACCGGTATCCTGGATGACGAGCAGATCGTCCACATCGATGCGCGGCAGGGTTCGCTGGATGGCGAACTTGTCGTTGTTCTCGCAAAGCGAACCGACCACATCCACTGTTTCGGTTCCGGCGGACTCGGATTTACCCGGGACCTCGATGTGGTGGTAGGCGCCGTACATGGCAGGGCGCATCAGGGCGGACATGGAGGCGTCCACCCCGACGTAGGTGCGATAGATTTCTTTGCGATTGATCGTCCGAACCACCAGTACGCCATGGGGACCGGTCATGTATCGGCCGCTTTCCATATAGAGTTTGGGGCGATAGCCCTCGCTTTTTTCAAATTCCTCCAGAAGCGCCCCGATGCCGCTGGCCATGGACTCCAGATCGAACGGGCGGTCTTCGGGGCGGTAGGGGATGCCCAGTCCGCCACCCATATTGAGGAATTCGAAGTGGATGCCCAGCTCGGCGGTCACCCAGCGGGCCACATCCAGAAGCATTTCAACGGTTTGAACCATATAGGCGTAATTGAGTTCGTTGGAGGCCAGCATGGTGTGCAGGCCGAAACGTTTGGCCCCCCTGTCCATGGCTTGTCGGTAGGCATCGATCAATTGATGGTGGGCCACGCCGTATTTGGCTTCCACCGGATTGCCGATGATACTGTTGCCGCTGCGCCGGGGCCCTGGATTGTAACGGAAACAAATGGTTTCGGGCATCACGGGCACCTTGGCGACCAGGGAGATGTCATCGAGATTCAGGAGACAACCACCCTGTGCCTGGGCAGCTGCAAATTCCTCCTGGTTGGTGTTGTTGGAGGTGAACATGAGGTCCTCACCGTGGCTGCCCACCTGCCGTGCCAAGGTCAGTTCAGGGGCAGAACTGCAGTCGAAACCGAAGCCCATGTCCCGCATGATCCTTAGGATGTGTGGATTGGGAAGCGCTTTTACGGCGAAATATTCTTTAAAGCCTTCCAGGCGGCCGAAGGCTTTTTTGAGCCGATTCCCGGTTTCCCGGATACCCGTTTCGTCGTAGATATGGAAAGGGGTACCGAATCGGGCGGCGATCTCCGGGAGGAGTGGGAAAAGTCGGTCGCGGAAAGAGGGGCTCATCGGCATGTAAAACGCTCCTTAGCTGAGAACATTCTGGATACGGGTGATCGCTTTTTCGACATTTTCGAAGCTGTTGAAGGCACTGATGCGGATGTACTGCTGCCCGCATTTGCCGAATCCGGCGCCCGGCGTGCAGACCACTCCGGCTTCGCTGAGCAGCAGGTCGAAAAAGGTCCATGAGTCGCGTCGCCCGTTGATCCATACATAGGGGGAATTTTCGCCGCCTACGCAATCGAATCCCAGAGCCTGGAAGGATTGTCGGATATAGGCGGCGTTTTTCATGTAGCCGTCGATCAATGCCTTGACCTGGGCTTGTCCTTCGGCCGAGTAGATCGCCTCGGCCGCGCGTTGCACCGGATAGGATACACCGTTGAACTTGGTCGAGTGCCGCCTGTTCCACAGGCCGTGAATAGCGATTTCCTGTCCGTCCGATGTATAGGCCCTGCACTCCT
>Ga0209164_1002637_pt1 | contig 18550 bp, 10 predicted proteins | sample MTBNYHSulfiMetaG_FD_187458 | JGI IMG/M metagenome (GOLD analysis project Ga0209164, IMG submission 187458) | Enrichment culture microbial communities from rom New York Harbor, USA that are MTBE-degrading - MTBE-NYH (New York Harbor Sulfidogenic)... | ecosystem: Environmental > Aquatic > Marine >...
GATCGCATCCGTGCCCGCTACCTGGCCGCCGATCCGCGCCTGCAGCAGCCGCGCCCGCTCGCCATCTGGGGCGCCGGGCGCAAGACCCGCAAGCGGGCGGCACACCTGCTGGGGCACGGCTTTCGCCCCAGCGCCTGGATCGATATCGATCCGCGCAAGATCGGCAACCGCATCGGCGGGGTGCCGGTGGTCGGCCCCGACTGGCTGGCAGGCGCGCAGCGTCCCTTCGTCCTCAGCTACGTCAGCAACCACGGCGCACGGGAGCGCATCGCCGCCGACCTGCAGGCGATGGGTTATTGCGCGGGAGAGGATTACCTGATGGTGGGGTAAAAAAAAAGGGGCCGTTAAAAACGGCCCCTTTAAACAGGGTATGCAATACATGGCAGAACCATGAGACCACCAAGGAGGCCGGCGGTCGGGAACAATCATGGCAAACGAACCTTAGGGGAATCTTAAGAACGGCAAAATAACCGGCACCGGGTTGAATCAGGGGGGCGGCTCGGCGGGCGGATCCTGCTCCGCTCCCTGATAGCTTTTGGCCAGCTCCATCAGGGCGCGCAGGCGCGAGGCGCCTTTCACCGCCTGCTCCATCGCCCGTCGCACGGTGCTGTAGATATCGAGCTCCGCCACCATCTGCTGCATGCGGATCCGCTCCCGGCTACCGGCGTGCAGCAGTTGCGCCTTGAGTTGCTGGTACTGCTGCTCCAGCGCATCGAGCCCCTGCTGCGAGGCCTCCGCCGAGAAGTTCTCGCTGAGCGGGTCGGCAAGCTCCAGCAGGGCGACACACGCCTTGCGGAACTGTCCCATGCTCTCTTCCAGCGCCTTGTCCTCGATATAGGGCAGGGCCTCCTGGGCGGAGGCCATCTCCACCGCCACATTCGCCACCTCCATGTAGTAGCGCGCCACGCGCAGCGCCAGCGGCAGGTGCTCGCTGATATCGCCCGGCAGGTTGGCCCGTTGCAGGGTCAGGATGAAATCGTTGACCGCATTGACCAGACGCTCCATGACCGCCCGCTCCTTGAGCAGTTGCTTGCCGGTGTGCCGCTCGGTACTGAAGGCATCACGCAGCATCCTGTCGGCGAAATCGCCCATGCGCCCGAGCTCGAGCACCAGCGCATTGAGCGCAAGTGCCGGCGTCTTCACCACGTTCTTGTCCAGGTAGACCGGGCGTCCGAGGTCCTCCTCGGCGCTGCGCAGGCGCCGCTCCAGCCAGCTCACCAGCCGCGGGGTAAACCACCACAGCATCACTACGCCGAGGATATTGAACAGGGTATGGAACAGCGCCAGCTCGGTGGCGATGGCAAAATCGAGGCCAAGCGTGGTGCGGATCCCCGCCACCAGCGCCAGCAGCGGACCGAGCAGCAGCAGCGCGGTGACCCCGGTCAGCAGGTTGAACATGACGTGCACCGCCGCGGTCCGTTGCGCGTTGGGCGTGGCGCCGATCACCGCCAGCGCGGCGGTGGAGGTGGTGCCGACATTGGCGCCGATCACCGTGGCTGCGGCGGCGGTCAGCGGGATCACCCCGCCGGCGGCAGCGGTGATGGTCACCACCATCGCCGCACTGGAGGACTGCATCAGGAAGGTGAGCACGAAACCGAAACCGGTGAACAGCAGCAGCCCCAGCCCTTCGGCCGAATACGCCGCCAGCGACAGACTGTTGCCCACGTCGCTGAAGGCGTCCTTCAGGATGGCGATGCCGAGAAAGAAGAGGCCGAAGCCGGCCAGCGCCTCGGCCAGCGCACCGCGGCGCGAATCACCGCTTAGCAGGCGCACGAACATGCCCAGGCCGATGAGCGGCAGCGCCAGCGCCTGGACGTTGATCTTGAAGCCGACCATCGCCACCAGCCAACTGGTCATGGTGGTGCCGATGTTGGTGCCGTAGATCACATACGCGGTCTGCAGCAGGCTCAGCAGGCCGGCATTGACGAAGCCGATCACGGCGATGGTCACCGCACCGGAGGCCTGCACCAGCGAGGTGATCAGCACCCCTGACAGAAAACCGCGCAGCGGCGTGCTGGTCCAGCGCGAAAGGATATGGCGCAGTGCGCCGCCGGCAGCCATCTTCAGGCCGTCGGTCATCAGCTTCATGCCCAGCAGGAAGAGGCCGATGCCGCCGGCAAAACTTCCGAGCATATTCAGGTCCTGCAGAGAGGGCATGCCGCGTATGGCTCCTGGTGCTTTTAACTCAGTTTGTAACTACTCGCCCCACCCGCAACCAAGCCCGGACAGGGTATGGCGATGCCGGGCCGTCAGCCGCAGGGAGGCGGCTGCCGAGCGTACAGGGACGTATTCACAGCGTGCCCGGCACCGTCATACCCCGTCCGGGCCTTTAAATACGTACAGGGGGCGAGTAAATACCTCAGTTCTTCAGTCACGGCGCAGCCGCCGCGACACCGCGATCGGCGTGGGATAGCGAAGCATAATCCAGTAAGAAGAGAGAATGAAGCTGAGCAGGGTCGCCAGCTGAATCAGCCCCGAGACCCGCTCCGAGATGATGCCGCTGTGCCAGGCCAGCATCGCGATCAGCAGCGAAAACTCGCTGATCTGGCCGAGGCGCACCCCGATCTCGAGGGAGAACGCCGCGCTCTCCCCGGCGCGAAGCAGCAACAGGCGGAACACCAGCGGTTTGGCCAGCACCATCGCCCCGGCCAGCAGCAGCGCCGGCAGGATGATCTCCCCGAGCATGCCGAGGTCGAAACCGGCGCCGAGGGCAAAGAAAAACATGATGAGGAAGAAGTCGCGCAGCGGTTTGAGGCTCTCTGCGATATAGGTGCTGATCGGGCTGGTCGCCAGCGCCACCCCGGCAAGGAAGGCACCGATCTCCGCCGACAATCCCATCACCACCGCCAGCTCGGCAAAACCGAGGCACCAGCCGAGGGCGAGCAGGAAGATGTACTCGTGGATGGTGTCATAGCGCTCGAACAGCGGTACCAGGATGTAGCGCGCGCCGGCCAGTGCCAGCACCATGCTCAGCGGCAGCATCACGGTCACCCAACCCAGCTCCCTGGCCAGCCCGCCCTCGCCGCCCAGCGCCTGGAGCAGCAGCAGGATGAGGATGGCGATAAGGTCCTGCAGCAGCAGGATGCTGATGATCACCTCGCCGGTATGCTGGTGATGCAGCTGGGTGGTGGGCAGCAGTTTCAGGCCGATGATGGTGCTGGAGAACATCGCGGTGGCGGCGATGAGCAGGGACTCCAGCACGCTCAGGCCGAAGAGCCAGCCGACCGCATAGCCGAGCAGGGCGAATATCAGGGAGCTGCCGACCGTTACCAGCAGCGCCTCGCGCAGCAAGCGCAACAACAGCTGCGGGTGCAGGTTGAGTCCCAGCAGAAACAGCAGGAAGATCACCCCCACCTGGGAGATATCGGCAATCAGCTCGGGCCGGGTGAAGACCGCCAGGCCCGATGGTCCCAGCAGGGCCCCGAGCAGGATGTAGCTGACCAGCATCGACTGCCGTGTATAGAGCGCCAGGGTGGCGATCAGCGCAGCACCGGAGAAGATGAGGAAGAGCGCATGGAGGATCAGATCGTGCTGCATATGAATTAGATACGGGAGATGAGGTTAAAGAGTCGAGGATCGGGATGGGGGGTGCACATAACTCCAGTATAAGCCGTGAGCGCAACGCGCACTCTCCCTCGCCACTTTGCCCTCGCCTCTCGTATCGGCATTACACCCAGGCCTGCTTCCAGTGCGCCGACGCCAGCATGTAGGCAAACGCCGTGATGGCCGCAAGCCAGGCGGCAAGGCGGGTACGCCGGGCAAAGCGGCCGCGGTGCAGCGCGATAAAGCCGAGGCCGATGTAGAGCAGCAGCGCCGAGAGCTTGGCCTGCAACCAGGGCGCGGTCCACAGCGACCAGGGACCGAACCACAACAGGGTGATGCCGAGGCCGAACAGCAGGGTGTCGATCACATGCGGCAGGCGCCGCAGCCACCGGTTTTGCAATCGCTGCGGCGCATACAGCATCAGGATCCCGCGCAGCACAAAACCGCTGAGCGAAAGCAGCGCAAAGGCGATGTGCCACTGTTTGATGATCGGCAGATAGGAAGTCATGCGGGGTCAGTCGTCAGTCGAAGATTGTACGAGCCCAGTCCCCTGGGCGATCCATTCGCCGAGGGACTCGGCTCCGGACATCTGTCACCTCCCTGTAGGAGCGGCTTCCAGCCGCGAAGGAACGGAGGCAGTCCAGGCAAATCGCGGCAGGGATGCCGCTCCTACACCTTTCACCTTTCACCTTCACTTAACCGCCTCCGGCGGCTGTTCCATCACCAGGTCGCGCAGGGTCATCCCGTCGAGATGCTCCTTCACCCCGAGTTCCATGCGCTGCAGCAGCGCATCCACCACCGGAACCGAAACCAGGCGCGACTCCATCAACGCCTGCTCCTCATCGGGCCGGCGCAGGATACGCATCAGCCTTTCGATCGGGAGTGTTGCCGGGTCGTGCAGCAACAGGTATTCGGGCGGTTCGCTGCCGCTCTCGACCACCAGCCCGCGCTCCTGCAGCAGGCTGAGGATCTCACCGACCCGGTCGCCCGGCATGGCCAGTTTGCTCGAGAGCGTCATCAGGTTCCAGGCTTCGCCCTCATGCACGAAGCGCTCTGCGATCCAGTACATCACCAGCAAAGCGAGCTGATCGCGAAACCGCCCGCTCAGCGGTACCCGCTGGCTGCTGAGACGGATCTGTTCGGGATACTGATGGAAATAGGCGACCTGCGCGCCGAGCAGCAGGATGAGCCAGCTCAGGTAGAGCCAGATCATGAACATGATCAGGATGGCAAAGCCGGAGTAGATGGCCGCGTACTTGGTGGAGGTCGAGGCGAAGGCGGCGAAGGCCATGCCGCTGCTCTGCCACAACGCCCCGCCGACCACAGCGCCGACGAATGCCGAGCGGACATTGACCCGGGTGTTGGGCACGAACAGATAGACGAAGGTGAAGGCGAGGATGATGAGCAGGAACGGCATCAGCTTGCTGAGGATCAGCACCAGGCTGCCGAAGGGTTCGATGGCGACCAGCGCCTGCACCACCTTGCTGTTCATCATCGAGGCGGTCATGCCGATGGCGGAGAAGACCAGCACCGGTCCGACCATGATCACGCTGAGATAATCGCTGAAGCGTCGCGACAGGCTGCGCGTGGACTTGGCGTGCCAGACGTAGTTGAAGGAGCTCTCCACCTTCTGGATCAGCGAGATCACGGTGTACAGCAGCAGCGCCAGGCCGAGAGAGCCCAGCACGCCCACCTTCATGTTCTCGACAAAACCGAGGATGTTGACCACCAGCTCGTTGCCGCGCTCGCCGAGCGGCGCCACCAGGTTGAGCAGCAGCGGCTCGATCTGGTTGTGCACGCCGAAGGCCTTGAGCACCGAGAAACTCACCGCCAGCAGCGGCACCAGCGACAGCAGCGTGGTGTACACCAGGCTCATTGCGCGCAGGTTCAGCTGGCCGCTGGTAAACTCGCGCACCATCACGAACAGCAGCCGCAGCAGGCCGTAGCTGTAATGGCGCAGCAGACCCTGTTCGGCGGGCTCCGCCCGCCAGAGCTCATTGAGCAGAAAATTCTTGAGCCTATGATAGAGAACTGCCGGACTTTCCATGAACGCGCTGCCTGTTATCTGCGATTTATTATTGTAGGTTCCCGAACCGTGGCGGGCGATTCGCCGGCATGCATCGGCTCCCGCCAATCCGCTGACTCATCGCCGGCTCCATCCGGAAACGTTGTAGCAGAGTATGCCACAACAAACCCCTGGGTGATTTTTCAGTGCAGGGTCACCTGGGTGCGCAGCAGCTCCGGCAGACGCTCGCGCAGATGTGCCGCGTCGCCGGCCTCCGGCTGGAGTTCAAGATAGCGTGCGTAATCCATGGCCGCGGCATAACGGCAGTCGAGCAGTTCATAGAGTTGGCCGCGCTCACGAAAACCGCTGGCCAGTCCCGGCACCAGCACCATTATCTGCTCCAGCATCCGCAGGGCGCTCTCCAGATCGCCCCGTGCCAGATGGGCGTGCTTTAGCTGGCGCAGCAGGCGCACCAGGATGGTCCGGTCGTCACTGGCGGCGAGATGCTCCCTCGGCTTTTTCGACGGCCTGCGGTGGAAGAAAAAGGCTTGCGACAGCAACATCTCGAGATCCTTCTCCTGCAGCGACAGTCCGCCGTCGGCAGGATCGAGCACCACCTCGCCGTCCTCGTCGCGATAGGCCACCAGGATACGCCCGGGAAAGAGCATGCCCTGCAGCGGCAGGCCCAGCCAGCGTCCGATGGTCAGGTAGATGATCGCGATGCTCAGGGGTGTACCGCACCGGCTGTCCATTACCCGGTGCAGGTAATTGAGTTCGGCACTGCGGGCATAGTTGGTGTTGGTGTGGAAGCCGCAATCATTGAACAGGAAATCGTTGAGATGAAACAGTACGTCCCCCAGTCGGGAGTAAGGAGCGAGGCGCTCGCCGATCGTTTCGGCATAGCGATGCAGGCGCTGCAGGTAGGGATCGATATCGAGCCCCGGCTGCACGTCGCTGCCAAGCAACAGCGCAGCCCTTGCCAGGCGCTCAGGGTGTTCATTCTCCAATAACGATCGCAGCGATTCGTTGCCCTGCAGCCCCATCAGTCGGCCTCCAGCTATTTGTGCCGCCTTTACTGATTATAGACGAAGCAAATGGGTCCGCCCTGCGCCCCGGCCGGCGAAAGAGTTCACATTTGCGCGGCCAGCTGTTTCCAGAGCTTTTCCAGTCGGGGTACCGAAACCGTTTCAATGGTCCCGACCTCCTGGGCGAACAGCGAGATGCGCAGCTCCTCGAGCAGCCAGCGAAAGCGCCCGCTGCCGCTGTCCCGGCACTCGCCCTCTGCGCCGCAGCGTGCCCAGTAGCGTTGCCACAGCGGCTGCATCTCCAGCATCAGCTGGCGATCGCGCTGCGGGTCGCTGCGCAGCTTTTCCAGCCGCCGCTCCAGCGCCTCGATGTAGCGCGGCAGGCGCGCAAGCCACTCGCCGGGAATGGCGGCGGCAAACCCGGGCACCATCAGATGCTGCAACTGCTCGCGCATGTCGGCGAGGCTGTTGAGCCACTGCGGCTGCACCGCCCCCTTGAGCTGCTTCTGGATGCGGTGATAGCCGGCCAGGCTCTCGCCTGCCAGGGCGGCGATGCGGTTGGCCGAATCGATGAGCGCCGTGCGCGCCTCCCGCGCCAGTGCTTCATACGCGGGCTGCGTCCGCGGCAGCGCAGCGCCGGAGTAGAGCGCCGCGTCCAGCGCCGCCGCGATGATGGAGGCGATCAGCTCCTCGCACTTGCCAAGGGAGACATAGTGCAGGCACAGACTCTTGCTGTCGGGCAGGTTCTTCTGCAGGTACTTGATTTTGTCATGGTTCTGCAGCGCGAACAGGCGGGCGACACCCTTGCGGTGCGCCGCATCCGCCGCTTCGCGGCTTTCGAACAGCCGCAACGCCACCGTCGCGCCCTCGTCGGCCAGTGCCGGGAAGGCCTTGAGCGCAAGCCCATGCTGCTGCATCTCGACCGCCTCGGGCAACTCGCCGAAGTCCCAGTCGGTGAGCCCCGCGCGCTCCCATGGGTTGTCGCCGGCGCTCTGCAGGCTCTCGCGCACCTCCCCCGCCATCTGCCGCTGCAACTGCACCAGGTCACGCCCCTCGCCCAGAACCCTGCCCTGTTCATCGACCACGCGGAAATTCATCAGCAGGTGCGGCGCCAGGCTCTCCATCTGCCAGCTCTCGGGCGCCAGGCGGATGCCGGTGATGCGTTGCAGCTGCAGGGAGAAGGCCTCGCGCAGCGTCCCCTTGCCCGGCGCCATCGCCTCCAGCGCCGCCTCGGCAAAATTGACCGCCGGGACGAAGTTGCGGCGTTGCGCCTTGGGCAGCGCCTTGATCATGGCGATGAGCTTCTCCTTGAGCAGCCCCGGCACCAGCCACTCGAAGGGGGCCGGCTTGAGCTGTGCCAGCACCGCCAACGGCAGCAGCAGCGTCACCCCGTCGGCCGGGTGCCCCGGCTCGAAGTGGTACTCCAGCGGCAGCGGCAGGCCCTGGTAGTCGAAATGCTCCGGAAACTGTTTGCCGGTGATCCCCTCTGCGCCGTGCCGCATCAGGCTCTCGCGGTCGAGACAGAGCAGGCGCGGGTTGCCCCGCTCGGCCTGTTTGCGCCATTTCTCGAACGCCTTGCCCGAGTAGATGTCCGGCGGTAGCCGCTCGTCGTAAAAGGCGAACAGGGTCTCCTCGTCGACCAGGATGTCGCGCCGCCGCGACTTGGCCTCGAGCAGTGCCACCTCCTCGAGCAGCTCGCGGTTGTGGGCGAAGAAGGGCGCATTGGTCGCATATTCGCCCTCCACCAGCGCATGGCGGATGAACAGCTCGCGGCTGAGCAGCGGATCGATGGGCCCGTAGTTGACCCGCCGGCGCGGCACGATGAGCAGGCCGTAGAGGGTGACCTGCTCGAAGGCGCTGACCTGCGCCGGTTTCTTCTCCCAGTGCGGCTCGAGATAGCTGCGCTTGACCAGGTGGCGTGCCAGCCCCTCGAGCCAGGCCGGATCGATGGCGGCGACATCGCGCGCGAACAGCCGCGAGGTCTCCACCAGCTCGGCGGCCATGATCCACTTCGGCGCACGTTTGGCCAGCGAGGAGCCGGGGAAGATCACCAGTTTGATGTTGCGCGCGCCGAGGTACTCGACCAGCGGTTTACGCTTTTTCTGCGCCCCTTTCTGCTCGCGCTCGTCCTTGAGCGCGATGTTGCCGAGCAGCCCGGCCAGCAGCGCGCGGTGGATGGCATCGTAGGACGCCTCGGTATTGTTGGGCTTGAGTCCCATCTCACGCAACTGCGACAGCAGCTGGCCGTGGATGTCGTGCCATTCGCGCATGCGCAGGTAGGAGAGAAACTCGCTGCGGCACTGTTTGCGCAGCTTGCTGTTGCTCAGGTGCCTGGCCTGCTCGTGGTAGTGGTCCCACATGTTGAGGTAGGCGAGGAAATCGGATTTTTCGTCATGGAAGCGGCGGTGCTTTTCGTCCGCCGCCTGCTGCGCCTCCAGTGGCCGCTCGCGCGGGTCCTGCACGGTCAGCGCCGAGGCGATAATCAGCACCTCGTGCAGGCTTCCCTCCCGCTCGGCGGCGAGCAGCATGCGCCCGATGCGCGGGTCCAGCGGCAGGCGCGCCAGGCGGCGGCCATCCTCGGTGATGCGGTTTCGCTCATCCACCGCGCCCAGTTCATGCAGCAGGCGAAAACCGTCGGTGATGGTGCGTTTGTCCGGCGCATCGAGAAAGGCGAAGTTTTCGATATCGCCGAGCCCGAGCAGCATCATCTGCAGGATCACGCTGGCCAGGTTGGTGCGGCGAATCTCCGGGTCGGTGTATTCGGCACGGGCGAGAAAATCCTCCTCGCCGTAGAGGCGGATGCACACCCCAGCGCTGACCCGCCCGCAGCGCCCGGCACGCTGGTTGGCCGAGGCCCGGGAGACCGGCTCGATGGGCAGGTGCTGCACCTTGGTGCGGTGGCTGTAGCGGCTGATGCGCGCCATCCCGGTGTCGATGACGAAGCGGATGCCGGGAACGGTGAGCGAGGTCTCCGCCACGTTGGTGGCGAGCACGATGCGCCGTCCGCCGTGGGGCTTGAACACCCGGTCCTGCTCGGTGGCGGAGAGCCGGGAGAAGAGCGGGATCACCTCGGTCTCGCGCATGCGGTGCTTGGCCAGCGCCTCGGTGGTCTCGCGGATATCGCGCTCGCCGGGGAGGAACACCAGGATATCGCCAAGCGGGTCGAGCCGCCCCAACTCGTCCACCGCATCGAGGATGCCGCGGATCGGATCGGCCTCCTTCTTCGCCTCCTCGTCCAGTAGCGGGCGGTAGCGCACCTCCACCGGCCAGGTGCGGCCGGAGACCTCCACCACCGGGGCGCCGTCGAAAAAGGTGGAAAAGCTTTCGGTGTTGATCGTCGCCGAGGTAATGATCAGTTTCAGATCGGGACGCTTCGGCAGCAACTGGCGCAGATAGCCGAGCAGGAAGTCGATGTTGAGGCTGCGCTCGTGCGCCTCGTCGATGATGATGGTGTCGTAGCGCTCGAGCAGCGGATCGCTCTGGATCTCGGCGAGCAGGATGCCGTCGGTCATCAGCTTGATGAAGCTGTTCTCCCCCGCCCGCTCGGTAAAACGTACCTTGTAGCCGACCGCCTGGCCGAGCTCGCAGCGCAGCTCCTCGGCGATGCGCGTGGCGACGCTGCGCGCGGCGATGCGCCGCGGCTGGGTGTGGCCGATCAGCCCCGCCGCGCCGCGCCCCAGCTCGAGGCAGATCTTCGGCAGCTGGGTGGTCTTGCCCGAGCCGGTCTCCCCGGCCACCACCACCACCTGGTGCTCCTCGATGGCAGCGGCAATGGCCACCCGCCGAGCGCTGACCGGCAGCTCCTCCGGATAGTCCGGCACCGGCAGCGCGGCGCGGCGCGCGGCCAGCCGCTGCCGCGACGCCTCGATGGCAGTGCCGACCTCGCCGAGACCGCGGTCGATGGGCTGTCCGCCCTTGCTGCGCCGCTGCAGACCCAGCAGGCGTTTGCGCAGCCGGCTGCGATCCGCCAGCATGCACTCATCGAGTGCCGAGAAGAGTTGTTGCAGAGGTGCAGTCACGGGGTTATTTCAGTTGCAAGATACAAGTTGCAAGATACAAGAAAACCCCGACTTGCTTCCACCCAACTTTTCACTTGTAACTTGCCACTTGTATCTGCTTCTCTGACATATACTTGAAACAATAACCACGAATAATGGCAGGTTTCCCCGCACATGTTTAAGGATGTCATGGAAAGCCCCGAACTGAAGGCCCCCGAGCTCTATATCAACCGCGAGCTCAGCCTGCTGGCGTTCAACCGCCGCGTCCTCGAACAGGCCAAGGACGAAAACACCCCGCTGCTGGAGCGGCTCAAGTTCCTCTGCATCTCCAGCTCCAACCTGGACGAGTTCTTCGAGATCCGCGTCGCCGGCCTGATGCAGAAGGCGGCGATGGCCTCGGTGCAGGCCGGCCCGGACAACATGTCGCCGACCGAGCTGCTCGGCCAGATCAGCATCCAGGCCCACGAGCTGGTGGATGAGCAGTACCGGGTGCTCAGCGATGTCCTGTTGCCGGCGCTGGAGCAGCAGGGGATACGCTTCGTCAAGCGCCAGGAGTGGAACAAGGCCCAGGCCGAGTGGGTGAAGAGCTTCTACGAACACGAGCTGCTGCCGATCCTCAGCCCCATCGGCCTCGACCCGGCGCACCCCTTCCCGCGCATCCTCAACAAGAGCCTCAACTTCATCGTCTCGCTCAAGGGCAAGGATGCCTTCGGCCGCACCAGCGGCATGGCCATCGTGCAGGCGCCGCGCGCCTTGCCGCGCCTGATCCGGCTGCCGGTGGATTGCGGCGGCGGGCCGAACGATTTCGTCTTCCTCTCCTCGATCATCCACGCCCACGTGGACGATCTCTTCCCCGGCATGAAGGTGCAGGGCTGCTACCAGTTTCGCGTCACCCGCAACAGCGACCTGTTCGTCGACGAGGAGGAGGTGGACGACCTGCTGCGCGCGGTGGAGGGCGAGCTGCCGTCGCGCCGCTACGGCGATGAGGTGCGTCTGGAGGTGGCCGACAACTGCCCGGCGGAGGTGAGCGACTTCCTGCTCAGCGAGTTCGAACTGGGGCCCAACGACCTCTACACGGTCAACGGCCCGGTCAACCTCAACCGCCTGATCAACCTGCCGGACAAGGTCGACCGTTCCGATCTCGTCTTTCCCTCGTTCACCCCGGGGCTGCCCTCGCGCCTGAGCCAGTCGGCCGATATCTTCCAGGCGATCGCCAAGGGCGACATCCTGCTGCACCACCCCTTCGAGTCCTTCGTCCCGGTGATCGATTTTCTCAAGCAGTCGGCGGCCGACCCCAAGGTGCTGGCGATCAAGCAAACCCTCTACCGCACCGGCCCCGACTCGGCGGTGGTCGACGCCCTGGTCAGCGCCGCGCGCGCCGGCAAGGAGGTGACGGTGGTGGTCGAGCTGCGCGCCCGTTTCGACGAGGAGGCGAACATCGCCCTGGCCAACCGCCTGCAGGAAGCCGGCGCCCACGTGGTCTACGGCGTGGTCGGCTACAAGACCCATGCCAAGATGATCCTGGTGGTGCGCCGCGAAGAGGGCAAGCTGCGCCACTACGTGCACCTGGGCACCGGCAACTACCACGCCCGCACCGCGCGGCTCTACACCGACTACGGCCTGCTGACCAGCAATCCCGACCTCGGCGAGGACGTGCACAAGCTGTTCCTGCAGCTCACCAGTCTCGGGCGCAGCAGCAAGCTGAGTAAGATCCTGCAATCCCCCTTCACCCTGCACACCGGCCTCATCGAACGCATCGAGCGCGAGACGGTGAACGCACGCAAGGGCAAGCCGGCGCGCATCATCGCCAAGATGAATGCGGTGGTGGAGCAGAACGTGATCCGCGCCCTCTACGCCGCATCACAGGCCGGGGTGCAGATCGATCTGGTGCTGCGCGGCATCTGCTGCCTGCGCCCCGGGGTGCCCGGCGTGTCGGAAAACATCCGCGTGCGCTCGATCATCGGGCGCTTTCTCGAACACACCCGGGTGTTCTATTTCCATAACGGCGGCAAGGAGGAGATCTTCGCCTCCAGCGCCGACTGGATGGACCGCAACCTGCACCGCCGGGTCGAAACCTGCTTCCCCGTCGAGGAGAAAAAGCTGCGCGAGCGGATGATTCGCGAACTCAACTACTACCTGGAGGACAACCTCCAGGCGTGGGAGCTGCAGAGCGACGGCAGTTATGTACGCACCACTCCGGGCAAGGCCGAACCGATGTCCGCGCAGGCACGCCTGCTGCAGGAGCTGAGCAACGGGGATTGAGAAAGGAAGAATGAAAGAAAGAATTAACCACGAAGGTCACGAAGAACACGAAGGAAATGAAGCCAGGGCCCTCCGTGTCTCTGTGGTGAGAATATTTTATTGTTTGATCCGGCATAGTTGCCGTCCATGGCAGAGCTGCCGAACCCGGCATTTATAACCTTCGTGCCCTTCGTGTCCTTCGTGGTTAACCGCTTTTTATCATCCCCGCGCTATCGGCGGCCATGGGCCGTCCATGGCAAAGCAGCCGAACCCAGCATTTTTAACCTTCGTGCCCTTCGTGGTTAACAGCTTTTTCCTCAGCAATATTCCAGCTGGAATTTGGCCGCTTTCAGATAGGCCGCCTCCTGCGCCAGGTCCGCTTCGGTCAGGGGGTGCTCACCCAGCCAGCCGGCGGGGAACGCCAGTTTCAGGTTCTTGTTTTCCGCAGTGAGCCGGAAGGGCGGTTGCGGGGTATCGCTGTGGCTGCGCCGCAGCAGCACCGCCAGGCGCAGCAGGATGCAGAGCCGCTGCAGACGCTGGGCCTGCCCCCTGGAGAGCTCGCGGAACAGCGCCGTGGGGAACTTGCGCCGGTGGCCGCGCAGCAGGATCGCCAGCAGTTTCTGCTCGCTGCTGGAGAAGCCGGGCATGTCGCAGTTCTCCGCCAGGTAGGCGCCATGCTTGTGATAGGAGCTGTGGGCAATGGCCAGGCCAAGCTCGTGCAGCCGTGCCGCCCACAACAGCAGGTGTTCGGTCTCCTCACCCTCTAGGTTCCAGTCGACGGCCACCTGCGAGAGCGCGAGCAGGGCGGTCTGCTCCACCCGCGCCGCCTGGCGCCGGTCCACCTGGTAGCCCTCGCACAGGGCATTGATGGTGCGCTCGCGCACATCCTCGTGGCGTACCCGGCCGATGAGGTCATACAGCAGTCCTTCGCGCAGCGCCCACTCCGACACCTGCATGGCGCCGATCGGCAGCCCCTCGAAGATGGCCAGTAGCACCGCCACACCGCCGGCGAACACCGGCAGGCGCTCCTCCTTGAGCCCGTTGAGCCTGAGCTGGCCGGTATGCCCGGCCTTGACCAGCTCCGCCGCCAGCAGCCGCAGCCCCTCGAGGGTGATGCCCTCGTCGCTCCAGCCCATCGCCCGCACCACATCGCCCACCGCCCGCACCGTCCCGGAGGCGCCGATGGCCTGCTCCCAGCCGGGACCGATGAACTCGTTTTCAACCGCCTGCAGCTCGAGGCGGGCGGCGATCACCGCATCGTGCATGCCCTTTTCGCTAATCACCCCGCCGGGGAAGAAGCGCTCGCTGTAGCTGACGCAGCCCATGTAGAGACTCTCCAGCTCCAGCGGCTCGAAGCGCCGCCCCAGGATGAGCTCGGTGCTGCCGCCGCCGATATCCACCACCAGGCGGTTGGCGTCGAAATCGGGCAGGCCGTGCGCCACCCCCAGATAGATGAGGCGCGCCTCCTCGGCGCCGGCAATGACCTCGATGGGGTGTCCCAGCGCCTCCTCGGCCTCGCGCAGGAACTCCGGACTGCCGGCCCTGCGCAGGGTATTGGTGCCGACCGCCCGCACCGTGCCGGGCTTGAAGCCCCTCAGGCGCTGGCCGAAACGGCGCAGGCAATCCACCGCGCGCAGCCTGGCGGCCGCCTCCAGGTTTCCCTGGGGGTCCAGGCCGGCGGCCAGACGTACCGGTTCGCGCAGACGGTCACGCACCTGCAGATGACCGTCTGACTCGCGGGCAACGATGAGGTGGAAGCTGTTCGATCCCAGGTCGATGGCGGCAAACATCTCGCCGGCGGGAGGGGTGGAATTATTCACTCTTACAGGCTCTCGATTTGTGCAATTCATCGGCAGGCGGCCATTTTATGCCATTTTCGGGTGCATCGGTGGCCTCCGCTGGACCAACCGCAGATCGAACTGCAGGTGAACGGCATGCGACTCCAAATTCGGGCCCGAAACCGGGAGTTTTCTTGACAAGTCAGCGCTTTGTTACAAAAATGTTAAACTTGCATTTCTGGTATAACAATGTTAACAACTAATCCCGTAGTATACGCAGGCTTTATTTCGCCTCGGTGAAAAGAGCAAAAACAATAAAAATGAAACGGTGCAAGTAATTCATTACCTCTTGGCACGTTTCTTGGTTATGCAATAACAACGACTACACAAATCATATGGGAGGAAGACGGCTATGCCGATGGTTACATGGGATGACACATACAGTGTCGAGATACAGGAGATCGACGAGCAGCACAAACGTCTCATCGAGATCATGAACGAGTTGTACACGGCGATTGCCCACAAGTCCAACCGTGACCTCATCAGCGACGTACTGGACAAGCTGGTGGACTACACCAAGGTCCACTTCGCCGTGGAAGAGACCCTGATGCGTGTCTTTCACTACGACGGCTACGATGAACACAAGGCAATTCACGACAGGATCGTCACGCAGGTCCTCGAATTCCAGGGCAAGTTCCGCTCCGGCAACGACAGTGTTGGCATGGAGCTGCTGCTGTTCCTCAAGGACTGGCTGTTCGATCACATCAACAAGGTCGACAAGCAGTACGTCAAGACCTTCCACAAGGCCGGCGTGAAGAAGAACTGGCTGAAGAAGTTCTGGTAGAGTCCCGGGCCGCCCGCACCGGGCGGCCCGCTCCCCATCCCCACGGCGGCCGCCGGATGTGCCTTGCACATTACCTCACACCCTCCCTGCCCTCTACCGGCGACCGCAATAGCCTGCCAGGACCCGCTCAGCCATTTTCACAATTTGTCCTACAAATATCGCGGCTATAATGCGTTATAAAGGGACTAAAATTCGGTAACGTGAAAAATGACGTTCGCGCAGCGAGGCCGCATGGTAAAGGATTTCTTCGCTCCCCCCAGCAACAGAGACTCTCCACTCCAACCGCCGGGGAGAGCTGTTTGAGCCCGCGTAGAATCCAGGCAGAGAAGCTCAAGGATCTTCTGCTGGGGCGATCCCTGACCGCAAAGATGCTCATCCTGACCCTCTTTCTTGGTCTGGGATTCGCGCTGCTGCTCGACTCCATCCAGGGCAAGGAGCTGCAACAGGCCTTCCTGGGACAGCTGCATAACGAGCTCAGCATCCATGCAGAGACCGATCGGGAACTGTTCGACCGCTATATCCAGGAGTTCCGTTACGCCACCCGGATGATCGTGGCGCACAGCAACTTCATCGACTACGTAAACAACCAGCTCTACAACAGGAAGGTGGGAACCTCCGCGGAGGTTGTCCATTTCGACACGCCGCCGCCCTGGATGCCGGAGCGTTCCCTGCTGCGCGCCTTTCTGCACGCCCGCTATGCCCTGCTGCTCGATGCACAGGGGCGGGTGCGGGAGATCTATCATCACTCTACCCCCAGGGTTTCTGACCTGCCGCAACAGCTGCTCCAGCCCGATGCGCTGATGCGTAAACTCAGCCATAACCAGTCCTATTTGACGGAGCTCGACGGGAAGCCCTATATCCTGTCGACCCGCTCCCTGGTGCAACAGGGTAGGGAGGCGGCCTCGCTGCTCCTCGCCTCGCCCATCGACAGCCACTTTCTCGCCCGCGCGCGGGAACGGCGTCAGGGCTCCACCTACATGGCGCTGCTGGATCCCGGGAGCGGGAGGATCATCGCCAGCAGCGATCAGGGCAGCATCCCGGAAGGCGCCCTCCTCGACTCCCTGCGTGGCGACTACCTGATGATCGGCAAATCCTTCTTTGACTACGGCGCCTCGGATCTACGCATCGAGTTCGGCTCCTTTCTCCCGACCAGCCGTGCCGAGGAGATGGCCACCCATATCCTCAGCAAGAGCAGCAATCAGCGTATCCTGCTCATCACGGTATTCATCGTCATCTCCAGCCTGCTGATGATGTGGGTTTCGCGCCGGGTGAGGGAGCTCTCGCACAAGGTCAACCAGGCACGCACCGAGCTGTTCGGCATGCCATCGCACGCCGCCTCGCGCGGCGACGAGTTGCACCGTCTCGAGCAGGATCTACTCCACTTCAGGGACGAAATCGCCGCCGCCCGCCAGCGCCTCGAGGAGCAGACCAGAGAGAAGCTGACACTCAGCAAGCAGGTCGCCGAAGGCCAGCAACGGGCGCGCGAATTGTGGTCGCTGCAGTCGGTGACCGAGACCCTTCAGGTGGGCATCGTCCTCGACAGCCTGGAGGGACTCATCGCCTTCAACCCGCTGATGGAGCGTTTCGCCGAGGAGTGCAACGGGCTCGAATCCTTCCTGCTGGAAGAGGAAGCGGACCAGGATGAACGCCTCATCATCGACCGGGACAGCCGGCGTCGCCACTTCGAGATCAACCGCCACCATGCCCTCGGCAAGCGCGGCCTGCTGGTACGCGACATCAGCCGGCAAAAACAGGCCGAAGAGGAGCGGCAAATCTTCGCCAGTTTTCCAGGCCTCAACCCCGACCCGGTTCTGCGCGTAAGCAATCAGGGAGAGCTGCTCTACAGCAACGTGGCCGGCGAGCCCCTGCTGGAGCGCTTCGCACTGGCTATCGGCGACACCCTGCCGCTGGAGTGGATCGATGCCCTGGAACAGTTGGCCGCCAACGGAGACCGGGAGTTTCAGGTGTCGCTTGGCGAGCGGGTCTACGCCTTTGTCACCGCCTTCATCGACGGCACCGATTTCTTCTATCTCTACGGCCATGACATTACCGATCGCAAAAAGGCCGAAGAGGAGATGCTGCTCTCCGCGGCGGTAACCAGGAACGTGCTCGATGCAATCCTGGTCACCGACCTGGACGGGAATGTGGTCAGCATCAATCCGGCCTTTACCCGCATCACCGGTTACAGCGACGAGGAGATCATCGGCCGAAATCCGCGGCTGCTGCGCTCCATGCGCCACGATGCACAATTCTATAAACAGATGTGGCGTGCCCTGCTGGAGCACGGGCAGTGGGAGGGAGAGATATGGAACCGGCGCAAGGATGGCGAGATCTTTCCCTGCATCGCGCATATCAGCGCCATCCGCAGCCAGAGCGGAACGCCGCAGCGCTTCGTCTCGGTCTTTACCGACATCTCCGAGCGCAAGGAGTACGAGGAGCGGCTGACCCATCTGGCCTACTTCGATGCCCTGACCCGACTGCCCAATCGCGTCCTGTTCATGGACCGCCTGCGCCAGTCGATCAGCCTGGCGCACCGCAACCAGGAGAAACTCGCCCTGTTGTTCATCGACCTCGACGGCTTCAAGGAGGTCAATGACACGCTGGGACATGACATTGGCGACCTGCTGCTGCAAGAGGTCGCCAGGCGCCTCCTCGGGAGTGTGCGTGACAGCGATACGGTGAGCAGGCTCTCCGGCGACGAGTTCGTGGTCATCCTGCAGGAGATCGAAGCCCTGCCTAAGGTGGAGCAGGTGGTCGGCAAACTACTGGATGGACTGCGCGAGCCGTATCACCTGAAGGGGAACGAATCGCGGATCAGCGGCAGCATCGGCATCGCCATCTCGCCGGAGGACGGCACCCAGGCAGAAGAGCTGCTGAAGCGGGCCGATGAGGCTATGTACGAGGCCAAGCGGCGGGGCAAAAACACCTTTCATCTGTATGGGGTGAGGGGTGAGGGGTGAGGGGTGAGGGGTGAGGGGGAAACTGCCTTTCTCCATTTCACCTTTGATGGGATTCATCCCATCCTACACGCCCTCACGCCTCACGCCTCACGCCTCACGCCTCACGCCTCACGCCTCACGCCTCACGCCTCACGCCTCACGCCTCACGCCTCACGC
>Ga0209164_1002638_pt1 | contig 18532 bp, 16 predicted proteins | sample MTBNYHSulfiMetaG_FD_187458 | JGI IMG/M metagenome (GOLD analysis project Ga0209164, IMG submission 187458) | Enrichment culture microbial communities from rom New York Harbor, USA that are MTBE-degrading - MTBE-NYH (New York Harbor Sulfidogenic)... | ecosystem: Environmental > Aquatic > Marine >...
GATCGCGATCGCGATCGCTATCGTGGCCGCGGCCCTGTCTTCGCTGTCGTGCGCCGACAGGCGGGTCGAAGAGAGACCCTGGTACGAGCTGGGCATGATGTCCGATCCCATCCTCGACCAGGTCCTGCTCTTCTACCTCGGCGAAGCCTGGACCGGAATGACGGACATCAACGAGTGCCTCGAGACGGCGGCCCGGGTCGACGGGGGAGACCCGGATAGCTGGGCTCGGGAGTGGCGGAAGACCGCCGAGCGCCTGCACGCCGAGGCGGACCGGCTCCGGGCCGAGGGGCACCGGGAGAGCGCGGGAGAGTACTACCTCCGGGCGGCTTCCTACTACCGGGCCACCATGCACCGGCACATGCATCCCGGCTCCGGAGAGGTCAAGGAGCTGACCGAGCGCGAGATCGCCTGCTTCGTGACCTCCCAGGAGCTGCTCGGCGCCCCGATGGAGGTGGTCGGCGTGCCGTACGAAGGCATCGAGCTGACCGGGTACTTCTACCGCTCCCCGCGGGCGGAGGGGCGCGCCCCGGTCCTGATCGTGCACCAGGGTCGGGATGCCTGGGCCGAGGACTGCAAGTACCTGGCGGACGAAGCGGTGAGGCGGGGCTATCACTGCCTGCTCATCGACGGGCCGGGCAACGGCCAGGCCCTGCGGCGCCACGATCTTGCCTTTCGCCCGGACTGGGAGGCCTTCGTGAGCCCGACCGTGGACTACCTGGTCGGGCGGCCCGAGGTCGACCCGGAGGCCATCATGCTCATGGGCTTGAGCATGGGGGGATTCCTGGCCCCACGGGCGGCGGCCCACGAGCCGCGCCTGCGGATGTGCATCGCCAACCCGGGAGTGGTGGACTGGGGCGCGGTCTTCTTCGGGCAGCTCGAGAGCTTCGCTCCTCAGCTCTTGACCCTGTACCGATCCAGCCCCCGAGCGCTCAACACGGTCCTCGGCGCGGCGGGGCGGCTGAGCCCCTTTCTGATGTGGGGCCTCACGGACACCATGTGGAAGCACGGTGCGGCCACCCCGGTCGAGATGCTCGACAAGATGAAGGGCTTCACCAACGTCGACGGGGTCAGGGACATCAAGGCGACGACCCTGGTGGTCGACGCCGAAGCCGAGGAGTTCGGACAGTCCAGGATGCTCTACGAGGCCCTGAGCTGCGAAAAGGACTACATGATGTTCACCGAGGCGGAGGCTGCGCCCCTTCACGTCCAGACGGGCTCGCTGGCGGTGTCCAGCCAGCGCATCTTCGACTGGATCGACGACCAGATGGGCCGCCGGTAGAAGGGTGCAACCACGAGATTCAATCGTTCGATGGACATTTCCCCGGGAGCGTGGTAGCGTCCCTGCATGAAGCGGGAGCAGGCGGCGGAGCAGCGGATGGTCGAAGCGGCCATCGAGTGCATCGAGGCGGAGGGAATCGAGGGCGTGACGATCCGCAAGATTGCGGCAATCGCCGGGATGAACAGCGCGGCCGTGAACTACTACTTCCGCTCGAAGGAGGCTCTCCTGGAGCGGGCCCTGGCCGCCACCACCGAGAACGCCATCGGAGACTGGGAGCGCATCGTCGAGGACTCCAGCCTCCCCCCGGAGGCCCGGCTCCGGGGGATTCTCGAAGAGCTCGTCGAAGGGGTGCGGAAGTTCCCCAACCTGACCCGGGCGCACCTCCACGGTCCCATCATGGAGGGGGACTTCGACACGGTGTTCGCCCGCCGGTTCCGACGCTTCGTGGCGCGCGCCTGCGAGATCCTGGCCCCGGCCCTCTCCGGCGGCGGCGCCCCGGAGCTCAGACTGGCGGCGCTCTTCTCGGCGGCGATGGGCTGGGGGCTCCTGGGCGGGATGTTCGCCGGGCTTCCCGGGGCAGTCCCGGAGGACCCCGAGGCGCGCAAGGAGTACCTGGAGCTCCTCTTGAGCTGCCTGGTCAGCGGCGGATAAGAATCCGGCGGATTCTGATCCGCAGGATCGGAGTCCTTGCGCGATCCCGGGGAGGCGCGCTATACTCCCCCCGGCCCCGCAGGCGGCGCCCGTGCCCGCGGGGCCAGCTCGGGTTATGCTCTAGGCCTGTCCCGCACGGCCATCCAGACCCGTGAACGCGGTACGCACTGGATGGAGGCACTATGGAAGAGAGCATCTGGCCGCGTCTGGCCATCGTCCTGGTCTATCTCGCCGCGACCCTCGCGATCGGCCTGCTGTTCCGCCGGCGCTCTTCGGCCAGCCGGGAGGAGTTCTTCCTGGCCGGCCGAAGCGTCCGGCGCCTCCTGCTGTTCTTCACCATGGCCGCCACCAACTTCAGCGCCTTCACGATCTTCGGCCTCTCGGGGGCAGGCTACCGCATCGGCTACGGCTTCTACCCGATCATGGGCTTCGGCACCGGCTTCATGGCCCTGGGGTTCTGGGTGATCGGAAGCCGCATCCATACCCTCTCCCGGGAGCGCTCCTACGTGACCCCCTCGGACTTCATCGCCCACCGCTACGGCTCTCCCGGGCTCAAGCGCCTGTTCAGCGGGGTCATGATCGTGTTCACCCTGCCGTACATCGCCATCCAGGCGATCGCCAGCGGCGCCTCCCTGAACTCCCTGGTGGGCATTCCGTACTTCAGCGGGGCGGCCCTGATCATGGGCTTCGTGATCGTGTACGTCACACTGGGGGGGATGCGCTCGATCGTCTGGACCGACCTGATCCAGGCCCTGATGATGATCGGCTTCACCGCGGCGGCCTACGTCCTGATCGTCCGGGGCAGCGGCGGGTTCGTGGCCGCCCACCGCCGGGCCTACGAGTCCTTCCCCGAGCTGTTCGGGCGGCCCGGGCAGGACGGCTCCATGCTCCTGGGGGTCTGGTTCGGCTACCTGCTCCTGTGGTTCTTCGCCGACCCGATGTTCCCCCAGCTGTTTCAGCGTTTCCTGGTCGCCCGGGACCGCAGGGCCCTGGGCACCACCATGACCCTCTATCCCCTGATCACGACGGGGTTGTTCTTCCTGACGGTTTCCATCGGGGTCCTCGGGCGGGTCACCTTTCCCGCCCTGACACCGGGAGAGAGTGACTCGGTGTATCCGCTCCTGCTGCGGCGCTACGCCGGGGTGTTCGTCAGCACCCTGCTGTTGACCGGCAGCCTGGCCGCCCTCATGTCGACCCTGGACTCCCAGCTCCTGACGGTTTCGTCCATGATCTCGCTGGATTTCTTCCGGATCCGTCGCCGGGAGGTGCTCAAGGAGAAGCTTCTGGTGGTGGTCCTGGGGGTCCTGGGGCTGGCCATCGCGGCGCGGCCGCCCCAGACGATCCTGGATTTCATCAACCGCACGACCTTCAACGGCCTGGCGGTGCTGGCTCCAACGGTGATCGGGGGGTTGTACTGGCGACGGGCCAACCGCTTCGGCGCCGCGGCCAGCATCGCGGTCGGGGAAGCCCTGGTCGTGGCCTTCTACTTCGGCTGGCTGCGGGTCCCGGGGCTGCTGCCGATCGTGCCGATCCTGGCGGCGACCGGGCTGGTGTTCGTGGCGGCGAGTCTCCTGACCCGTCGCGCCGGCGCCGGCCGGGCAGCTGAATTGCCGGAGCTGGTCAAGCCCGTGCCGCGGCGCAGCCTGCCCTGGATCGGAGTCTTCCTGGGGTTCCTGGTCCTCGGCATCGATTTCTGGGCGTGGGGGCGCCGACCGGTGATCCTGGCGGGCCTGCCCCTGTGGGTCTGGTACTACGTGATCCTGGGCGTGCTCCTGGCCGCTGCCTACCGGTTGTACCTGCGGGGGGTCACGGAGGAGGAGGGCTGACTGCGGGCGAGCCCCCCACGCGGAGAGCTTCTGCTTCCCCGAGGCAGCGCTTGCCAAACCGGCACCGTTCGTGTATTATTCATGTATGGCAACCAAGACGATCACCCTGGAGCTCGACGCGTACGAAAAGCTCCGCAGGGCCAAGCGCTCCCCCCGGGAGTCGTTCTCGTCGGTGGTGCGCCGGGCGGTGATACCGGGGGAGTCCCACACCGCAGGCGAGCTGCTGCAGTGGCTGAAGGGGCGCATGAAGCAGGGCGACATGCCCCTGGACGAAGCCGCCCTGGCTCGTCTGGACGAAGCTCAACGAGAGCCGCGTGTGTCAGCCACCGATTGGTAGGGCGGCCGGATGCTCTTCGACACCACGTTCCTGATCGACCTTCAGCGCGAGGCCCTGCGCGGCGCCCCTGCCGCGGCCTTCAGGTTCCTGGAGGCCCATCCGGAGGCCCCGGTGTCCATCAGCATCATAACCTACGGTGAGATGGCCGAGGGCTTCTCGGCGGAGGAGGAAGACAAGTTCCGTGATCTGATGCAGCCGCACCGGGTCGTCGGCCTCAGCGAGGCAACCGCCTGGCGATACGGACAGCTCTCACGGCTGCTGCGCCAGAGCGGGACCCCTATCGGGGACAACGACCTCTGGATTGCCGCCACGGCTCTGGAGATCGACACCGAGCTGGTCACCCGGGATCATCGTCACTTCGACAGGATTCCGAATCTGCGGCTCGTCACCTACTGAAGACCGGCCCGCACGGCGCGAAGGTCCCGGGCGGTCTACGCCGTGGCCGCCGCGAAGCGCTGCCTGCGCTCGGAGAGGAGCTGCACGTGGCGCTTTTCCTCTTCCACGATTTCCCGGGCGGCCTCGCGGGACTTGGCGGGGGTCACGTTGAGCAGCTCGTAGAAGAACAGCAGGGTGTCCTTCTCGAAGCCGATGGCGATGTCGATTGCCTCCAGGGGGTCCTTGACCTTGGCGGCCAGGCTGATCGCCTTGTCCTCCCCGATGAAGAACCGCGAGTCGGTGGTGGCCTTGATGTAGGCGCTGGTCTGCTCCCACTCCTCGGCGTCGATCGTGAACTCCGGGTACTCGCGGCTCAGGCGGTCGAAGTAGTGGAAGTGGCGCACCTCCTGCTCGGCCAGGTACTCGAAGAGCTCTTTCAGGTCCGCGGAATCCGTGGACCCGGCGATGGTCTTGTAGTAGGCTTCGCCGCTCTTCTCGATCTCCTTGGCCAGGCTGAAGACTTCCTCTCCGGACAGCAGTATGCTCATGCTCTCTCCTTGTGTTTGTCGCGCCGCTCTCCCGCCCGCGTTCCTAGTACTCCGGCGGGAGCTTTTCCAGCTCGGCGAAGCTGAACACCGGGCCGTCCACGCACACGTACTTGGCGCCGACGTTGCAGCGGCCGCACTTGCCGATGCCGCATTTCATGCGGTTCTCCAGGGACAGGATGATGTCTTCCTTGGCGAATCCGAGCTCCTGGAGCACCGGGATGGTGAAGCGGATCATGATCGGCGGCCCGCAGACCATGGCGATGGCGTTCGCCGCCTTGGGAGCCAGCTCCCGCAGGACGTTGGGGACCAGTCCCACCTTGCCGTCCCAGGGCTCCCCGGGATCGCGGTCCACCGCCAGGTGGAGCTGGATGTCCTGCGAATCCTTCCAGGCGGCCAGCTCCTTCTTGTACATGAGCTCTCCCGGGCTGCGTGCACCGTAGAGGGCGAAGATGTTGCCGTACTTCTTACGGTTCTCCGGGGCGAGCATGTACGTGATGGCCGAGCGCAGGGTCGTGAAGGCGAAGCCCCCCGAGACGATCACGATGTCCTTGCCTTCCAGGCGATCCCAGGGGAAGGTGTTGCCCAGAGGACCGCGCACCCCGATCCGGCGCCCGGGTTCCGAGGCGTGAAGCTCCGCGGTGACCGTGCCGGTGAGCTTGACCGTGAACAGCAGGTAGTCCTCCTCGGTGGGGGAGGAGGCGATGCCGAAGGGCGACTCCCCCGTGCCGAGGACCGATACCTCGGCGAACTGCCCGGGCAGGTAGGCAAAGGCGGAGCGGTCCTCTTCGTTCTCGAAGACCAGCTTGAAGGTCTTCAGGTCCCGCGCCTCGTTCTCTACCGTGATCTCGGCAATCGTGACGGGGTAAGGAATGTAGGGGTTGCCGGCCCGCCCTGCGGTTGCGTTGCGTTCACTGACTGACGTGTTCACTCTGGATTCCTTTCGCGAAGGCCCGGATCACGTCCCGGATGTCCAGGTTGACCGGGCAGGCGGTGATGCAGCGGCCGCAGCCCACGCACAGCACGTCCTCGTTGTTTTCCACCGCGTAGGAGAACTTGTGCATGAAGCGCTGCCGCAGGCGCTCTTTCTTGTTGGTCCGGGGGTTGTGACCCGATGCGTGCCTGGTGAACAGCGGGAACTGGCAGGAATCCCAGGTGCGGATGCGGCGGCCCTTGTACAGCCGGCTCTCGTCGGCGATGTCGAAGCAGTAGCAGGTCGGGCACAGGTAGGTGCAGGCCCCGCAGCCGATGCAGCTGTCGGTGAGTCCGCTCCAACGGCTGTCCTCGAACAGGGGATCCATGTTCCTCTTGAGGGCGTCCAGCTCCGCCCCCAGGTCCACGCCCAGGTCATTGAGCTCCCGTACCTTGGCCTCGGCGGCGGCTGCGGCCTTCTGCGCGGTTTCGATCTGCCCGGCCTGCGCCTCGGCGAACAGCTCCCCGTGCGCCTCGAGGAGCGCCCGGCCCTTGTCGGTGAGCGCCTCGAAGAGCAGAGTGTCGCCGCTGCCGGCGGCTCCCGGCTTGGCAGCTCCCGGCTCGGCGGCGCCGAGCTCGTGGGCCAGGATGTCGGCACCCTCCCGGTCCGCGGGCCCGCCTCCGGTGACGGTGCAGAAACAGCTCCCGCAGGGCAGGCTGCAGGCCAGGGCGATCACGACCGAGTTCTCGCGGCGCCGGAGGTAGTAGGGGTCAGGGTGGCCCTTGTACTCGGGGCTGAACACCGCATCCAGCTGGGCCAGGGCGCGGGTGTCGCAGGGCCGGGCGCCGAACACCACGATCGACTCCGTGGGCAGCGGCACCTCGGTGATCTCGTCGAAGTCGTACTCGCACAGCACCTCGGTCTGGGGAAAGAACACCTGCTTGAGCGGGACCCGGACGTTGCCGTACTCATAGAGGATCTCGGCAGGCTCCTCGACCAGCTCGACGAAAGCGGTAGCGTCGCCGGCCTTGCGTCCCGGGGCGAAGAACTTGCCCTCGCCCTTGAGCTTCGGGATGTCTTCCTTGCGAATCGTTGCCCTGTCCATGCTCTTTCAGTGTCCCTTCGCGTGGGTCTCGTGGCCTGCCGGGCCGGCTCCGGCACCGTCGCCGCCGGCGCCGGCCGGCTTGTCCGGATCGGTGATGAAGCTGTCGGTGTCCTTCTCGCTGAAGGTCGTCAGGGGCGGTGCCGCCTCGGGGTCGAACCCCGGCAGGTAACCGAAGGCCTCCTCCACGTCCTTGACGATCTTCTTGGTGTACAGGCGCAGGTCGATGCCCATGGGGCAGGCCCGGTAGCAGGCGTCGCACTCCACGCAGCGGCCCGCCTGGTGGAAGATCCGGATGATCTGGAAGAACATCGTGTCCGAGGGTTCGGTCCCGACCCCGATCCACTTGAGGTCGGTCTGCTCGGCAAAGCACTCCTTGCACCAGCAGGTCGGGCAGGCCTGCCGGCAGGCATTGCAGCGGATGCAGCGCGCGAGCTCGCCGCGGAAATACTCCCAGCGCTCCTCCAGGGACTTGGCCTCGAACTCCTGGATCCGGGCGTAGCCTCCGTCTCCTGGTTTGCGGGCCTCCCCCGAGACCACGACGTCCGCCCCTTCGGGGGCCGGCAGCCTGCACTCCAGGCAGCAGGCCTGGAGCACCTCTTCCCGGGGCCAGGACAGGGTCTGTCCGCCCCGCAAGGTGACCTCGAGCACTCCGTCCTCGCTTTCCCGGTGGGCAAGGATTTCCACCGGAGCGCCGCCGGGTCCCGGGTGCGCGGAACCGCCGGCAGAGTCTGCGGCAGCTCCCGCAGCGGCGGCTGCCTCGACCTTGCGCCGGTCGATCATCCCCCGGCAGGGTATCCCCACGACGACCAGGCTGTCGCGCTGGACCTGGCGCTCCTTGGTGAGGGCCACGATCGAGCGCAGGTCGCAGGCCTTGGCCGCGATGCCGATGCGGGGGTAGGGCTTTTCCCGAGGCTTGCGGCGGTTGGGCTCGTTTTCGTGGTACTTCTGCAGGTATGCGGCCAGGTTGTTGGCGCAGAAGGAGTCCCAGACCAGGCGCTCGACCGCCCCGTCCTCTCCAGCCTCCCGGGCCGAGATGAAGCAGGGCCGGCTGCGCAGGGGCAGGGTTCCGGCCTCGAAGCCGATGAACAGGTCGATCTTGTCCTCGGCGAACAGCTTCCGTGCGGCTTGTCGTATCTCTTCGGTGCGCGAATCCATGCGTATGCCTTCCTTCAGGGCAGGTTCTTGACCAGGCGCCGGGCGGGTCCCACCCGTTTCACGTCGGCGATGACCCTGTTCATCAGCTCGGAGAACCTTCCGCCCTCGGAAGCCGAGACCCAGGAGAACTGCACCCGTTCGGGCTCGATGCCGAAGAACTCCAGGAACCGCTTGGTCAGGGTGAACTTGCGCCGGGCCACCAGGTTGCCGCTGATATAGTGGCAGTCCCCGGGGTGGCAGCCGGACACCAGGACGCCGTCGGCGCCGTTCTGAAGGGCCTTCATGATGAACTGGGGGTTGACCCGGGCCGAGCAGGGCACCCGGATGATCCGGACGTTGGGGCCGTACTGCAGGCGGCTCACCCCTGCCAGGTCCGCCCCGGCGTAGGAGCACCAGTTGCACAAGAAGGCCACGATCTTGGGATGCCAATCGCCCCCGGGCTCGACGGTCGCGAGCTCCTCGGCGTGGATATGCTGCGGCGCACTCTGGCTCATTGCTACTCTCCTACAGTGCGTTGATGACCGACAGGATCTGCTCGTCCTTGAACCCCTTGAGGTTCGGGGCCGAGCCCTTGCAGGTGGACACGCAGGCGCCGCAGCCCTTGCATAGGATCTCGTTGACCACGGCGACTTCCTTTTCCTCGTCGATCGAGATGGCGTTGTACGGGCACACGCTCACGCAGGCCCCGCAGGCGTTGCAGCGGGCGGGGTTGATGTACGCGGTCTTGCCCCCGGCTTCGACCGTGTCCTTCGAGAGGACTGTGACCGCCCTGCTGGCGGCGGCCATGGCCTGGGAGATCGACTCGTCCACGTCCTTGGGGTAGTGGGACAACCCGGCCACGAACACCCCGTCGGTGGCGAACTCCACCGGCTTGAGCTTGACGTGGGCCTCGAGGAAGAAGTGGTCGGCGTTCAGGGGCACCTTGTAGAGCTTGCACAGCCGGGGGTTCTCGAGGCTCGGCTCGATCCTGGAGCTCAACACCAGGAGGTCCGTCGGGATCTCGAGCTCCGCGTCCAGGATCCTGTCCCGGACCGTGACCGTGACCCCCGGCTTGCCGTTGCCGCTCGCCGACTCGCGCACCACCGGCTTGGCCTCTATGTCGTACTGGATGAAGGCGATGCCCAGCTCCCGGGCCCGGGCGTAGTGCTCTTCCCGGAAGCCGTAGGTGCGCATGTCCCTGTACAGCATGAAGATCCGGGCCTCCGGACGCGCCTCCTTCATCCGGATCGCGTTCTTGAGGGCCCCGGAGCAGCACAGGCGCGAGCAGTAGGGGTGATCCGGCTCTCGGCTGCCCACGCACTGGATGAAGACCACGGTGCCGGGCACCTCGAAATCCCCGCGGTTGACCAGCTCGCTGGTCTCCAGGAGGGTCTTGACCCGGGGGTTGGTCCCGTAGAGGTACTCCTTGGGCTGGGATTCGAATCCCCCGACGGCCACGATCACCACCCCGTGCTCGATCTCGATCAGCTCCTGGTCCGCCGGTTTCTTGCCGCCGGCGCCCGTGCCGCCGCCCTTGAGCGAAAGCTTGGACACGAAGTTGCCCACGAAGCCGTCGACCGACTCGAGGCGGGCGTTGGTGTACAGGGTGATGTTCTCGTGCCGGCTGACCCGCTCGATCAGGGAGCGCACGTGGGCCCCGATGTCCCGGCCGTCGAGTGTGAAGCCCGCCCGCAGGGCGTTGCCCCCCAGGGCCGGGGACTTCTCCACCAGGGTCACCGGGAAACCCTGGTCGGCGATGGCCAGGGCCGCGGTCATGCCGGCCGCCCCGCCGCCCAGCACGAAGGCCGACTGGGTCACCGGCAGGGTGATCGACCCCAGGGGCTCGATCAGGTTGGCCTTGGCCACGGCCATGCGCACCAGGTCCTTGCTCTTGACCGTGGCTTCCTCGTGCTCGTGCATGTGCACCCAGGAGCACTGGTCGCGGATGTTGGCCATCTCGAAGAGGTTGGGGTTCAGCCCCGCCTCCCGGATGGTCTGCTGGAACAGCGGCTCGTGGGTCCGGGGAGAGCAGGAGGCCACGATCACCCGGTTGAGGTTGTGCTCCAGGATCTTCTCCTTGATGACCTCCTGGGTGTCCGAGGAGCAGGTGTACATGTTGTCCATGGCATACACGACCCGCGGCAGCCGCCGGGCGTACTCGGCCACCGAGGGTACGTTGACGACCCCGCCGATGTTCAGGCCGCAGTGGCAGACGAACACCCCGATGCGGGGCGGCTCGCCGGAGACGTCCCGCTCCGGTGGCAGCTCGCGCTTGGTGACCTCCGTGCCCCGCACCGAGGCCAGGCTGACCATGGCCCGGGCCGCGGCGCTGGAGGACTCCACCACCGCCTCGGGGATGTCCTTGGGCTGGGCGAAGGGGCCGCAGACGTACACCCCTTCCCGGGTGGTGGCCACCGCGTCGAAGGGCAGGGTGCGGGCGAAGCCGTGGGCGTTGAGCTCGATGCCGAACTTTCCGGCCAGCTCCCGGGCCTCCGCCGGAGGCTGGAGCCCCGCCGAGAGCACCACCATGTCGAACTCCCCGGTGCGGTACTCCTGGGTGTCCTCGTCCACGAAGCCGATCACGAGGTTGCCGTTCTCTCCGGCCTGGCGGACCTTCGAGGGCCGGCAGCGGGTGAAGCGGATGCCCAGTCTCTTGGCGCGCTCGTAGTACTCGTCGAAGCCCTTGCCGTGGGCCCGGATGTCCATGTAGAAGACCTCGCAGGCGAGCTGCGGCTCGTGCTCCATGGCGATGATGGCTTCCTTGATGGCGTACATGCAGCACACCGACGAGCAGTAGTTGTTCTCCTTGTCCCGGCTGCCCACGCACTGGATGAAGGCCACCCGGGAAGGCTTCCGGCCGTCGGAGGGGCGCAGAACCTTGCCCGCGTAGGGTCCGCTGGCCGAGAGGATCCGCTCGAACTGCAGGCTCGAGACCACGTTCGGGAAGGTGCCGTAGCCGAACTCGGGCTTCTCCGCCGGGTCGTAGAGGCAGAAGCCCGGGGCCAGGATCACGGCGCCGGCTTCGATCGTGGTTTCCCGGTCCTCCTGGGCGTAGTCGATGGCCTGGACCGGGCAGACCTCTTCGCAGATGCCGCAGTCCCCGGTTTGGAAGTGCACGCAGTTGCCCCGGTCGATGACCGGCACGTTGGGCAGGGCCTGGGCGAAGGGGATGTACACCGAAGGGCGGGATTTGAGGCCCTGCTCGAAGCTCGACAGGAGCCTGGCCGGGGTACGGGGGTAGACGGTCTTCAGGCGGATCGAGCCGGTCGGGCACACGCTCTCGCAGGCCCCGCAGGACAGGCAGACCTCGCTGCCCCGGTGGTAGGGGGTGTCCACCCGCATGGTCGGGCCGCGGCCCACGAAGTCCGCGACCGCCGCGCCCATGCGCTCCCGGCAGATGCGCACGCACAGCCCGCAGAGAATGCAGTCGTCCTTCTCCTTGGGAAAGCGCGCCTCCTCGAGGCCGTATTCCCGGGCCAGGTCCTGCAGGACCTGGGCCTCCGGGCAGCGGGACAACAGGAGCTCCACCGTGAGCTTGCGGCTCTTGTGCACGCGCTCGCTCGCGGTGCGTACCTCCAGTCCCTCCCACACCTCGTAGTTGCAGGAGGTCACCATCCGGGTGCGCTTGCCCATCACGGCCTCGACGATGCACAGCCGGCAGCCGCCGTGGGCCTCCAGGGCGGTGTGATAGCAGAGGGTCGGGATCGTGACGCCGTTGCGCTTGGCGACCTGGAGGATGGTCTCGCCCCGCTCGGCGGTGATCTCCCGCCCGTCGAGGGTTATGGTGAAGGTATCCTTGCCGTTGCCCGAATGTTGACTCATCGCGTTCCTCTCTATCCGACCGCCACCGGCACGCGGGCCTTGCGGATCGCGTCGAAGCGGCAGGCCTTGTAGCACTCGCCGCACTTGATGCACTTCTCCTGGTCGATCCGGTGCGGAGCTTTGCGCTCTCCGGTGATGGCCTCCACCGGGCACTTCTTGGCGCAGGCCATGCATCCGGTGCAGGCCTCCGGGTCGATCTCGAAGCGGAACAGCTTCTTGCACACCCCGGAGGGGCAGTAGTGCTCGCTGATGTGGCTCTCGTACTCGTGGCGGAAGTACTTCAGGGTGGTGAGCACCGGGTTGGCCGCCGTGGAGCCCAGGGCGCACAGCGCCGAGTCCTTGAGGTATTCGCCCATCTCCTCGAGGATGTCCAGGTCCTCGAGGTGCCCCTCGCCGGCGCAGATGCGCTCGAGGATCTCGGACATCCGCTTGACCCCCTCCCGGCAGGGCACGCACTTGCCGCAGGACTCCCCTTTGAGGAACTGGGTGAAGTAGCGGGCCACGTCCACCATGCAGGTGTCCTCGTCCATGACGATCATGCCGCCGGAGCCCATCATCGACCCGACCTTGGTGAGCTCGTCGTAGTCCACCGGCAGGTCCAGGAGGCTGTCCGGGATGCACCCACCGGAGGGGCCGCCGGTCTGCACGGCCTTGAACTTCCGGTTCAGGGGGATGCCGCCGCCGATGTCGAAGATGATCTCCTTGAGCGTGATGCCCATGGGCACCTCGACCAGGCCGGTGTTGTTGATCTTGCCGACCAGGGAGAAGATCTTGGTGCCCGGGCTTCCTTCAGTGCCGATCTTGCGGTACTCCGCCGCCCCCATGGCGAAGATCCGGGTGACGTTGGCCCAGGTTTCGACATTGTTGAGCACCGACGGTCGGTCGTGCAGCCCCTTTTCCACGGTGTGCACGTACTTGGCCCTGGGCCGGCCGACCCGTCCCTCGATCGAGGCCATCAGGGCCGTGGACTCGCCGCAGACGAAGGCCCCCGCCCCCTTGACCACCTTGATCCTGAAGGAGTGGCCGCTGCCCAGGATCCTCTCACCCAGCAGCCCGTACTCTTCGGCCTGCTTGAGGGCCACGTTCAGGTGGGCTACCGCCAGGGGGTACTCCGCCCGGACGTAGACGTAGCCCTGGGTGGAGCCCACGGCGTAAGCGCCGATGATCATGCCCTCGATCACGATGTGGGGGTTGCCCTCCAGAACCGAGCGGTCCATGTAGGCCCCCGGGTCCCCCTCGTCGGCGTTGCAGATCACGTAGCGAATGCCGTCCTCGCTCTCGGCCTTCCTGCCCGAGGTCCACTTGCGGGCGGTCGGAAAGCCCCCGCCCCCGCGGCCGCGCAGGCCCGAGGTCTCGACCTCGGCGATGACCGCCTCGGGCTCGTACTCGCTCAGCGCCCGGGCCAGGGAGGAGTAGCCCCCGGCACGGATGTAGTCCTCGATGCTGATCGGCTCGATCAGGTCGTTCATGCCCAGGATCAGGCGGTTCTGCTTCTGGTAGAAGGGAAGGGCCGCAGGGCTGGCGAAGCGGGTCTTGGACTGGGGGTCCTTGTACAGCAGGCGCTCGATGGGCGCACCCGCGAGCAGGGTCTGGTCGATGATCTCCGGCACGTCCTCGGGCTTGACCTTCTGGTACAGGACGTCCCGGTCCTTGAGGATGACCATGGGCTCGATTTCGCAGAAGCCCAGGCAGCCGGTCAGGCGCAGGGCGACCTGGTCGGCCAACCCCCGCTTCTCCAGCTCCGCCCGGAAGCTTTCGGCGACCTGCTTGCTGCCCTGGAGAATGCAGCAGGTGGCGTCGGTGCTGATGATGATCTGGCTCTTGCCCGGTCCGCCGTCATCGGCCAGGGAGACCCTGTAGTCCGCCAGTTCCTTGGCACTGTTCAGTTTCACGGCTTCAATCCTTCTTTGCGTACGTGTCGACCACCTTGGCCACTTTGCCCATGGTCATGTTGCCGTGGTACTCTCCGTCGACCACCACGATCGGCCCGAGGGCGCACGCCCCAAGGCAGTTGACCGTCTCGAGGGTGAACAGGCCGTCGTCGGTGGTCTTGCCGTCCGGGATCCCGAGCAGGCGCTCGAGCTCCTCGAGCACCAGGGGGGCACCGCGGACGTGGCAGGCGGTACCCAGGCAGACCTGGACGATGTGCTTGCCCTTGGGCTCGAGGCTGAAGCCCTTGTAGAAGCTCGCGGTGCCGTAGACCTCGGAGAACGGGATCTCCAGGCGGGCGCTGATGGTCCTCAGTGCATCCTCGGGGAGGTAGTTGAAGGCCGCGGTGGTCTCCTGGAGGATCATGATCAGGGACTCCCGGCTGGCACCGCAGGAGGCGATGATCTGGTCGGTCTGCCGGGTGATCTCGTTCTCCACCAGGGGAAAGCGCTCCTGTACCCGCACCACCTGGCGGACCGGGCAGGTGGCCACGCAGGTGCCGCAGCCGGTGCACTTCTCGGCGTCGACGCTCCGGGCCTTCTCCCGGATCCGGACCGAGAAACGCCCGGCGGAGCCGGAGATCTCCTGGACTTCGGAGTAGGTGTGCAGCTCGATGTTCGTGTGCCGGCTGGCCTCGACCAGCTTCGGCGAAACGATGCACATCGAGCAGTCGTTGGTCGGGAAGGTCTTGTCGAGCTGGGTCATGGCCCCGCCGATCGAGGGGGATTGCTCGATCAGGTGGACCTTGAACCCGCTCTCCGCCAGGTCCATGGAAGCCTGGATGCCGGCGATGCCGGCCCCGACTACCATGACCGAGCCGATCTGCTTGCTCCCGTTGCCGTTGCCGTTGTTGTTCGCCGCCATGCCTGCCACCCCCTAGAGCTCTTTCGTAAGCTTCTCGAGCTCCGACTCGAAGTTCTTGCGGATCGTCTCCACGCTCAGGCCGTCCTGGTGCATGATCAGCTTGATCAGGTCCCGCCGCAGCTCGTTGGCCGTGGTGCTGACCGCCTCGATGCGCTCCCGCAGGCCCGCCGGGGCGTAGCCCTCTTTAACGGCCAGGTCGCGCAAGGCGAACATGATGTCGGAGAAATCCACGTCCTGGGGGCAGTTGGCCGAGCAGGTGTAGCACTGGGAGCACAGCCAGATGACCGGGGACTTGAGCACCTCTTCGCGCATCCCGAGCAGGATCATGCGGATGATCTTGCGGGGATTGTAGGCGTGCTCGACGTGGAACACCGGGCAGCCGGCCGTGCAGGTCCCGCAGGCGAAGCATTTCTTGATGTTCTCCCCGCCCGGCCGGGCGGCGATTTCGAACTTGAAGTTGGGGTCCAGTTTCTTGTCTATTACGATCCTGCTCATCAGGTTCTCCTTTGGCGTCGTTGTTGACCGCGGTCAGGCCGTCCCGGAGGACGGTCAGGCCGTCCCGGAGGACGGTTAGGCCGCCTGGGGCCGCGGCAGGAGCCCCGCCTTTTCGACGATCTCGGCGACCCGGTGCTCCCACTCGATGGCCATGATGTGCACTCCGGCCACCCCCTCGATCTCCCGGAAGCGCTCGATCTGCTCCACGCAGATCTTGATGCCCTCCGCCGCCTTGTCCTCTGCCTTTTCCAGCCGCTCGATGTAGTACTCCGGGACGCTCAGGCCCGCCACGCTGTCGCGCATGTACTTGGCCATGCCCACGGACTTCAGCGGGGTGACCCCCGCCAGGATCCGGACCTTTTCGTGGAGCCCCCGCTCGCGGACCTGGCGCATCCACTCCTCGAAGCGCTCCATGTCGTAGATGCACTGGGTCTGGACGAAGTCCACTCCGGCGTTGACCTTCTTGGCAAGGCGGATCACCCGGTACTCGAAGGGGTCCCCGAAGGGGTTGGCCGCCGCTCCGATGTAGACCCGGGGCTCCACGATCGGTTCCTTCTTGCCGTTGCGGATCTCGTCGCCGCAGGCGAACTTCTTGTCGTCCCGCATGGTCTTGAGCACGCCTATCAGCTGGATCGAGTCCATGTCGTAGACGTTCTTGGTCGTGGCGTGGTTGCCGAAACACTGGTGGTCCCCGGTCAGGCACAGGATGTTACGCAGCCCCAGGGCGGCCGCCCCGAGCACGTCGCTCTGGATTGCGATGCGATTGCGGTCCCGGCAGGTGATCTGGATCACGGGCTCCAGCCCCGCCTGCATGGCCAGGGCTCCCGCGGCGATCGAGGACATGCGCACGATGGCGGTCTGGTTGTCCGTGATGTTCACGGCGTCGACCTTGCCGGCCAGGTGCCCGGCCTTGGTCTTGATCACCTCGACGTCCGCGCTCTTCGGGGGTCCCAGCTCCGCCGTGACCGCGAAGTGCCCGGCGGTGAGGATCCGCTCGAGATTCGAATCGGCTCTGAGCTCAGTCTGCATTTGTGTGTTCATCTCAAAGTACCATGTCTTCCCTGACGATCTTTCCGGGACCGCCGTCGCGGCCCGTGCTCCAGTCCTTGAGCGGCTCGTTGTGCTCCAGCAGGTGCAGCAGCCCCAGGGACTTCATCCGGTCGTAGATCAGCTGCCAGCCGCAGTCGATGCGCTCCTGGTCGACCTCGCACTTGCCGTTCTGTGAGCCCCCGCAGGGCCCGTTGAGCAGGCTCTTCGAGCAGCGGGCGATGGGGCAGACCCCGCCGAACTTGTCCAGGACGCAGCTCCCGCAGCCGGCGCAGCGCTCCGACCAGACCCCGACCGACTCGTTGGTGCCGTAGAACTTCGTGTTCAGGGCCGGGAACACCCGCTTGCCTTCGAACACCTCGCCGGCGAACTGCACGCCCACCCCGCAGGCCATGGACAGCACGGCGTCGGCGGCCTCGACCTTGTCCCGCACCGCGTCGAAGAACTCCCGGTCGCACTGCCGCTCGATCGTGGCTTCGGCGATCTTCATGGAGATCTTCTGCTCCCGGTTGGCCAGGCGCAGGGTCGAAGCCAGGATTCCGACCTCCTTCTCCCCGCCGGCCATGCAGACGGTGACACAGGTGCCGCAGCCCAGGATGAGCAGGTTGCGGCACTCCCGCACCATCTCGTGGATTTCGTTGAAGGGTTTCTGAACAGCCGTGATCACGCTTTCGCTCCTTTCCCTGTCTCGATGCCGGCGGGACCGGTGGTCCCCACGGCCGAAGCCGTTCGTACGGCCGAAGCCGTTCGTACGGCCAGGCGCTGCTGCATGCTGCGCACGATCTCCGCGACCTTGTGGGAATCCACGGAGGAGACGAAGTCGATGTGTACCCGCTCTTCGGGCAGGCCCGCGGCGCGGAGGATCTGCCGGGCCGACTCGACCCGGTTGCGGGCCCGCCGATTGCCCCGTGTAAACTTGCAGTTGTCGATCGGGCAGGCCAGGATCAGCACCCCGGGGTAGCCTTCCTCCAGGCACTTGAGCACCAGACCGATTTCGATCTTGCCCGAGCAGGGCAGGCGGACCAGCTCTACGGCCCCCAGGACCCCCGGATCCGTGACCGCTTCGATCGCCTTGAGGCCGGAGTTTTCGCAGGCGAAGGCGATGATCTTCTTTGCCATGGTTTCCTCTTCTCTCAGCCCGCGCCGATTTGGCTGTACAGCACCGCGTCCGAATACGCCGGGAGCTGGATGGCCTTGGCCGGGCATTCCCCCGCGCAGATTCCGCAGCGCCGGCAGGGTTCCGGTACGCTGACCGCAGCGCCTTTGGCGTGGTCGACCTGCATGGCCCCGTAGGGACAGGCCCGCACGCAGGTCAGGCACAGGATACACTTGTCCGCGTCGACCTCGGGGCTGGAGAGCTCGACCTCCATGACCCCGGGGGCCAGCAGGGAGTGAACGGCCAGGGCGGTGGCCCGGGCCTCGGAGACCAGCTCGGGCAGGTGATACTGGCCGCGGCAGGCGCCGACCACGAAGATTCCCTGGCGGTTGGTGAGCTCCGGGAACAGGTGGATGTTATTTTCCTGGAGCTGCCCGTAGCTGTCGGTGGTCAGGCCCAGCAGGGCGGCCAGCTCCGATTCGGCGGCCGGCTGGACGCCGGGATCGCTGATGCCCAGGAGGTCGCACTCCAGGACCGCGTCCTGACCCAGGACCGAGTCCCGGTAGCTCACGCTCACGCCGCCGTTGCCGTTCACGCCGGCCGGCCTGAGGGAGGGTCCGCCCTCGTACTTCACGATGTCGACCCCGGCCTCGCGCACCTGGTCGTAGAGGCCCTCGAGCATCAGGGAGGCCACGCGGGCGTCGCGGCACAGCAGGTGCAGCTGCCGGTGGGCGGGGTCGTGCAACTGGAGGGCGAGCTCCAGGGCGAGCTCCATGGAGGCCTTGTTCTCGTCGAAAGCCGCATCGAGGAGCATGGCGATCGAGCGGATCCCCCTGCGCTGCGGCAGCGCGGCCACCGCCGGTGCGAGCTGCTGGATGGGTACCGCGCCGGCGGTGGCGTAAGGCCATTCCGTCCGGTCCGGGGCCGGCACGCCGGTGGCTACCACCACGGCCCCGGCGGTCACGCTCCTGATGCCCCTGGGGGTAGCGATCCGGGCCTCGAAGCGCCCCACGTGCCCCTCGAGGGCTACCAGGCGGCTGCCGGGCAGGACCTCGGGATTCCGCGGCAGGGTCGCCCCGCCGCCGCCCAGGAGCTCGTCGGCGTAGGGAGCCAG
>Ga0209164_1002640_pt1 | contig 18522 bp, 16 predicted proteins | sample MTBNYHSulfiMetaG_FD_187458 | JGI IMG/M metagenome (GOLD analysis project Ga0209164, IMG submission 187458) | Enrichment culture microbial communities from rom New York Harbor, USA that are MTBE-degrading - MTBE-NYH (New York Harbor Sulfidogenic)... | ecosystem: Environmental > Aquatic > Marine >...
TCGACGGCCCTCGCCAAACGCAGCCCCATGTTCGGCCGCTTCGATTGCCTCACAAATAGCCTCGTAGAGCGAAGGCGCCATGCAACCCGCAGTTCCTGGAGACAGTCGTGGGTAATGCATTCGCAGGGCTTCGGGCGCGATTTTTTCAAGCCGCCGACGGTACAGCGCACCTACTTGGTCACCTAGGGCCCGGCCAAATTTGGACGGCCTAAACCTGACCTTCCCTGATCCGTACACCTCGATGAGCCCTCCACCTCGACGCTTCAGCACCACACTGCCCTCCTTACCGGTACCATAGGCGAGGTTGAGTGAATCTGGAAACCGCCCGACGAGATCGCGAAGCTGTGAGGCTAGACGCCGAACTGGGTTCGGGGCGCGCCCGGCTTCGAGATTCTCGAAAAACCTCTTCTCATCCCATTTCTGCCGCGCAGACGTGCTTTCGTCTGGGATGATTCGCTCGACTTCCACCCGTGCGCTTGCCGTCTCACCCTCAACGACGACGCGAACAACCTGCCTTGGCTCACTTTGTACCAAGTTCCGCAAATGTGGCACGACGACACAACCGTCCGCGCTATCTGAAAGCTCGCGGTACAGTGCCACGTCAACCAACGCCAGGTCCCACTGCCTAATAAGATTGTCAGCAAGCAGGCGTCTACTTAGCTTCGCTACCTTGGGATCGTTTTCGTCACTGGCAATGATGACAAGAACATCGCCCTGGACAACCGCCTCACGAATTGCCTCCGACTCTACGACCGAAATTCCATTCTCATCGGCTGGAACCGGAGGCATCGACTCATCGAACTGATCAGGAAGGTTCGCGAGGTAATCAAGAGCCTGGGCGAGTACTTGCCTTCGCTTCTCGGGGTTGTACGCCAGTTTGGTCTCGACGACGCCGACACGGCCCTGAGCCGACAAGAGCAAAACGTCTATTCGACCGGCATCGGCAACTTTGTACTCTCGCTGCCAGGCGTACCAGTCATCGTCGGTAATGCCGGCAGCCCGGCAAGGCCCAATGACCAATTCCGGATTTTTGAAGATCTCGTCGCGAAGCCAATGCTCCGCCAAGCCAAGATCTTTCGCTGAGCATCGCTCCCACTTGGCTATGAGCGCACCTTCCTTCTCGAGGCTGAACAACTGATCGCTAACTGGTTTCATGTCCTCTGATCTTCCTGTCTATGGCTAACTCAAACTTCACCTACCCGCTCGGCGAAGCCGCAGTGGGTCGGTGAAACTCTTTGGTTAGACGGTCATATTGGATTGGTTACATTTTATGGCACCGCGATTATCGAAGTTTTGCTCCCTCGACAGATCTTATTGGATATCTCTCGAAGTTTCTCCCTTTCTCTTGCCTCTACGGTCCCGCAGTGGAGCATCAATATTGTTCGATCTCGGTGCACCAACGCGAGGATTGCCTGGCCTAATCCTTGGGTTAGCTTGCCCGCGTGTCCCATGTTTCCAAGGCATTTCACTTCGATCCCAATTGAGCCCTTAATTGGATGCTTGACCACAATATCAAGGCGGTTATTACTGCCAAGTACGTTCACGTCTGGACCGCATTCTTCACGACAGAATGTTTTCCAGGCTGTATCGGAGCGACCGTTGCGCCGTGTGTGAGAGGTCAGGCAGGAAGTGGCCGTGTCTTTGTTGATGCGGGCCATGAACTTAACTACTCGCGCCCACACATCGGCCTCGAAAGCGTTTTCGTTGTGGTACCTCTCTTTGTATCCAGGCTCGGAAAGGTGCTTCACAAGAGCGACATTAAGTTCATCGATAGTGGAATAATTCATCAATAGGTTCCATTCCTCCCTTCAAACGCCCGTCTTGTAGGAACAAGGATAGTCAAAATGGGTCAGGTCTGCTGTTGACTCTTGTTTGCCGTATCTTGTTTTTCATGATCTCCGTTGTCCACTTCGACGAACCACCACGTATTTTATCACATAATGTCTCTGATATTTGATAGTCATAAGGCAAAACCGCTGCATGAAACCTCCTCGATGCTACCCGATCCCCCGAGTTCGTGAAGGGCCTGGAGCAAGGGGTCCAGGAGTTCTTTGTATTGGGGCAGACGGTTCTTTTTTGCCATGCTGAAATTTCTGCGTTGGAAGTTCGCATTGATGTGGACCGGCCTATTCCGGGATTAAAACCGTTCTGTGTGTATGGTTGTAAAAACTGAAATCTACGGATCTGCGTTGAGGATTTTCGCTCCCGACAGGCCTAAAAGGCGCCTGTCAGGAGTTGGATAGGGGGTATTTGAGAGGATGGTTCATAAGCATAAAGCTGAAAGCTCAAAGCTCAAAGTTTAAGGGGTAAGGTACTGGGTACTGGGTAACTGTGGGGGGATAATAGTGCAACGGATGGGTATGTCAAGCAAAAATTAAGAAAATCGGGGAGGCGGGGCACGAATCGCGTTGCGACCTATTCAAGTTCATAATGGAGCCTCAAGGCCTGATGGATCTGCGCCATGAATTCCTGGGGGAGATGTCCGAGTTTCTTGACAAGACGGGCCTTGTCAACGGCCCGCGTCTGGTTGACCATGACCTTGGAATCGGTTTTAAGACCTCCCTTGCCTGAAGGCAACTTCACTTCGAAAGAATAGACGCGAGTTACGTTTGAGGTGATCGGAGAGATGGAGACGATGGGAGAATGCGCATTGTTCACGTCGTTTGAAACCACCAGCGCCGGCCGGATCTTTTTGGCCTCAGCGCCCACGGTCGGATCAAAGTTGACCAGGAACACATCCCCTCGCCTAATCGAGCCCATCGTTCATGACACCTTCTAATTCAGTGTTAACCCTTTGAATCTCGGCTGCCGCTTCCTGGTATTCGGCGGCAAGTCTGTGATCCCTTTTTGCCTTGATATAGGACTTGACGGCCTCCGCGATAAACTGGCTTCTCTTTCGCGATTCCGTCTCATCGGATAGCGCTTCAAACACCTCTTCAGGAAGGCTGATATTGATACGAACGGATTTCATTGTGTCCTCCTATTGTGTCTTTATAGTCACAATAATATGAAATACTGATTGTGTCAATATCCTTATTCGTTTCCAGACGCCTTTGGTTTTGAAGGTTCATGGCTGATTTTCAAGTGCAATTGACGAACGAATTTTTAGGGAGGCATGGCGGTTTCCACCAAACCGCGTCAAGACAAAGGCCTTAAGATGGAGGGGAAAAGGGGGCTTAAAAGGGGTCTGCTGTTGACTCTTGTTTGCCGTATCTTGTTCTTCATGACCTCCGTTGTCCACTTAGACGAACCAGCACGCATTTTGTCACATAACGTCTCTGATATTTGATAGTCATAAGGCAAAAACATTGTATGAAACCTCATCGATGCTACCCGATCCGCCAAGATCATGGAGGGCCTGTACCAGGGGGTTCAGGAGTTCGTTGTATTTGGGCAGACGGTTCTGTTTTGCCATACTGAAATTTCTGCGTTGGAAGTTCGCATTGATGTGGACCGGCCTATTCCGGGATTAAGATCGTCCTGTGTGTATGGTTGTGAAGTATGAAGTCTACGCAGTTGCGATGAAGGTTTTCTCTCCCAACAGAAAAAAGAGCTCCTGTCAGGAGATGGGCAGGGGGTATTTGAGGGGGTGGTTGAGGGGAATATGGCGCATGGTTCGTGGCTCATGGCTAAGGGATGAAGGCCCAAAGCTGAAAGCCAACGACTCAGAACAAAGGGTTTATGGCAATGCCCTAATTGTTGGTCATCCTATTGAAAATTAGGCGCAAGTCAAGAGAAATATCTCTGCTTTTTCAATCGCAATAAGGGAAAAATCAGTGAAATGATGATTTGCCAGGGACCTTTTCTCTCTGCTGTGTAATCAGGCAACATCGCACTTCCCCGTATCCTGGCTCAGGCGCTTGTTACTTGCCAGTGAGCCAATCAGACAATCTATTAAGGAAATGGAAACAGGACAACATCCCCTTCCCGGATCACGAAAATCTCTCCTTGATATATTCAATACCATGGGGACTCAGTTCCTCCGGATGCTCCAATACACGCCCCCCGAGACGGCAATTTCATCAATCCAGGATTTCGCTGATCTGTCGGATCGGGATGACGTTGGTGAAGTTGGGAATGTCTCCCCTTAAGAGAGGGGCGGCCTCGGCCATTCCCTCGTCATACGCCTCCCTTTTTTCAAAATAGAGATGTCCCATGCATATGTAAGGGGGCGGCTGGTCACCTCCACCGGAAACCCCTTTGTCCACACCGGTCTTGATCAGGCCAAAGGGGGTGAGGTGCTTTTTGACCAGCTCCATGTGTTTGGCGCAGTAATAGTCGTAATCAAACCTGGCCCCATCTTGATTGGGATACATAACGCTTACTTTAAACATAAGGGTTCCTCCTTCATCAAAGATCCTAACATATGCCGGCGTTTTCATCAAGATGCCTCAGTTTGAGTGGGGCATTGCCCTACAGCCTTGCAGGGCTGGCGGCGTTATTCAGATCAGATGAGATAAACAGGCAGGAGGTGGGGGTTCTTATGCCCGGCGGGCTTTGGACGATGCATCAGATTCATGTAACTCCTCATGGCCGCGCTGATTCCCGTTTTTGCCCGGATCGCTCAGACGAGGGGGTTCGTCCATTTCAGCTTGGGGAAGCGAAGGAAATCAGAAAATGATGTCAAGGCATCCTCGGCGGTTTGAGGCGCAAGAACGGGCCCCCACCAGAGAGGATCAAATTGAATGATTTTCAAGAACCATCGAGCACACTGAGGTAAGGCGACTGATCCGCGCAGCCCCGGCACACGGGTCCATGGTTTTTGGGGTATGCCTCCCCGCACGCCGGGCAGAGCGCAATCTCGCCCTTGCTCTGCTTGGTCAGGAACAGAGGGGGCACCTCGACATTCTGGAATCCGCAAAGGCCGACGCCCGCCTCTAAGATCTCATCCGTAAGGGCCTCCCGGTCCTGCTCCTTCTTCGGCTTGAGCTTGAGATACCAGCTCCTGACCTCAGGCCATTGGGCGGTCTTGTCTGCACTGAGAAACACCCGCACCCCCTTGCCGAAGTCCTTTTCATAAAGGGTGAGGGCAAAACGCCCCAGGTCGACGATATGGAGCCATCCGTTGCCCACGGTACAGGGCGTGAGCAGTTGAATGGCGTCCGGAAGACAGCTCGACGTCTCGCAAATCGCATCGTAGAGCTGGGCCGTGTTCAGCCTCTCAAGGGCCGCATCGACCATGATGCCGCCGATGAGCATCCCAGGAGCGGCGCTCCCGTGAAATGATTCGATAAGCCGTTTATACTCATCAGGAGAATACTGCAGAATATTCATAGAGGCAGCCTCATTTTGCGCAAGAAGCGGGCCAGATGGATTGACATCCAGAGTGAACATGCCGTATTTTGTTGACATGGATAGAACAGACTATGCAGACGTGGAACACATGTCAAGCGGAAACCAGGGAACACTTACATAGAGCCGGCTCAGGGGGTCGAGTATGGAAACCATAACCAAGGCGGTCAAGGCGCACCGTGTCTTTTTTGGAACCGGCAAAACCCACGATGTGGGTTTCCGAAGGGACAGCCTCAGAAAATTGAAAAACGCCCTCTTCAAATATGAAGACAGGATCTACGAGGCCTTCTGGGAGGACCTCCACAAGCCGCGATTTGAGGCATTCGGGACGGAAATTGGAATGGTGTCGAAGGAGATCGGCCTTCACATGAAAAAAATCGGGAAATGGGCCAAACCAACAAGAATCCTCACCGACATGCTCAATTTCTATTCCACCAGCAGGGTCTATCACGAACCCTATGGGGTGGTCCTGATCATGTCGCCCTGGAACTATCCCCTCCAGCTCGCCCTCCTCCCCTTGGTGGGCGCTATCTCGTCCGGGAACTGCGTGATGCTGAAACCGGCCCACTATTCCCAACACGTCTCCGAGGCGATCCGGGAACTCATCTCAGAGACCTTTGATCCGGCTTACATCAGCGTCGTGACCGGGGGGAGGGACGTCAACCAGGCCATTCTCGATGAACGGTTCGATTTCATCTTTTTTACCGGCAGTCCGCCGTTGGGAAAGATCGTCATGGAAAAGGCCGCCAGACACCTGACCCCCGTCACCCTGGAATTAGGGGGCAAGAGCCCATGCATCGTGGCGCCCGATGCAGATATCGGCGTGGCGGCCCAGCGCATCTGCTTCGGCAAATTCCTGAATGCGGGCCAGACCTGCATCGCCCCGGACCACCTCTTTGTGCACGCGGATGTCAAAGAAAAGCTGATCGAGGCCATGGAGCGGTCCATCCGGCGGTTTTACGGCAATAATCCCGAGCAAAGCCCGGATTTCGCCCGGATCATTACCGACGAGCAATTCAGGCGACTGGAGCACCTCATGACCTCGGCCGGGACCATCATCCACGGCGGGAGGCTGAACCCGAAGACCCGGTATATCGAACCCACCCTCATCGACGGGATCACCCCCGACGCCCCGATCATGCAGGAAGAGATCTTCGGGCCCCTGTTGCCGATCCTCCAATACACGCGTATGGAGGAGGTAATCGCTCAGATCAACGAACGGGAAAAGCCCCTGGCCCTCTATTTGTTCAGCGCATCGAGAGGCCTGGCGGAGCGGGTCCTGTCAGCCATATCCTCGGGAGGTGGATGCATCAACGACACCATCATGCAAGTCTCAAATCCGCGCATGCCATTTGGCGGCGTGGGAAACAGCGGGATGGGACGCTATCACGGCAGGTTCAGTTTTGAGACCTTCAGTCATCACCGGTCGATCCTTCGCAAGACCACCCTGTTCAACCCGACCCTCGCCTACCCGCCGTATAAGAACAAATTGCGGGTTATCCGGCGGATACTGTCATAGGTCAGGGTGTGTTTGGTTTTTCACCACATGTTCGATTTGGCGTCTGTGGTTCCAAAGACGACGGATTTGGCTGGAATGAGAGAGTGTTGAATTCTCTTTGAGTGAGATCTCCTTAGACCCGGGGCACCTGTCGCTTTTGCAGTGGAAACAACAAGGGAGAGGGGGAATCCCCTCTTCCGGGCCGTTTGAGAAGATACCTTTTTCACGTTTAGGACAAGGAGGCGTTTTTGACATGTCGGAAGAAATTCGCTGGGCAAAGACCCATTGCGCCAGGATGGACCATGGCGGCTGCGGACTCTTGGTGGGCGTCAGGGACAATACGATTGTGGAGGTCAAGGGAGACCCGGAAGGGTTCTTGAACAAAGGGTACACCTGCTACAAGGGAAACGTGTCCCACGATCGTCTCTACCATCCCGATCGCCTGCGCCACCCCCTGAAGCGCGCAGGGAAACGGGGCGAGGGGAAATGGGAGCGGATTTCCTGGAACGATGCCCTTGATGAGACCGCGGACAATCTTCTGAGGATAAAGAAGGCATACGGGGCCCGTGCGGTCGGATTCGGCGTGGGCATGCCCAAAGGCCTCGAGCATTTTGTCCTGATCCGGCTTGCCAATATCTTCGGTTCGCCCAATGTCATCGCCTCGCAGGACGTCTGCCATGCCCCCAGGGAGATCACAGGCGTGCATACCTGCGGGTTCTATCCGGTGGCTGATTTGCACCATCCGACCCGCCTAATCCTCTCCTGGGCCAGCAACCTGCTTTCCACCAGCGAAGAGGGGCAGATCGCCAGCCAGCTTCTGGATCAAATTCGAAACGGGGCCCAACTCATCGTCGTGGACCCTCGAAAGACCGAACTGGCGGAGCGCGCCGATATCTGGCTGCAGCTTCGGCCCGGAACCGCCCAGGCCCTCGCTCTGGGGTTTCTCCACGTCATCATCGAGGAGTCTCTTTACGACAAGGCCTTTGTCGAGAATTATACCTACGGATTCGAGGATCTTTCCCGTCATGTGAAAGGCTACAGCCCTGAGGCGGTGTCTGAGATCACCTGGGTTCCGGCCGACCTGATCCGACAGGCCGCCCGGCATTATGCCGATGCCAGACCTGCGGCCCTCCAGTGGGGAAACGCCATCGAGCATGATATCCATGCCTTTGATGCAACCCGTTCCCTGGTCTGCCTCATGGCGGTCTGTGGAAATCTGGAGGTGTCCGGAGGGAATGTCAATGCCCACGAGCCCGAGATCATGGGCCTGGGAGAATTCGTGCGGGCCGACCTCATCCCGGACAAGCGCAAGGAGATGGTTGGGGCCTTTCACCACACCATCCCGAGATTCATGACCGTCCCCCCCGCATTCTTCCGTAAAGCGGTCCTCGAAGAGGCGCCCTATCCTATGAGAGGATATTACGGCATGTGCACCAACCCTCTGGTGGCCTGGGCCGACAGCCGACTCACCTATGAGGCCTTGACGCGCCTCGATTTTGTCGCGGTCGCGGACCTGTTCATGACGCCCACGGCCGCCATGGCCGATATCGTGTTTCCGGTGGCGCACCAGTACGAGATGAACGATATCGGTCACTACGGCATCGGGCACGGCATGATACTGGCACGGCCCAAGATCGTGGATCCTCCGGCCGAATGCTGGCCCGACATGAAGATCATGAACGAACTGGGAAAACGCATATCCGACCCTCAACACTGGCATGACAACTTTGAGGACTTTCTGGAAGACGTGCTGAAACCCTCAGGGTTTCCCTATCGGGAGTTCGTGGAGAAAGGGCATCTGAAAGGTCCAGACCGGTTCCGTTCCTACGAGAAAAAGGGCTTCCGCACGCCCACGGGAAAGGTGGAGCTGAAGCTGAGCACGGCAGACAAATTCAAGCTGAAGCCCCTTCCAGAGTTTGCAGGCCTCCCGGAACCCGACGATCCGGGGTATCCGCTGATCCTCATCAGCGCCAAAACCCGGTATTACCTTCTTTCTTCTTACCGATGGGTGAAGCGGCTGCGCGACAAGCGGCCGGTCCCCCTGGTGGAGATCCACCCGGAGACCGCAGCAAGCCGCGGCATCGCCGACGGGGATGAGGTGCTGATCCGCACCCGTTACGGAGAGATCACCCAGACTGCAAGGGTCACGGAAAAGATCCATCCCCGGGTGGTGAGCGCGGACCTGGGATGGTGGTTCCCGGAAGGGGACCCTGCGGCGCAGTTCGACTGGCAGAGGTCCAATTTCAACATGCTGACCTCCATCGATAGGCTGGGAAAGGAATTCGGCACGCCCAACATCGCCAACCTCCCGTGCGCCATAGAAAAGAAGGCCCCATAGCCAGATCCATGAGGGGTGTCATCTTTCCCTTTTTCTGGCAGGTGCGACCACAGTCGCACGTAAAAAAGGGGTCAGGTCTGCTGTTGACTCTTGTTTGCCGTATCTTGTTTCTCATGATCTCCGTTGTCCACTTCGACGAACCACCACGTATTTTATCACATAATGTCTTTGATATTTAATAGTCATAAGGCAAAAATGGTGCATGAAACCTCATCGATGCTACCCGATCCGCCGAGGTCGTGGAGGGCCTGGCGCAATGATTCAGAGGTTCGTTGTATTTGCGCAAATGGCTGTGTTTTGCCATGTTGAAATTCCGAGGTTAGATGTCAGGCATTGACGTTAACCAGCCTATTCCCGGATTAAGATCGTCCTGCGTGTATGGTTGTAGGGTATGAAGTCTACGCAGTTGCGATGAAGGTTTTCTCTCCCAACAGGAAAAAGAACTCCTGTCAGGAGATGGGTAGGGGATATTTGAGGGGATGGTTCATAAGCTGAAAGCCCAAAGGCTGAAGTCTTCCTCTGAACCTTTGAACCCGAAACCTGGGCACCCGTGGGTTGCGGGGGTGGCCCGCATTATAGGATTGTCCCAAAAGCTCGACGTCCTTGCCTTCAAACGTGGTTTTACGGCATCTTCGGACCGCTCGTCATTTGACCGCAGATACATGGCCTGGGATTTCCCTGGCAATAAAGATCAAACCGGTGAATGTCATCGACGCTCTGGGAAGAGAGCGAGAGCTGATGATCATAATAGACCGGCCCCTTATAGCGGAGATCGAGAACCAGCGGCATATGCATGGGCGACTGCGCCATATCGATGCATTTGGAAGCCACCCTTATGGGTTGGGCAAAGTCCCTCTCAAATCCGGATAACCGCGCATACCATGCATTATAGTGAAGTCCATTGCTATCCCCTGAGAGCCGTCCGAATTGAAACCGCTTTTTTGCCGGGAGATACCAGGCGCCGATGGTATCGCCCCCTGTCAGGGCGGGCATGCGGTCTTCGTTCTCAACAACGCTCTCATTGACGGATTTTCCCCGGACAAAAAACGTGCTGCTATTCTCCCACAAGAGATCATCTCCGGCCCTTACCCCGGTGTGAAGGTCAAACTCGATGCCTTTCCTGACACGGCGGCATGCTCCGGTTGTTACGGCCACGCTGAGCGCCCTATCCGGGCTTATGGCTTGATACATGACGGTGTGGGTCCTCGTGTTCAATACCTTAAACATGGGAAACGGAAACGAGGCCTGACCGATGAGGCGGAGCATGCAGGGATAGGCCAGTGAAAACGGATAGAGGGACGGCAGGGTCTTTTCCACCTGAATGTCGCAGATTCGGCAGAATGCTTGAAGGTGCTTTGGACTGATCTTTATTTCAGGCCAGGTAATGCGGATATCAGGAAGTTGCTGATCCCCAGGGCGCCTGTTTATGCCACGTCTCAATCCCTTAAAGAGGGTGTAACACATGGACGGTTTTCTGGCGAGTGTAACATTCACGGTAGTATTCATGGTTCTTCCCGGAAGTATTCCGTTGATAAGTAAATACCTTTAGTCCGATGTCGAACTAAGTGTTAAAATTTTTTTACCATCCATTGTTGATTTTATTCAAGCTCTTGACGAGTTGCCTTCTTTCATCCCTGGGCATATCCTTATAAACCTTTTCTATCAGCCTGTCGGCAATCCGGAGCAGGATCGGTTTCAGGGCTTTCCCCTCTTCCGTCAAAGAGACCCGGTAGCTTCTCATGTCCTCTGCATCCTGGATTTTGTCCGCATAACCGAGGCGGATCAGTTTGTCCACCAGGGTGGTAACCGTTGATTTCTTTCGGTCCACAATCTGAGCCAGCTCCTTCATGGTGGGGTCGCCATGCTGATACAAGGCAACAAGAATATCCCCGTGCACAGGCGCCAGCCCATCCAGACCGTGTCGGTTCAATTCGGTCATAATAAACCGATTTGCCTTGTCGCGGACCCTCGAGATCAGAGAAATAATGATGTCGGTCTCAAAATCCATAGGGCGAATATGCTTCGATATCGAACCAATGTCAATCCAAAAACACCAACACAGTCCATGCTTTTAGGCGGGATGGGGTATTGCGTGGAAAACACGGGGCAGAGCTTTGTTCTCCTAATGAAGCTGCTCCTTGAGGGTCTGAGATCGAATGGCCAGGCCTATGAGATAGTGTCCATTAAAGCGTCCCTGGCGTTCTTTTGTGATATGCAGGATTTCCGTATCCAGCAGGTCTGGGGGGAGGAATGAATCCTTGGGATAGTACTTCATTTTCACAACATCGCCGACCCTGAGCAAATCGACAATCTCAGAATTCTCATTGACCAGGACCCCAATGGATGACGTTGTCAGGTTCCGAAGCTTAAACTGGTGGGCAAAATAGGAACCATTGACTGAGAACTCCACGCTATAGTATTTCCTCGTGGATAGATCGGGTGTATAAGTGCCTAATCCACCATTGCCTTCTTCAATTTCAATCAATTCCATTCTGTATGCCCCCTCCCCTTATGAGGTCTACCTGTATGGTCCAGAGCCTTCAGCCATGTTGAGAAATATTGGAAGGGATACATGCAAATATAATGCCAACTTGCGAGATTTACTGCAAAACGGTTCATTTGGACGATGTAATGGGCATATTGGGGATATACAGGGAATCCCCCCGGCGATTTTATGAAGGAATAGTCAATATTTTGACGGCATTCAAAAATATCCCGTTCCCTCTGGTGTAATAGGTCCTTGACTTGAGTCATTGTTTCAGAAACGCGCCGGGAATGAAGGCCTAATCTTCTCCTGCGGGTTCGAAATTGCGCATGGCCGCCAGAAAGGTGGGGAGGTGGACCAGGAGATGCCAGAGGCTCCTTCGGTGCTGCCAAAGTCTTTTTCGAAATCTCCTGCGCCAACCCGGATCTGAATAGAATCGTTTGACAAATCGATTGTAAAGTTCGTCGAGGCGTTCCTTTGACGCGATCTCCCTTGGCACGAACACAAAGTTGAGGCAGTTCATTTTCCGCCAGTCATTGTCGAAGGTCCCCTTGTCCAATATGGTGGACCAGACGGGGGCACCTGGAAAGGGCGTAAACTTGGACATGTTCATGTCGTCAAGTCCGAGCGACATGACAAAATCGCCGGTCCTCAAGATGGCGTCCTCCGTGTCGCCGGGAAGCCCCATCATGAACAGACCCTTTGCCCTGAGGCCGTTGGCCTGAATCCGTCTCACCGTATCCCTCACCGCCTCGAGGCTCACCCCCTCCTTAAAAACCTCGATCTGCTGAGGATCCCCGCTCTCGATCCCCAGGGAGACCTGGAGGCAGCCGGCATCCTTGAGCATGCGCAGGAGGTCATTATCCGCATGGCCCACGCGCACCGCGCAGTTGAACTGCATGCCGAGGGGTCTCGATGTGAGACGGTCGCAGAGTTCCTGAATGCGCCGGCGGTGTGCGGTAAAGAGATCGTCGTAGATATTGATGTGACGGACCTTGAAACGCGTCCGAAGGTAGCGCATGTGCTCGTAGATATACTCGGCCGAGTTGTAGCGGTACCCCTTCTTGAACACGGACCGGTCGCAGAATGAGCACTGATAGGGGCATCCCCTGCTGGTGATCATGGTTGCGCCCGGACCCAGCACGTAGCTGAACAGTGGGAGGTTGTACCCCTTTGGAAAGCCCGCCAGTCTTTCATAGGCCGGGAATGGAAGCGCATCCATGTCCGGGATGTGGGCCCTCGGCGGGTTGGTTACGGGCTCGCCGTGATCCCTGAAGATGAGGCCGTCCGTCCGGCGAGGGTCCTCCCCGGATGCGAGGGCCTCCAGGGTCCCTTCCCCTTCGCCCGGGCAGAGAAAATCGATGTTGTTGTAGTCCTCAAGGATGGAGGCGCCCAACGCGGAGATGTGCACCCCGCCAAAGACCGTTTTGATCTCGGGCCGGGCGTCCTTGATCCGTGTGGCGAGCTCGTATCCGTCGAGGAATCCGGATGTGGTCGCAGAAAAACCGACCATGTCGGGACGGCAGCCAAGGATGACCGCGGCGTTGGCCGCATTTCCCCGGGGGGCCCTGGGCCCCAGGCAGTCGTGCACAAACACCCGGTGCCCGGCCCGCTCCAGGCATGCCGCGATGGAGAGGAGGCCCAGCGGCGCCATGCGGTTGGCCGTGGGCGTGATGTCCGGTTTACCCGGAATCCAGTTGGACCCGGTGGGATGGACGAGTACGATACGCATGTAACATCCTCATTTAACGCGGATAGCCAAAATCAGGAATATCTCACACAGAGACACAAAGCACACAGAGACTACCTTTTTTGTAACGAACCGAAGAAACACCCCTTGTCTTTGTGTTCCGGGTGGCTCCGCGCGAGTCGATGAGACAGATCATACGGAACGAAACCCCTCTTTTCTCTATGCCTGTTTCTTCGCGCCCTTGACGAGCTTTTGGTGCGGCCAGGGGAGAAAGGCCCTCAGGGTAAGCTTGGCATTGAGCCGGCTGAGCCGAAGGTTATCCAAAAAGAGGTGAAAATGGGTAACTCGCTCCTCTCCCCGGGGATAATAGACCGAAATATCCGTTTCCAGCAATTCAACACCGGCCCAGGCCGCCTTGACCAGCACCTCGATCTCAAAGGTGTAGCGCTTTTCATGAAGCTTCAGCCCTTCAAGGACCCAGACGGGATAGACGCGAAAACCGCTCTGCGCATCGCCCAGGTCCCTGCCGGTCTGGAGCCTCAGCCAGAAATTGGAAAAGCCCCTTCCGAACCGATTGGCAGGAGGCACGTCCGCATGTTCAAAGTCGCGCTTTCCAACAATAATGGCATCCGGGGATCTTCGCATCAGGGGGAAAAAGCGTCTCAGGTCCTTTGGGTTGTGCTGACCATCGGCGTCGAGGGTCGCGATGTGGGTCATGCCCAGCCGCCGCGCCTCTCGGGCCCCGGTCAGGATGGCCGCACCCTTGCCGAGGTTTTGGGGATGACGCGCCAGATGCACGTTGAGGCCCCGAAGCGGGGTCACGGCGTCATCCATGCTGCCGTCGTCTACCACCATCACCTCGCCGTGAACCTGAAGGGCCTGTCTGACCACCCTTCGAAGGGTCGCAGCGTGATTATAGACCGGTATGACAATGAGGATCCTGAGCGGGGCGGAATCCGGCGGGTCCTCAGAGGGCGCAGGGTGCAGACCGGTGATCGGATCGGGTAGGGTTGAGGGCGCCATGTTTATTCGGGGGATGGAACCAGACACGCTTGCGCCAGTTCGACCAGGGTTTTGATCGCTTTCCCATTGAAAAATACGATCCCGCGTTTGTCCAGGCGAAGTTCCCCATAGGGCGAACGGTTGGATTCCGGGATCTTTTCCAGCACAAAAAAGAGCGCGCCCACAGGTCCGATGGCTGCCGGGGCAATTTCAGGCGGACATCCCAGGTCGCAGACGCCGCAGATCATCCTTTCCATCTCGCCGCCGCCCATGCCCGCCAGGCCGGCATGCAAGGAGGACATCCCTGAAGAGGAGGTTTCATTGATCACGTAGCCGGTCCCCGTAAGTCCGAAACAGACGGACGCCTCCCCTAGAAAACAGTTGGGGAGGGTATACGAAAAGAGGGCCGGGCTGGCCATGAGTCCCCCATCGGGCATGACGGTCTCGAAATATGCCATGTCGGTCTTAAGACACCCATACACACTCCCTGCAACAATACCTATGTCACGTTTTTGTACCCATTCATACAACCCCGCATCCTTCAAGGCCAATCCGATGGCTGCCAGGCCCAGACGGGACAGATCATCCATCCTTCCGAAATGCGGGTAGGGTGAATCAAAAACCCGGTCCCGGCGGACTCGGGGCAATTCACCGGTTGTCATGGAAAAATCATTTTCCACGCCTCCCATACCCATCCCGGCGCCGGTTACCCAGCCCAGACCGGTGACCGATGCAATCATTCCGGCACCCCCTTTCCCAGGATCATCGCGGCATTGATTCCACCGAATCCCGAATTGGTGGACAACAGATAGTCGCCGGAAATACTCACGGGATACGGGTGGACGCGTCCTTCTGCCCCGGCCTCGGGTTCCAGAAACCCCACGGTGGGGGGCGCCGTCTGCGAAGAAAGGACCTTTACGCCCAAGGCCGCTTCAATCCCTCCCGCAGCGCCCAGGGTATGGCCGATGGAGCCTTTCACGGCAAAGACAGGGAGTTTTCTATCTCCGAACACATCATAAAAAGCGTTCAGCTCCATGGCGTCATTATGGATTGTCCCGGTGCCGTGGGCACAGATGGCGGATATCTGTTCCGGCCTCAGATCCGCCTGCCTCAGGGCCTGTGAGATGGCCTTTATCAGACCGGAGCCGTCCCTCGCCGGGGCCGTAACGTGGGCGGCATCATTGGCTGCGCCCCATCCGAGGATCCTTCCCATGGGAGACCGGCTCTCTTTACGGGCCCGGTGCGGACTCATCATCAGGAGGGATGCCGCGCCTTCCCCCAGGGACATCCCGATCCTTCTCCGGTCAAAGGGCATGCACGGGACAGGGGACAATGCGCCCAAGGATGAAAAGCCGGAGAACACGAACTCGGTCACCAGGTCCGCACAACAGACCAGCACCGCGTCCCTCATCCCGGATGCGATCATGGCCGCTCCCCTGGAAAGGGCAATGGCGGAGGAGGCACAGGCCGCGCTGATGTTGATGCCCGGCTCCAGTAGCCCGAGCGCCCGGCCGATGGCCTCGGGTATGGAAGAAAGGAGGATATCGCGGGGATCGGCCGGTTCCCCTCTCCGTATTCGCTCCAGGTTGTCTATCCCCGCCTTGGTTGTGGCGGTAATGAGAAAGGCGTCCGACGGGACCGGCCCGATCCCCTCTATCAGTCGATCCAGCAGATCATGGATCATGGATTTACCGCCGGATCGGGCCAGATCCGGAATACAGGCAGCGACATCAGACGCATAGTGGGCGGTGGGGAACCTGGACACGGGTCTGATGGCGGTCTGACCGGCCAGGAGCCTCTCCCACAATTCCTGGAGGGTGCCGGCCAGAGACGTAACCGTGGCAAGCTGGACGATCCACGCCTGGGAAGGGTCAGATTGCATCGCCTCTACCTGTCAACTTCTCAACGGCAACCCGTGTCGCCCACCGAAAAAACACCCTCGCGTATTCAGCCCCGGCAAGATACATCCCAACGATAAAAACCAGATGTGACAGCCCGTAGGTCACGGGACCGCCGATGGCCACGATAAGCGGTTCCCGGAGGTGGAGGGAAACCATTCCCAGAAGCCCTACCGCGGGCCATCCGATAATGTAGCTGATGCCGATGGCCGATATGCCGACCATCATCCGCGGGGTGGGCCGCTGTCGAAATGCGCTCAGATCGGCCTGATCCTCCATGGCAGTACGGACAAAACGCGTGCCCGCGATTTTTTTCAAGATTTTTCCCATTACCCGGTTCATGATTCCTGTCGGCCTTCAAAAGATCGTCAAATCAGGGGTCCCCAATGAAATTGGGTTGAATTCTCTTGCTGAACTATGTAAAACCACGTCCATGCAACTTAATTGTTTTTTTAGACAATAGTCCCGAAATCGGCCGGTGCAATCATCCATGATCCCGAACGGCCTTTTCGTAAAAAATTGATTCTAAGTTAAACGACCTTGTACAATCAAGTTTTTTGATAAAAACGGCCTATCATTGAAGACGGTTTTCGTTCGAGGTTCCGTCTAATTTTTTAAGACCCTGGGGTGGGGTTTGAAAGGGACCGGAGAATCTGTCGTGTGCTGGGAATTTTTCGACAAGATCTACTGTATTTCGGTGGATGAACGATCAGACCGCCGGGAAGAGGCCAAAGCCCAGTTCAAGGCCGTGGGGCTGTTGGAGAGGGTTGAATTCGTTATTATCAGCAAGCATCCTTTTGACTGTGAACAGGGCATCTATGAATCGCATATGCTCTGCATGAAAAAAGGGCTCCATGCAAATGCCGCCAACATGGTCATCTTCGAAGACGATATCTGTTTCGACCGGTTTGCGCCTGAAACCCTCAGGAACTCCATTGACTTCATATCAACCCATACAGACTGGAACATATTGTTCCTGGGATGCATGGTCAAGCGGAGCAACAGAATCGAAAACAGGTCTGTGCTGAATATCCGGTTCCGAAGTCTGTGTCACGCGTATGTGCTGAACCCTCGTTTCGCAAGGCGCCTCGTGGACATCCCCTGGCAGAAGGTGCCGTTTGATGACATGCTGCGCGACTTGAAGGATGATCGTTTTTACGCGGTCTATCCATCGTTTGCATTTCAGAGCGATTCCCGCTCGGATAACCAGAGGTATCTCCCCTTGGACAGGTTCAGGAGGGTTTGCGGAGGACTTCAATGTTTACAGAGGATGAACGAGTTTTATCATCTTAACAAGGCAACCATCATCGGGGTCCATATTATCTTCGCGGTATTCATCCTGATCGGCATACGGATGATCTCACAGAAATGAAATCCATCCCCATTCATTTTCGCGCCCTGACCCTTTCATGGGTTATCGTGGCGGGCCTTTTCGTTGCCGCCTTTTTTCGGATCGAGATTGATACGGATATCACCCGTTATCTGCCCCAAAAAGATCCCGTGATCGCTGACGCGGGATACGTTTTTATGAACCATCCGATACAGGATCGGCTTGTCATGGATATCGGGTATCCAAAAGACGATCCGGATGCGCTTGTGGAATGCGGCGAACGGGTGGAACAGACGCTGAAGGAGAGCGGCCTTTTTAAAGAGGTCGGGACAGAGAGTTTTCAAAACCTCATGCCCGAGCTGATCGTCCATATCCTGGACAACCTGCCGGCCATGTTTACCGAAAGGGATCTCCACGAGAACGTAGCGCCTCTGCTGGAGGGTGGGTCCATACCTGAGAGACTGGAAGATATCCGGTCGGAACTGCTCCTTCTGGGCGGCATCGGCCAAACCCGATTTGTTTCAAGAGACCCTCTGGGACTGAGAAATCTGGTCCTGGCCAGACTGTCGCACCTGGCTCCGCTGCAGAAGGTCGAGATATACAGGGGCAAGCTCCTATCCCCCGACAGGAAACACCTTCTCCTGATCGCCCACCCGAATGGGTCCGGCACCGATACCGCCTTTGCGCGAAAGCTGGCGGATCTGTTTGAGACGGTAAGGGATCAGGTCAACAGAAACAGGACTGAAAAGGAAGGCCTCATCTCCCTTACCCCGGTCGGCGCGTATCGGGCCGCCCTGGATAACGAGGTTATAGCGAAACGGGACGTCCAAAAGGCGATCCTCCTGGTAACGGTGGGGATAGCACTCCTCCTTGTCTTTGCCTTTCCCAGACCGCTGCTCGGTCTTTTTGCCTTCCTGCCGGCCATCGCCGGGACCGTGGGCGCGTTCTTTCTTTTCTCCCTCCTGCACAGATCCATTTCCATCATGGTC
>Ga0209164_1002642_pt1 | contig 18518 bp, 24 predicted proteins | sample MTBNYHSulfiMetaG_FD_187458 | JGI IMG/M metagenome (GOLD analysis project Ga0209164, IMG submission 187458) | Enrichment culture microbial communities from rom New York Harbor, USA that are MTBE-degrading - MTBE-NYH (New York Harbor Sulfidogenic)... | ecosystem: Environmental > Aquatic > Marine >...
GTTCCCCCCCCGCCCTAAGGCGGGGGGGTGTTTTCGATTACGCGGCTTCCAGTTTCTGCCTGTCCGCCATATCCATGAGAACCCGCTCCCTGGCTTTGTCGATACCAAGGGCTTTTCTCTTCTTGTCGATATGGTCGATCATCAAATGAGCCATCTCATAGGGATCCACGGCAAAACCCCACTTGCCGAAACCCAACCCTTCCAGTCCGTCAAAGAGAAGCTTATGGAACTTCGTGCCTTCTACAATAGGATAGGTCACTCCGAAAACCGTGTAAACCCCGGAGCCCACAAAGTAATGGCCGATGGAAATGGCCTTTTCACTCATCCACTCCGGTGCAGCCCCTGCCACAGGCAGATCGGCAATGCTGTTGCCGAGACCGCCGACACGCACCATCTCGGCGCAGGCGATGAGGATACGGCTGTTGTCCACGCAGGAGCCCAAACCCAGGACCGGCGGCATGCCCACGGTCTCACACACTTCCCGCAGCCCGGAACCTGCAAGATGGGCCGCTTCGGGGGTGTAAAGGCCAGCCTTGGCTAGTGAAATCTGGGAGCACCCGGTCTGAACAACCAGGACGTCGTTCTTGATCAGCTCTTTGACCATTTCCACGTGAACGTAGTCATGCCTGACCCTGGGGTTCGTACAGCCCACCACACCGGCCACCCCGCGGATCCTTCCGTTGATGATGTTGTCGTTGAGAGGCGTGTAGGATGACCTGAAGCTGCCGCCCAGCATGTAGTTGATGTACTCGTGAGAAAAACCATGAATCCCGAGGCTTTTGATATTGGGAATCTCGATCGGCACATTGCGGTTTTTGAAACGGACAATCGCGTTTTCCACGATGGTGTCCGTGCACTCCCTCGGCTTGTGCTCGTCCAGCTCAATATGCTCAACATCCTCAATGTGGCATCTCGGGTTGGTCGTGAAAAGCTTGGTGCCGTAGCATTGAGCGACTTTTGCCAGGCCCTGCTTGATGCACTGCACGTCCACACCCATGGCGTCCACCGCGCCTGTGATCAGGATGGCTTCCGTGGACATGAAATTCCCGGCATGGGGTATTCCGTGCCTGGAGAGCATTTCCGCGCCCGAGCAGCACATGCCGAGCAGATTGATTCCCTTGGCCCCTGCCTCTTTGGCCGCCTGGATCAGGCTCGGGTCATTGACGGAATCCAGCATGGACTCGAAAAGGTTCGGCTCGTGGCCATGGATGATGACATTGACATGGTCTTCCTTAAGACACCCCATGTCGACTTCCGTTCTGACCGGGGTCGGGGTGCCGTAGAGGATATCGGAAATCTCCGTGGCCACCATGGACCCGCCCCAGCCGTCTGAAAGAGCCGTCCGGGTGCACTGTTTGGTAATATTCTCATAGTGCTGGTCCACGCCCATATGGGTCCGGTGCATGAGTTCCATGATTTCCCTCATGGCGCCCCGGGGGACGACGCCGTGCTTTCGCCAGGTTTCCAGGGTCTTTTCCGGGACTCTCTTGGCAAAAGGGATCTCTCCTTCAACCTGAGTGTAGGTACGCTCAAGTTCATGGTAAACATCCATGGCGATTTCTTTTGTCTCACGGCCCTCGGTCTCGATTCCGAGCTCCCCGGCCACTTCTTCAAGCTTGCCCGTATCTTTGATCTTGTAATCGGTAATATGACCGTTGATCACTTCCCTGAAAAGGTCCAGCATGCTCATGCCGTGGTCGGTATGGGCCGAGGCGCCGCTGGCGACCATACGCGCGAAATTCCGGGCCTGGATCGTGTCGATGGTGGCTCCGCATACGCCCACCTTTGCATACGGATCTTTTGAGTTCAGCCGGCACGGACCCATGGAGCAGTGCTTGCAACAGGCCGAATCCGCGCCGATGGGGCAGGCCTTCATGTCTGCGGCACGGTGAAAGGCTGTTTCCACCCCGTCCCTCTCCGCTTTTCGAAGCATCTGGGCCGTAGCCTCACAAATGGTGGCCGCGCGAATATCAAGACCCTTCTTTTCAGCTTTCTTTTCGATCTTTTTTCCCTTCTCTTCTTCCATCACGTCTCCTCCTTCATGGTTTGTCTTTAAACTCCTTCGTGGAGATTAGTAACTATTCCTGATAAGCACAAAAAATTAGAGGCTTCTTTTCCAGAAGATCACCACGCCGTCTTTTCCGAACAGGACCTGAATCAATTCCCAACCCTGGGCCCCCCTCTGGTTCATGATTTCTCCGAGTGCGCTGAGTTGATCAGGCGGCAGCTCGCGAACGCCGCATTCCCCCTGATCCGTGCAGAAATACACGAGCTGGTCGAATTCCTCGGCAGGATGTTTTGTGATCTCATACGCAAAGCGCGGCATACTACACCCTTCTTAAAATACGACTCTCCCCTGGGCTCTTTTCTTGAGCCGGGGAAAGATTCACTTCGGTCGATTTCAAGGGATAAAATACGTCAGTCACTCTATCGAGGCCCGGGCGTCCCTGCCTCACCTTCAATGGAGCACTTGGTAAAATCAATCGGCTTGTTACAACCGGAACACAGGTGTTCCCGGTTGAATTCATCCGAAAAAATCTCCTTTTCCTTTCCGCAATTCGGGCACTTACAAACAAAAGACTTCAAGCTTTTCAAATCCTGAAGCCCTGGGCAGTGCATGGGGGTCGTCATATTTGCCTCCTTTATGAGAAATCCGTAGAGAGACCTTTTATCCCAGTCAAACAGGGATGTCAAGCCTTCTTGCGGATCTTTTCAGATGATTTTCCTTGCTGTTTCCTTCCCGTAATCCTGGGCCATTTGAACCCCGCCGCCCAGAGACGAGGACTTCAGCATGAGCGGTCCTCTCACCATATTCATCTTGAAAATATTTTTCATGGTTTCATAAATGCGACCGGGCGCCTCTCCGCTCCATCCGAAGGCCCCGAAAGAGCCTCCGACCTTCCCTTCCAGGTTGGCTTTCTCGGCCAAAAAAAGCATGGTTTTCATGCTCTGCATCATCTCGCCGTGATAGGTGGCGGAGCCGAACAGGTAAGCGTCGTAGCCCTCCAGGTCCGCTTCTTTCTTGACCGCGGACGCAGGGACCACAGTTGCATCCGCCCCTTGCATCCGCAACCCCTCTGCTATCAGTTCCGCAATATCCTTGGTCTCGCCGGTTCTCGTAGAAAATACCACCAGTGCTTTTGCCATGACCTTCTCCAATGTGTTTACTTGACGTTCAGCCACAGTTATAGGCGGGCAGGGTTGGGGGTGAAGAGAAGTTGCCCACAAGACTTATCAATGAGACACTTCAATGAGACTCTAGCGCAGCCTTTCATCCATGCCGGTTTTCCCGCACTCCGGGATATAGCATGAAACATCGAGAAATTCGCATTTCTCTTTACACATCGGGCACTTTTCGGGCGGGCTGTCCGCCTTAAGCGTGTAACCGCATTTGTTGCATTTCCATTCCGACATACCCTGACCTCCCTTCCATCATCAGCGGTTGTACTGACGAGGGGACGCCCCTGTAGGATCGTCATTCCGGGGCCCCCCCTCATACCTAAGTCGTCCGTTTATGGGCTAAGCTTTCCAGAGACCGTGAAGATTACAGTATTCTCGGGCTGTTACGCTGGTTGCCGCGATTTTGAACGTGGCTTCGGGCGCTGCGCCCGGTTTCAGGAAATAGCGGTAAGCCTCTCCATCGGCAATGATCTCCACCCACTCGATGTAGTGCTTCTCCTCCATAGGATGAGGAACGCTCCCCACCTTGACCTTGAAACCGTCGGCGGTCTTTTCCACCACAGGCACGTGTTTTTCTTTGGCCGCATCCACGGTGTTTTCCTTCATCAGTTTCATGGGCTGCCCGCAGCAGACAAGCTCGCCCTTGCCGCCATGGAGCACTTCGACAATGTTGCCGCATAGTTCACACTTATAAACTTCCAATTTCTCCGCCATGCTTATTCCTCCTTTTTTTCAGGTTTAAAGCAAAAGTATTTGTTGACTACAGACACCCTTTGAGAGCCACCAGCACCGCTTCATAATCCGGCTCCTGGGTCAGTTCTTTCACGAGCTGAATGAACTGGATGACGCCCTTCTTGTCGATCACGAATACGCTTCTCGCCAAAAGGCGCAGCTCTTTGATCAAGACCCCGTAGGCTGAACCAAAAGAGGCGTCGCGATGGTCCGAAAGGGTAACGACCTTGTCCACCCCCGCCGCGCCGCACCAGCGCTTCTGGGCAAAGGGCAGATCCATGCTGATGGTCAGGATGACCACGTCATCGCCGAGGTTGCCTGCCTCTTGGTTGAACCGCCGGGTCTCCATGTCGCAAACCGGCGTATCCAGCGATGGAACCGAACAGATAATGCAGACCTTGCCGGAATATGCAGAAAGGCTGACAGGGGCAAGATCATTGTTCAAGGCGACAAATTCAGGGGCCTTGTCGCCCACCTTGAGCTCCGGACCCAGCAGGGTCAACGGATTTCCCTTCATGGTGACTGCACCGCTTCGCTCTTCCATATCGCCTCCTTAAGTGTTTTTGAATTCAAGAACTCTACCCATCTTCTCCGGGTTCGGTCATGTCCCCTTCCTTGGCCCGGCATTCCTTGCAAAGCCCGATGAACTCGAGCTTGTGCGCAAAGATGCCGTGTTTGGTCATGCGGCCGAGAGCGCTCTCCAGATTTTGCAGGGTATCTCCCAGAGGCTCGATTTGCGCATCCTCGATCTTGCCGCACCGGATACAGGTCACATGATAGTGATCGCGAACCTTGCCTTCAAACCTCATCTGTGAATGGCCGGGTTCAATCCTGTTAATCAGCCCGGATGAGGTCAGAATGTCGAGATTGCGATAAACGGTCCCCATGCTGATCCTGGGCAGCCTTTTCCTCACCCTCTCATACACTTCATCAGCCGTGGGATGGGATTCCATCTTCATGATTTCCTCGAAGATCACCTGCCGCTGATGGGTCATTCTGTGTTTCTGTTCGGATTTCAAGACAGCCTTGGGTTTGTTAATTAGGAATGATTCCTAGTTTATTCACCCGTCAGGCCAAGTCAAGGCTTACTTTTATCCCTCTGCCGCAGACCCGGGTCCTGCAAGGGGTTTAAAGGCTTTTTTGCTTGCCCCGCAAACCGGGCACTTCCAGTCTTCCGCGAGGTCTTCGAATCGGGTCCCTTTCGGGACCTTGCCCTTTCTGTCGCCCCTGTCCGGGTCGTAGATATACCCACAATTGGTCGTCTGACATTGCCACATGTCTTCCGGTCTTGCCATAGCCGCTCGCCCTCCTCACTTATCGAAGTTCCCCGCGTTTACCGTGCCATGCGCAGTTATCGCAGTAGGTTTCCGTGTCCTCCATGATTTCAGGACACTGCCTTTTCGCTTCCTCGGAAACGAAAAGGATTTCTCCGTTTTTTAAATCGAATTCAAACGCTTCGTACTCGTCTTCCGGGTTCTTGACATAAAAATGTTCGCATCCGCACAAAGGGCAAGCCATGATCTTCTCCTTTTCCGATCCTTTAGGCGACCTTGAAAAAGGCCTTTTTCGCCGCACCGCATACCGGGCATTTCTCCGGGGCCTCTTTCTCCACGGTCATCCCGCAAACGGAACATACAAAGTACTCCACGTTCTCGTTTTTCCCGAGATTCTCGAGCGCTTTCTGATAAAGTCCCGCGTGAATCTTCTCAACCTCATTGGCAAAGGTAAAAGAGCGTTCCGCGGCCTTCTGGCCTTCCTGTTTCGCCGTCTCGATCATTTCCGGGTACATGCTCTTGAACTCGTGGGTTTCGCCTGCAACGGCCGTTTTAAGGTTTTCTTCCGTGCTTTTCACCTCATCCAACGCCTTCAGGTGGGCGTGGGCATGAACGGTCTCCGCCTCCGCGGCGGCTCGAAACAGCCTGGCCACCTGATCAAACCCTTCCTTTTCAGCCTGCTTGGCAAAGGCCAGGTATTTTCGATTGGCCTGCGACTCACCGGCAAATGCATCCTTCAAATTCTTTTCGGTCTTGCTCATACGCTTTTTATACTCCTTTCCTTCAAAATGGTTTTCTTCACTTCAGCATTCCTTGTCCTATGGGAACATGTGTTTTCCCTTCGGCGGCAATTCCGGCCACCCTCGAGCTACCACAGCTCAAAACTTTGATGGCCCCAAAAAAAGATGGGCTAATATAAAACCGAAACTTTTTTCATCAAGGTCCAAGGAGGTTGTTTTAGGGAGTTGGATGATTAAGCTTTTCAAAAAGGGAGAATTTCAACCCATGAATCACCAGGCCAACAGATTGATCAAAGAAAAGAGTCCTTACCTTCTCCAGCACGCATACAATCCGGTGGATTGGCATGGGTGGCGAGACGAAGCCTTCGCAAAGGCCCGCAAGGAAAATAAGCCTATTTTTTTGTCCATCGGATATTCCACCTGCCACTGGTGCCATGTCATGGAAAAGGAATCCTTCGAAGACCCTGAAGTGGCGGCTCTCTTGAATGACGTTTTCGTCTCCATCAAGGTGGATCGCGAAGAAAGACCGGATCTCGATCACGTTTACATGACCGTGTGCCAGATGATGACCGGGAGCGGCGGTTGGCCTCTCACGATTATCATGACCCCTGAAAAAAAGCCTTTTTTTGCAGCCACCTATATTCCCAAAGAAAGCCGCTTCGGGCGGCCGGGCATGATGGAGTTGATCCCACGGATCGAGCAGCTTTGGAAGACCCGTCATGCGGATGTCTTGGAGAGTGCGGCCCACATGACCGAAGCCCTCCATCATTTGGAAAAGGAGGAAGAGGGCAAGGAGTTGGATCACGCCACCCTCGAGCTTGCCTTTCAGGATCTCTCCAAGCGCTTCGATAAGACCTACGGCGGGTTCAGCGGGGCCCCCAAATTTCCCACTCCCCATAACCTCTCCTTCCTGCTTCGGTACTGGAAGCGCACGGGAAATGTCGAAGCCCTCAAGATGGTCGAAAAAACGCTTCAGGAACTCCGTTGGGGCGGCATCTTTGACCAGATCGGCTATGGTTTTCACCGCTACTCCACGGATAGGGAGTGGCTGGTCCCCCACTTTGAAAAAATGCTTTATGACCAGGCCATGCTTGCCCTTGCCTATGTCGAGGCCTATCAGGCCACCGGAAATGCCCTTTATGCGAACACGGCCCGGGAGGTTTTTGCTTATGTCCTTCGAGACATGCGCTCGCCGGGAGGGGCCTTTTACTCCGCTGAAGATGCCGACAGCGAGGGCGTCGAGGGCAAGTTTTACCTCTGGACCGAGGAAGAACTCCGGAAAGTTCTCTCCAAAGAAGAGGCGGATTTCATGATCCGTGCTTTCCATGTTCAAAAAAGGGGCAATTTCGTCGAAGAGGCAACAGGAAAGAATACGGGCACCAACATTCTCTATTCCGGCAAAACTCCGGCCGAGATCGGCGTCGACCTCCAGATCCAGGACTGGGAAAAGATCCTGGATCTTGCCCGTCAAAAACTTTTTGAGGCCCGGGAAAAACGAATTCATCCCCATAAAGACGACAAGGTCCTCACGGACTGGAACGGCCTGATGATTGCAGCCCTTGCCAAGGGCGCCCAGGTGCTCGGGGAAGAGCCTTATGCCCTTGCCGCTTCAGACGCGGTCCGCTTTGTGATGAACACCATGCGGACTCCCGAAGGAAGGCTTCTTCACCGGTATCGTGAGGGCGATGCGGACATCACCGCAAACCTGGACGATTATGCCTTTTTCATCTGGGGATTGATCGAACTCTATGGGGCCACCTTCGATGCCGAGCATCTCAAGACCGCCATGGCCCTTTCAAGCGATATGCTTGCCCACTATTGGGACGCCCGTCGAGGGGGGTTCTTTTTCACGCCGGATGACGGCGAAAGCCTCATCGTGCGAAAAAAAGAAATTTATGACGGCGCCATTCCTTCAGGAAACGCCGTAGCCATGATGAATTTCCTTCGCCTTGCGCGCCTTACGGGAAGGGCCGAGTACGAGGAAAAAGCCTCCGCAATCATGAAAGCCTTTTCAGGGCAGATCAAGGGTTTTCCCTCCGGATACACCCAGTTTCTCTGCTCTCTTGATTTTGCCCTTGGGCCCTGTTTTGAAGTGGTTGTTGCGGGGCCCTCCGAAAGTCATGAAACGATCGCCATGCTGAGGGCCTTGAGGAGCCGCTTCATTCCAAACCATGTGGCCCTGTTTCGCCCTTCGGACAAAGACTCCTCCGGGATCGACGAGGTCGCAGGGTTCATCAAAAATCATGTTCCCAGGGATGGGAAGGCCACGGCCTATGTCTGCACGAATCACGCTTGCATGGCGCCGACCACGGATCTCCACAAGATGCTCGCTCTTCTGGAATCCGGAGCCATAAAATCTTAAACGGATCTCTTGCAGGTTCCGGGTTCAAGGTTCCGGGTTCAGGGTTGAAAAACGTCAAAACATATCCTGTTAAGGGATTCCGTCTTCATCGTGCTTAGATCGATTTTACGCGTGACGTGAAAACCTGAGTATCTCGCATTTTGATCAATAGTGGATTCAGGTTCAAGGCGTTATAAACTCTGAAACCCTAAACCCGGAACCGATCAGTTTGTCTTTAGAGATATCTATTTTTTCGGCGCCTCTTTGGGCTTGGTCTCCTGGATCTCGCCCGGATAAGGAGCTACCTTCCCCTGCTCGTCGCGATAAGGGATGGTCCTCAAATGGGTCCCCACATCGCTGCTTTCCGCGATCCTCCAGAGCCGTCCTGTCTGGGTGTCCAGCATGAATTGGTCTTTGCTCGAATCCGAGATCTGCCCGAACACATACCGACCCCCCGTCGAACTCAATACCTTTCCTGACGGGGGTATCTGAGGAGGCGGAGCGGTCATCCCGAATTGGGCAAAAACAGGCGCTGCCATGAGGATCAGCGCCGACGCCAGCAATATCCCTGAAAAAATTCTAGCCATGCTCCCTCCTGTTTGTTCAAAACTCACTGTTGATGAACTCGTAAAAAGTCCAATCTAAATGTCATTTCGAGCGAAGCGAGAAATCTTGAGGGGATCATTTCCGATCCTTCCTGAAAGCGATGGGTACATAATCTCCGCCTTTCAAGGCTTCGACAAGCTCCCTTTCGTCCTTGATGGTTCCCGGAAAGGAGGTCGCATAAATGCCCACCTCCTTCACGTCGTGAGCATCGCTGCCCCCTGTGCCGGGCATGCCTAGCGCCCCCGCAACCTTGGCGGCGAAGTCGTTCTCCTCCTCCGTCACTTTGCTGTTCAGCACTTCAACCGCATCCACATACTTGAAAAGCCGTCTTTCCATGGCCGTTTCAGGGGTCAACCCAATTTCGGCGGCATCAAAAACCAGAAAGCCCCTGAAGGGATGGGCCACGATCATCATCCCGCCGGCCTCCAGCACTTCCTCTCTGAGTGCTTCCACCCTGATGATCCCCTGGATGTTCCTTTCCAGGCCGAATACGAGAATATCCCCCTGGTCGGTCGTAATCTCGTTTCCCCCCAGGATCAAAAACCCGTGCTTCCGCCTCAGCGCCTCCAGCGCTTCCGGCTCCCAGACATGGTTGTGATCGGTCAAACAGATCCCGTTGAGGCCGATTTTTTTTGCCTCCTCGATGAGGCTGTCTACGGGCGCCGAACTGCATGGAGAGCCGATGGACGTGTGCACGTGCAGGTCAATGATCGTCCCGCCTGAAGGGATGCTGCCTCCTTTCTCATGACCGGCCGCAGGCGGGGGCGAAATCTCCTTTCCGAGAACTTCGGGCCGAGCTCTTTCCTGACCCTGCTCCCGGATCAATTCAGCCGCCTCTTTGGCCGCGTGACAACATTCGAGAAAAAGATTGGCAAAATGCCGGCAGGCACTCCGGCTGATGCTCTTTTGCACCTTCTGCCGCAAACCCGGCTCAATGCGCAGGCCGACGGCACCCTGCAGAGGCTCAATCGCGCGCCAGCACTCCGGGGTGGTCCAACGATTCCAGTCCCCATCAATAGCCGTGATTTCCATGTCCGGCAGGCTGACGCCGACTTTCATCCACAACCCGTAAAGGTCGTCATCCAGAACACCGTAAACGCTCAGAGCATCTTCGCTCTCCCGTGCCACGCTCATCAGCTTGTTTCGCATGTAGCTCAGCATCGATCTCAATCACCCTCCCGGCTGTCTCTCAGATCTGAATCATCCACCCTAATATCGAATCGTTACGGGTTTAGCGGGGCGGTTCGATACCCTCCACAATCCTGCTGCCCGGAGCAAAGGCGGCACAGCGATTGTATAAACGGATGTGCTTCTTCAGGTCCTCGGCAAGGAACTTGACGGCCTTTTCCTCGTCCTCAGGGAATTTTTGCACCGTCCCTTTTGTAAAACTCAAGATCACCCCGTGGCAGCACTCCTCCAGCATGAATATCAGTTGCTTGCACGCCGTCTCGCCACCGAGTAGTCCTTCAAAGATCTTCTGCATGCTCGGCCCGATTCGAACCCCGATCGCTTTTTCCAAAAAGCCGGCCTGTTCACTGCAAGAAGTCTTTTCAGATCTTTCGATTTTGCCCTTGATGGCCGTGATTTCCAAATCGGGCAGCTTGACCATGATTTCCACGACAGCCTCCATCAACGTGTCCTGCAAACGGCAAGAAGACCGAATGGTTTGACCGTCCGGTTGCTCAACGCTGGTGCATCGATTTCTTGAAAAGCATGTGACCCTCGGCATGATTGATTTCTCCTGGAAAGGATTTTCTGAAGCGAATCACCCTGAAAGTATTACCTCGATTTTTCCAAGAGGTCCAGTCTAAATCTCATTGTCCGCAGGAGATCAGGACCTGTCCTTAGTTCACCCTAACGTTGCAAAAGTCGAGGATGCTGCAGATCCAAGGCGGCGAGGGCGAAGCTGTAGTATGCTACCGCGAGCCCTCGACAACGCAGGAGATGTAGTATCCCCGGCTTTCCCGAAGGGTAAATAACATGGCTTCTTGTATTAGGTTCAGGATCTCTCCATAAGTGAATTCTATCAGAGGTGTTTATCGCTGAGATTGGCCGATCACTCTTGTTTTTCTGCCGGTTTTGCCATGTTATTTATGCAACTGTAGGATTCATAAGCTCGGAAAAATAGGAGTCGCTGAAGATGTGGCGGATTCCGCCAAGGCATGATAGATTGAAGAGGATTTATCGGAGGAGGGCTGTCATGATTCGAGCAAAATTGTGGTTCCGCTGTGCCGCCATGACGATCCGGTCACACCTGTCATCGTTCAACCTGCCGTGATCGGGTGGGACGCCAAAAAAAGAAAGGTCGACCTCACCATTGAAAGGCCTTTCAAAGGCGAAGAATTGGTGATGAGAATGAAAGGATGGGTCACCAGCGACGTGAAAGAGGTCGTTGATGTGGTCAAAAAGCACGGCTATCTGAAGGTGCTCGATGATCGAGACCTGGTCGTTGAGATGGAGACGGACAAAGCCTTTGAAGGCCTTGCGCAGGATCTCAAGACTCATTTCCAGGATCAAGTGGACCTGGAGAGGCTGTAATGGAAGAAGAGTCTCTTTCTAATGGGATGGAGATTCCCATTGACGGGGAGCTGGATCTTCACACCTTCCGACCCGGGGAGGCGGCTTCGGTGGTGGAGGGCTACATCGAGGCGTGCCTTGAAAAAGGGATCTTCGAGCTGAGGATCATCCACGGAAAAGGAAAGGGCGCCCTGCTCCACACGGTCCACGCCCATCTTCAAAAACACCCTGCCGTCGCGGATTTCGCGCTGGACACCGGCCCCTCGGGGTGGGGAGCGACCACGGTGACCCTGAAGAAGAAGACCAGACCATAGGCGACAGAAGACCGGATGACAAGAACACGGTCAAAAGGGGGAGGCGATTCGCCAAGACATCTGAACGGGTTCTGAAAATTGAACAAGTCGAGGTTCATGAAGGACATGTAGGAGGGTCACGGCCCGGAGAAACAAAAGGGAGAGAAAATGGCCAAGACAGTGCGGATTGACGAAGAGGAATGCATCGGATGCGGCAATTGTGAAGAGCTTTGCCCGGAGATCTTCAAGCTCGATAAAGACAGAGAAAAATCAGAGGTGATCAGGGCGGAGGGCGGTTCTCAGGAGTGCATTGAAGAAGCCATGGAAGCCTGCCCTGTCTCTTGCATTTACTGGGATTGAAAAACCGCTCATGCCCATTGCGGAAAATCTCCTCACAACCTCCCTTAGCCCTCATCCCTTCCCCAAAAAAGGGGTGGACTTGAAGGCTGAACTATGCGATGCTACAAGCTTTCATAGCTGTTTGTATTTCACACCCATTTCCGAGGGTGACCAAGGACGCATAAGGCCCCGTATCAAAGGCGGCTCCGGGAGGTTGATAAGAAACATGCAGGATCTCAAGAGACGGAAATTTGAGAGAAGCAAGACCCTGAATTTGGTGGATTATATTATACTTGGAGAGGACGGCCGCCATCTGAGCCGCGGCATGGGGCGAACCCGCAACGTGAGCGAAGGCGGGCTGTTGCTGGAAACTCACCGCCTTCTGGAGGACGGTCAAATCGTTCTGATCACCCTGGGCCTGAAAGAGGATATGGTTCAGCTCCGGGGCAGAATCATGCATCAAGAACCTCCCGCTTCCTTTTCCGAGGAGACCCGTTACTGTGCCGGTGTAAAATTTACGGCTGTGAACAAGAAAGGGATCGAGGCGCTTAAAAAATATATCCAGGCCCTTAAAACATCGAACAGAACATAGCTTTTTTGCCTTTTTAAACCCCCGTCGCTTTCGGAAAATTTTGGCTTCTCGAAAGAGGCATAACCATCCAGCATGGGGACACGAGGGTCATACCCCTACCTCCAAGGATTGACATAGAGACAAGGGGCGCCCTATTTTCACAGGCAAACGCCCTGGGGCCAAAGTCTTGGCATGCATTCTTCATGAACCAGATCAGAAAAGGAGAGGGTTTATGTCGCTTATTACCGTTTCAGGAGGCAAGGGTTGCGGAACGGAGCAGGTCGCCCGGTTGATCGCCGAATCAGCCGGCCTTGATCTGTATGATGACCGGAGACTGCAGCAGGAAGCCCTCAAGTTGGGGATTCCATCGGAAGACCTCAAGAATCTCGGCGAAAAAGCGCCCGGCTTTTTTGATGTCCTCCGAGGTCGGCGTCCTGAGGTTTATCTGGACCTTATGGAGGCCCTCATCTATGAGGTATCTCGTACCGGCCGGGGCGTCATCGTGGGTCACGGGAGCCAGTTGCTTCTGCGTGACTTCGGCTGCGCCTTTCATGTCCTCATCCATGCCTCTGAAGCCTATCGCATCAAACAGATGATGGACCGACAGGGATTGAGCCGGGAGGCCGCAGAAAAAATGATCACCAAAAGCGACCATGAGCGTCGAGGATTCTTGCGCTTTGCCTTTCGCTTGGAGTGGAGTGATCCTTCCTTGTATGATCTGGTCATTAACACGGAGAAGTTCGGGGTGGAGGGCGCCGCCAACCTCGTTGTCGATGCCCTAAAGTCTCAGGCGCTTCAGGAATGCAGCCTCCACGCCCTCGAGTCTATGGAAAGAATGTCCCTGATGAAGAAAGTCGAAGCGGCTCTTCTTAAAGAACAATTCAGTCTTACCCAGTTTCACGTGGAGGTCCCGGAAAAGGGTGTGGCCCAAATCTATGGTTACACCAACACGGCGGACAATAAGAAACGGATGCTGGAAACAGCAAAAGAGGTTCCGGGCGTGGCCAGGATCATGGACAAAGTGAGCGTCTTGCCTCCGGGGGTCTATTAGTCGTTATGACTCAGAGGGTCGTCATCACAGGAATGGGCGCCATCACGCCCATCGGCACCGGAAAAGAAGCCTTTTGGAAGAACCTGCTTGCAGGGGTTTGCGGGGTTCGGCGGGTGTGTTTTCCGGATGTGGAGATGGACCAGTACAAGACCCGGATCGCCGCAACTGTTGAGCATTTCAACCTCTCCGAGTTCCTGCCGGGCGCCAAGAAAACCAAATATCTCGGCCGAACTTCCCAAATGGCTATGGGCGCCGCCAGGCTCGCCCTCGAAGATGCAGGATTTGAGCTGACCTTTGAAAAAAGGGGGGTTGAAATCCAAGGACTCGATCCCTTCAAGATCGGGGTTGTCCTGGGAACGGCTTCCGGAAACGAGGATATTTTTGAAACCGGTCTCAAGGAGTTTTATGAGGACAGGGGACCGAAAAGGACCTCCCCTCATGCTCTCCCTTACCAACTCATCAGCAGCGTGGCAGCGGCCTTGTCCATCACCTTCAGATGCCGGGGCATGAGTTATGTGATTCCCACGGCGTGCTCATCTGCAGCCCAGGCCATCGGCAACTGCTACCGCCACCTCAAAGCCGGTCCTGAAGATGTGATGATCACGGGCGGCGCAGATTGCGCCATCACTCCGATCATTGTCGCAGGCTTCCAGGCGACTCGCGCCATGTCTACGAGAAACGACGCTCCTGAAAAAGCGTCCAGGCCTTTTGATCGCGACCGAGACGGCTTTGTCATGGGTGAGGGGGCCGGCATCCTCATCCTTGAAAAACTGGAGCATGCGCTCAAGAGAAACGCCCCCATCTATGCTGAAATCATCGGTTTTGGTATGAACTGCGATGCCTACCACATTACCATTCCCGAACCTGAAGGGCACTCCTTCATCCGGGCCATCCAGACGGCCATGGCCGAAGCGCGAATCGGGCCGGAAGACGTTGATTACATCAATGCCCACGGCACATCCACGAAACTGAACGATGTGATTGAAACACGGGCGATCAAGAAGGTCTTCGGCCGGAGAGCCTATGATATCCCCGTCAGTTCAACGAAATCCATGATCGGACATCTCCTGGGAGCGGCTATGGGTGCCGAGATGATTGCCACCGTTTTATCCATCCGGGACGGCAAGATTCATCCCACCGTCAACTACGAGTTCCCCGACCCGGACTGCGATCTGGACTATGTGCCGAATCAGATGCGGGAAGTGCCCGTGAACATCGCCGTTTCCAACTCCCTCGGCTTCGGAGGCTTCAATGCCGTTTTGATCGTGAGCAAGTTTCAGGGTTAGGAAAGACCCCCCCTGATCTCCAGGAAAGTATCATCTCGAGCGTCGCCTTCCCTCGCTCCCCACCTGCGGCTTAAATATCAGAAAGATGCACGGATCACAGATTGTCTTTTGTGATGTCACCTATGCGCCCAATCCCGTTGCTCAAGCCGAGAGATTGCCGCGCCCGATAAAGCCGGGCTCGCAATGACGCCGGTTGGCGGAACCTCCAAGAGCTATGTTCAGGCTATTCTGAGACGGTTCATAAAACCGATTTTGAGAGAGGGACGAGTGCAAGCCATAAAGGAATGCTTATGTTGAATCTGTAATACCATAGTTGAATGCATGGGCTGCAAGGAGGGAAAACCCATGAGAAAGGTGATGATCATTGCGGCAATGGCCGCTTTAGGGTTACTGAGCTTGGCCCTTGTGCTTTCGAGCGGCGGGGCCGTTGATAAGGAAGGAGCGGGAAGCGCTATGAAAGAGCAACAAGAACTCGAAACCGCCACCCTGGCGGGTGGCTGTTTCTGGTGTGTGGAATCGGACTTTGAAAAGACGGACGGTGTCGTTGAAGTCATTTCAGGATATAGCGGTGGAAACGAGGAAAACCCCACCTATGAAGCGGTGTCTGCCGGTCGAACCGGTCATGTCGAAGCCGTACAGGTTCGTTATGATCCGCAAAAAATCAGCTACCGGCAGATCCTCGACGTTTTCTGGCGCCACGTAGACCCCACAGACCCCGGCGGCCAATTCGTCGACAGAGGTCCCCATTACCGCACGGTCATCTTCTATCATGACGACGAACAAAAGCGACTCGCAGAGGAATCCAAGAGAGCGCTTGAAAACTCGGGACGGTTTAAAGGACCGATTGTCACGGAAATCACGAAATTCCTGAAGTTCTATCCTGCCGAGGATTACCATCAGGACTATTACAAAGCCAATTCACTTCGGTACAAGTTCTATCGCCTCGGCTCAGGCCGCGACCAGTTCATAAAGGAAACTTGGGGGGGTGAAAAGAAACCCGCTCCGAGCTCATCGGGAGGTGCCGGATCCATGAAACCAAGCGATGAAGAGCTCAAAGCGAGGCTGACTCCTCTTCAGTACAAGGTGACCCAACACGAGGGGACTGAATCGCCCTTTAACAATGAATATTGGGACACCAAGAAGGAGGGCATTTACGTGGACATCGTTTCAGGGGAACCTCTGTTCAGTTCTCTTGACAAGTACGACTCAGGCACAGGCTGGCCTAGTTTCACCAGGCCCCTTGTCCCTGAGAATGTCGTGGAAAGACAGGATCGCAGTCTTTTCATGGTTCGGACGGAAGTGCGCAGCAAGCACGCCGATTCCCACCTCGGGCATGTGTTTCCTGACGGTCCCCCGCCCACAGGCTTGAGGTATTGCATGAACTCTGCGGCCATGCGTTTCATTCCCAAGGAAAACCTGGAAAAAGAAGGGTACGCAGAATTCCTGGCACTTTTTTCAGACAAGAGGTAGCGATTTAAACAACCCAGATCGCGCAGTCCCTGGCCTCACCCACGGTCCGCATCGCCACGGATCCGAGGCGAAATTCCCTGGCGTGGGTTGATCCCTTGCGCCCGATCACCAGGGTCCCGTAACCGCCCTTTTTGAGCTTATCCAGGATGGCTTGCGTCACCTTCTTGGGCCGGCCGGACTGATCGTACTGGAATTCATAGGTCACGCTTTTTTCTGAAAAGCCCAGGTCCAGGAGAACTCTCTTTGCATCTTCAAAGTAATGAGACATTTCCTGTCTTTCCCGTTCAATGGCCCTTTTTTCGAGTTCCTTCATTTTCTTGCGTTCTTCAGGAGAGATGTCCTCGGTAAAAGGGGCGCAGTAGTGATAAAAAAGGACCGACACGCCTTCCAGCCCCTTCAGCATGGTCCCCACATACCGTGCAAGGTTCACCGTTTGGCTGGTTTCATCCATTGCCACAAGCACCTTCCGGCTTTTCCGCTTTTTTCCCTCCACGAGCCACAGGGGGTGGTCTTCTGAAATCTGCAGCAGTTTATCCGTGATGCTTCCCAAAAACATATTTCCAAACCATCCCAACCCCTTCTTCCCCACGACGCACGCGTCGAAACGGCCGGCATCGATCTCCCGGACGATGTCCCGGGCCACGCCCACCAGTTGCTGCACATATTTCGCGTGGACCCGGCTTCCTTGAAGGCCTCCCTTGAGCAGCACCTTTTTGGCCCCATCCGTGTAGGCCTCGGACTCCTCTTCTCTCTTCTTCTTCCATGCCGTAAACTGCTCCTGAATCATCGGGTCATCGGCCTCCTCACGATAGATGGGAGGAACGGTGGGGGAAATGGTCAGAACGGTAACCTCCAAATCGGTTGCGCCTTTGTAAAGGTCCGCGACGTATTGGGCTCCTTTCAGAGCATGATCGGACCCATCGGTTGCCAGCAAAATCCTTCGCATGATGCCCTCCTTCTTCTGTTTTTCGAGGACGAGACCTAGAGATCCCTTTCCCTTTTTCGCGCCGCACAACACCGGAAATCCGGGAGAATGGGCGACGGGGTGATTCTATGTGCTCCGCTCTCATTTTTCAAGACTCAAATGAAACCGATGAAAGCGTAGGAATGCCGGGCGAGTGGCAAAGCGAGATCCCGGACCCCTTTCAGGACCTCTAGGGTGGCCCCGACCTTTGCGCCGGACGCCTCAGGGGCCCTCTCGCTGTTTTCGGTGATGGGAGTCCTCCGGGTCTCTGATGGACAGGACAACCGTTTTTTTAAGGATGTTGAACCCCGCTTCTATTTCCAGCCTTTCCGATGCCAGGATATAGGCAACGGCTTGCCCGCTCCTCTTGTGGATGATCCGGTGAGCCTGATTCTTTCCCGGCACAGCGTCCAGATAATCCCGGGACGGCCGAAGGCCTTCCGACGCCTTCTCTCCCAGACCCCGGCTGATCCTCAGAGAGGTTTGTTCAGCCGGATCATCCAGGATGACGGCCATGCCCTGGGCGTCGCTCATCCACGTGGTGATTTCATAGGTGCCCTGTGGGATATCTTCCTTGTGGATTCTGACCTTCTCCACGTTTTGCAGGGAAGAGACAAGGTACACTGCAACGGCCACGGCAAGCGCGAGAAACGACAGAACAAGGTAGGTCTTCATTTTTTGGCATCCCTCAATGGTGCTATCCATTGGTTCCGATGTAACCGTTCACGGGTTCATCCGCCTTCGCTGAAGCTATGGCGGACAGGAGGTTCAGAGGTTTACCCGCCTTCGGCGTGGTTCAGGGTTTTATTTCTGCCCACCCGGATTCCACGTTGGAGGCGGATTGTCTTATGACAACCCCGTTCTTTGCGTTGCCCCATGAAAACCAGGGGTCCATGGGAATCTACTTTAGCGAAGACAGCCTGCTTCGGCAGGTTTTGGGGTCGTCCATTCTGTCTTTGTCCCCAACCTTGAACGTTGAACCCGGAACCTGTGAACCCTTACGTTCCGATTTTGTGAAGAAAGTTCAAGACCGCTTTGTTGAATGCCTCGCTCTGTTCAATGTTCGACAGATGGGCCGCGGACTTCAGGACCACCAATTCGGAATCCCGGATTTTCTCATGAATCGCCTCTGAGGCGGATACCGGCGTGCCGGG
>Ga0209164_1002643_pt1 | contig 18516 bp, 12 predicted proteins | sample MTBNYHSulfiMetaG_FD_187458 | JGI IMG/M metagenome (GOLD analysis project Ga0209164, IMG submission 187458) | Enrichment culture microbial communities from rom New York Harbor, USA that are MTBE-degrading - MTBE-NYH (New York Harbor Sulfidogenic)... | ecosystem: Environmental > Aquatic > Marine >...
TGCGCAGCAGCTTCTCCTCTCGTTTGATTCTTTCCGTCATGGGCTTCCTCCTGCATAATGGTTGGTGGTTGACCAATCATGACACAGGATGGCATGATAAAAAAGATGGGGTTTATTTGGCGCTTACGTATATTTACGATGAATCTTAATGGATTTATTTCCCATAGAGAAGGATTGCCATCGGTTTTTCTCAACATTAATGATCTATTTCAAGTATCTTTCCCGACATTTCCTCTCCTCCACTTTTGAACTTTTTAGAGAAAGCTATTCTTGACAATGCAAGTCAAGGCGAGTATTGTGTAGCGCAACACAATACGAATAGGGGGTGGTAATGACAAACTTGAGCAAAAAATCCGCTCATCCCGGCATCTACATCCGTGAGAAAGTCATTCCTGTTGGGATGTCGGTGAAAGAGGCCGCTAAGCGTCTTGGTATAGGTAGGCCAGCCCTGTCTAATTTACTTAATGGAAAATCTTCCCTGTCTTCCCAAATGGCAGTCAGGCTGGAGAAGGCGTTTGGCGCTGACAGTAAGAAGTTGCTCAATTTACAAGCTGCTTACGACCAACAGAAGCGGTATGCCGGTGACCAACAGGTTGCTGTTCACGCATTCGTCCCGAATTTCCTGACTATCAAAGCGAACCAGATTGAGGAGTGGGCAGCAAAACATATTGAAGCCCGAACCCATCTTCCCGTCTTTCTGAGAAAGCTTGTGCACTCTACAGGCAACGATCTCCACCATGTCGACTTCCCTGGCTATGACAATGCGCAGCGAAAAGGTTCCGATGGAATCGTTGAAGCTGGTGCCTCAACACCTTGGGTTCCAGAAGGGAAATCATATTGGGAGTTCGGCACCGATCAGAAGCCGGATATCAAAGCAAATAAGGATTACAATGCCCGGCTCATTTCAGTTAAAGCGGCCGAGCGGGCTAACAGTACTTTCATTTTCGTGACGCCTCGCAACTGGACCGGTAAAACCGCTTGGGCAGAAAAAAAGAACGAGGCTGGCGAGTGGAAGGCCGTCAAAGCTTTCGATGCGAGCGATCTCGAGCAGTGGTTGGAGCAGTCTGTACCAACGCAGGTCTGGTTTGCTGAACAGCTCGCTTTGCCTATTACCGGTTATGAAACGCTGGAGCAGGCATGGATCCGATGGGCTGACGCTAGTGAGCCTCATTTGACCCCCGAGATTTTTGCATCGTCGATTGCCGCTTACCGGCGCAAGTTCATAGAGTGGCTTGAGAAACCTAGCGAAAGACCTTTTGTAGTCTCTGCCGACTCCCGTGACGAGGCGCTTGCCTTTCTCGCTTGCCTGTTTGATGATGAAGAACTCCGTCAGTTCAAAGATCTTTCTGCGATCTTCGCAACTCCCGCAACACTCAGAACTCTTATTGCGTCATCCATACCTTTCATTCCGATAGTTTATTCTAATGAAGCAGAGAGAGAGCTTGTCGACGCTCATCGTCGGCTTCATTGCATCGTTTTTCATCCACGCAACGCTGTCGATAGGGAGGCTGACATTGCACTTGACTTACTTGGTTACGAAGCCTTTGAGAAAGCGCTCAAAGATATGGGTATCAAGGAAGAAGATGTCGACAGGTATGCGAGGGAGTCGGGATGTTCACCTACGATCCTTCGTCGTCGTCTTTCAAGAAATGCTGCGATCAGAACGCCAGCATGGGCTACCGATAATGAGAAAGCAAAGACCCTCGTGCCGATGACCCTAATTGGTGCCTGGCACGCGGAGCCAGAGGCGGATCGCGAGATCGTCTCTTATATGGCTGAGCGAAAATACGAGGTGATTGAAGACCAGATTGCATGCCTGCTTGGATACGACGACAGTCCAGTCTGGTCTGTAGGAGGTTGTCGGGGTATTGTCTCGAAAATCGACTCCTTATTCGTTATTGCGAGGATTATCACAACAGCGAACCTCGACCGGTTTTTCGAAGCCGCTGAATATGTCCTGTCTGAGACTGACCCTTCGCTAGAATTACCTGAAAAGGAAAGGTGGGCAGCGGCACTGTATGGCAAGAAACGAGATTACTCCAGTGCGTTACGCGAAGGTATCTGCGAAACACTCGTCATCCTCTCAGTCCACGGCAATAGCCTGTTCCAGAGCCGCCTCGGAATTAATGTCGAAAGACGAGTCGCAATTCTGATCCACAATCTCCTGACACCACTGACGCTGGAAAAACTGCTCTCTCATAATTATGAGTTGCCCAGATATGCAGAAGCATCACCCGATGAATTTTTGAAAATAATTGAGAAAGACCTACTTCAAGACGATCCTGTTGTTTTTGGCCTTCTCAAGCCAGCAGAAAGTAGTTTGTTAGGTGCATCGCCGTCCAGAACAGGACTGCTCTGGGCACTGGAATGCCTTGCCTGGAGACCTCAAAACTTGTCGCGCGTTTCGGTCATCCTTGCCCAACTTTCTCAACCGAAGATCGATGATAATTGGTCGAATAAACCTAACTCAAGCCTTCATGACATTTTCAGGGCCTGGATGCCACAGACGGCAGCTTCTGTGAAGCAGCGTGTTAAGGTACTGGAAATACTCATGCAACGTTTTCCAGATGTCGGCTGGGAGATTGGTATTGAGCAAATTAAGCCTAATTCCCGGTTCGGCACATACAGCTACAGGCCCCGTTGGCGAAGCGATGCATCAGGGGCAGGTCAAGTTGTCACACACAAGGAGTTCTACGATTTCGCCCGACCGACTCTGGACCTCTTGATCGCTTGGCCTTCTCACAACGATATGACCCTTGGCGATCTCGTCGAGTCTCTTGAGGGTATGTCCAAGGAAGACCAGTCAAAAGTTTGGGACAAGATCAATGAATGGTCCAGACGAGCCGATGAAGGAGCCAAGGCCAAGTTGCGTGAGCGTATCCGACGGTACGCTTTCACTCGACGCAGCCAACATAGGAATCTTGAGGAAGAAACCTGTGACCTTGCCCGCAAAGCCTATGACACACTCTGTCCACGCGATCCAGTCATCCGACACGGCTGGCTGTTCGCCAATCAGTGGGTGGAAGAATCAGCAGACGAGCTTGAAGAGAAGGATTTCGATTTTGAGAAGCGCGAGGAGCGGATCGACGGGCTACGACGCGAAGCGATTGGCGAGATATGGGCCAAGAGCGGTTTCGAGGGTGTGAAAAAATTGCTTGCCAGCAGCAGCGCAGCTGGCACCATAGGTCATTACGTGGCTTTATGTTTTGCCAGCGTTAAATCACGGGTCGATTTTATCTTACGTTGCATTTCCCTTGATGGAACCCTTCGGAGCAAGGCCGAGTGGTGCCTGCAGGGCTTCCTTTCGGCGATCGAAGAAAAATCAAGACCAAGGGTGTTGCAGGCTGCGGCCAAAGGGTTGACTGCCGCTGAACGTATACGGCTATTTATACGTGCACCATTCCAGGCACCCACTTGGCGCCTTCTGGACAGTTTTGGCGAGGAAATCCGTGCCGAATATTGGAAAAATGTGGTCCCATATATTGGTAGGTACACCCCCGCCGAGCTTACCGAAATGGTTGACCGCCTTTTGGAGGCTCGGCGACCACGCGCTGCTTTCCATGCTGTCCACATAGATTTCAAGGATATCGAAACGTCGCGCCTCAAACGGCTGCTGCACGATGTCGCCATGATAAATGCCGAGCCGGCAGACCATTTCAAGCTTGACCGTCATTACATCTCCAGGGGACTGGATGCGCTTGATGGCCGTGCAGGCGTCACCCGTGATGAAATGGCGCAGCTTGAATTTCTCTTTATTCAAGCCCTTGATCATAGCAACCACGGCATCCCTAACCTAGAAAGCCAGATTGCGGAATCGCCGGCGTTATTCGTTCAAGCTGCGGCCATTCTCTACAAACGGGATGACGAAGAAGAGGATCCGCCGGAATTGAGAATTGATAGTCCCGATCAGCGGAAGGCAGTGGTGTCATCAGCCTTTCACCTTCTTCGTCAGATAAAGAAGATTCCCGGAACTGAGGAAAACGGCAGAGTTAGCGAGACTAAATTGGCCGGATGGATCGGTGAGGTTCGTCGCCTATTCCGCGAGTGCGCCCGTGTCGGTATTGGTGATTATTGTCTCGGTGAACTGCTTGCTAAGGCGTCCGAAGATGAGAACGGTATGTGGCCCTGTAAAGCAGTGTGTGAAGCCATGGAAGATGTAGCAAACCCTGAAATAGGTAGAGGATTCTATGTTGAAGTTCGTAACTCTCGTGGCGTTCATATTCGGGGAGAAGGTGGTGATCAGGAGCGCGAGCTTGCCGCGAAGTACCGCGCTTATGCAGAGCGATTGCACTTCGACTATCCATATGTTGGAGGAGTCATAGAAGATATAGCCGCTTCCTATGAGCGCGAAGCAGGTAGGCAGGATTCAGAAACAGCTATCCGGAAAAGGCTTCATTCTTGAGTGCAAGGGGCCCCAACATGCCCTTAGCAGATTGATAGCCGCTTCGTGTCTGCCAACTCTCTGAAAGCTGCGTTTAGATGGCCTTTTCAATCTCAACTAGGTAGTAATAATTCTCAGTTAATTATGTTCTGCGAACCCATGAAATCACCCTCAGTCATTCCGATTGAGAGTTTTTCATTCCAGGCAATAGTGTGTCTTACGATGATCTCAACTTTTCGGATTTGTAAGCAGATTGATATTGCCAGTGGTCATCAACCCTTTAGGGGAGTATTATGGAGTCATGAGAGAATATGATGACTATGGAATATTTTAATAATAAAAATTTTCAGAGTTTGAAGGAATAAAATAATGTCATATTACGAAAATTCCAAGTACAAGATTTTTGAAATTGAAGGAATACATCCATTAGTTTTTGGAGAAGCGTATGTAGTTCTTGTAGGTATACAAACCATGCAACAATATTTTATTGGTGAATATCATGTTATCACCAAGCGACCTGAACCATCTCTGCTCACAGAAAGAATTCGATACGAAAAGCAAAAAGAAACAGGCGGAATGATAACCGTCGATCTTGATTTTATGATTAATGAATGCAAGTTATATGTTGATAGATTCATCTACGACTATATTGAGAAAATAGCCGCTAAAATCAATAGAGACCCACTCCTCTCCGGCGAGGTTCTTCTGACAGAGAGGGACTCATTAGTAAGCTGTTGGTTGCGTAACGTCTTCAACGAAAAAATTGTTGAACTCGCCAGAGCAACAGAGAGCAAATCTCTATACGAATACTTGGACAAAGTAAGACAATTAAGAACTTTCAGTCCATACTAAATAATTTTTTACCACTACTAAACCATCAAGTAGATCTTATGTGCGGATAGAACAGAAAATTTGAGCATGTGAAGATATCATGGTGATGCAGGTCGTGGCTCACACAACTGTGATACTTGGATATAGCGCATGACTGAGGAGACAAAACAAAACAAAGGTGTCCAGCTTTTCACTTTTGTCCGTGAGTTCGCTCAGCTGAATACGAAGCCGGTCGAATCGCTCGATTCCTACATCAAGACCTTCTGGCTGGATGAAATACCAGAGGAATCCGAGTGCAGTTTCGTAGGACTGAGTGGCCCTGATGATGACGGCGATGAGACGGTTATCGAGAACTGGCTTACCGTAGAACGTCCAGAACGTCCTGACCCACCAGCCGTTACTGAAGACCTGATCCCATGGGTCAACGAGCGCCATTGGCAGGACTCGTCCACCGAGGTCCCCGAACTCCATCCCCGAATCCTGAATCCCGACTGGGATGACGAAGATTCTGATGCACAGACCCAGTTCCTTGACCTAGAGGATTTCCCTCACATCCAAGAAGCCTGGGACGACTATGTACAGAAGGAGTGGTGGCCGTGGGCAGAAATGGATGGACGGAAAGCACGTGTGCAGTTCTGCTATGACGAGCTTTTTGCCATGCACCGCACACAGGTTTCCGTTGCTGAGCAATACGAGTTCCTACTGACCGTCGGTTGTCTTCACTGGAGCACGCCGACGGGGGCCAAGGTCAAGCGTCATCTGCTGACCCTACCGATCACCATTGAGTTCGACTCCGTGAACGCCGTCGTTGCAGTCTGTTCGGCAGGCACGGCACCTGAAGTCCACCTCGAAGCCGACATGTTGACCCATGATCGTCCACCAATCGACATAGAAGAGGACGCTGAGGCCAGATGTGGTCTTCTTGGAGACAACCTGTTTCATGCGGATGCGAAAAAACTGCTTAGAGCGTACGTCCAGGGCTTGGACTCCGAAGGCGCATTCGTCGATGCTCTTGGGCGAGTCACTGGTACGCCGCCGGCGAAACCGATCGTTGCCTTTGCTCCAGCCTTGATCGTCAGACGCCGGACATCACGGAGTCTGATCGCCGTATGCAACAGCATCATCGACCAGTTGCAGGGCGAAGAGGGAATGTCGATACCGGCAGGTGTGCGGAAACTGGTCGGTGAACTCGGCGTGGACGAGGAGATCTTCGGGGAGGGATATGCAGATGGTGATGGTGGACAGGTCGGTGAAATATACTTCCCCCTGCCATCAAATGAGGAACAACGACGGGTTCTCGGGAGACTGTCTCGGCAGGTTGGGGTTCTCGTCCAAGGACCTCCTGGCACAGGAAAATCGCAGACCATCGCCAATCTGACCTGCCATCTCTTGGCCACAGGGAAACGTATACTGATCACGAGCCAGAAAGCCCCTGCCCTTCGGGTGCTCAAAAAGAAGCTTCCCTCAGAGGTGGCTGATCTTTGTGTCATGGTGTTAGGTGAAGGACCGGACGAACAGCACGAACTGCGCCGTTCGGTGGGAGAAGTCGCAAATCGCCATGCAAGCTGGTCACGCCGAAGGTCCGGGCAACACATACACGAACTGGAGGGGGAGCTTGAGCGTGCAAGAGGAGCTGAGGCGGTCGCTTATGAGAGGCTTTGCGCCGTCAGGGAAAAGGAAACGTTCACACACCCCGTGCTCTTCGGCGTGTACGAAGGCACTCTCGGGGACATCGCCGGGCAGGTGCGTCAACGATCCGACGCTTTCGCGTGGTTCGAAGACCGCTTGACTGAATCCACGGATCTCGTGGGGGGCAGATCTCCGGAATGCCCGGTTGAGAGCAAGTCGGCGCAGCGGCTTCTTGCTCTCCTGCGTGGAATCGACCCAGATGACGAGGAACGCGCTCGGTTGGCTCTGCTACCGCCGGAGGACATCCCTTCGATTGACGTGTTCCGGAGGCTGATTGCCGACGAGCAGGAGTCCGAGTCCCGCTTCGATGAGCTGGCACAGCATCTGGAGCATCCTGCGGGTGTTGCCCTGGCTAGCCTGTCCACTGAGGAACTCTCCAGTCTCCGTACTCAGCTTGCAGACTTCCACGGCAGACTACGTGCAACGCGGAATTCGGAGTGTGGATGGGAGTGGGATGTCGCTGACGGCGTGCTTCGTGGAAATACCGCGACCTGGGAAGCTCTGCGGGAAGCGTCGAGCGGATTGCTGGAGCTTATGGAAGCCGAGGCAAAGGTAGTGGGCGACTTAGAAGTCGCTGGTCTCGGGGATCGATCATTCCGAGCCATCCTCAAGGACGCAGAGGAACTCAAAGCACACTTTGACCAGGGGGGGAGACGAGGCTTCTGGTTGTTCCGGCCGCCCCCAGTCAAGCAAGGGCTGTACCTAATCCGAGGAACAACCGTGGATGGAAGGTCCTGCGATTCACCAGTGTCCCTCGAAAGTCTGATCCGCTGGCTCCGGCTCCACGAGGCCATAAAGAAGCTCGGCGAGCAGTGGTCAAGATTGACAACCGCAGAGAGTGACGGCCTCCCCATGAATCAGGCAATAGGGACTTACAGAGCGCTTCAGGTCAGATTGGAGGCGGTGTTGGGACTTGGGACAGAAGCAATTGTACTGGGGGAACGACTGGACGCTTGTGACCGAGGCATTGCCCGACATTGGCACGACCTTGAGGCGGTGGAGAGATTGCATAGGCTGGTCGAAGCGTTGTTGGCCGAACGCCAACTTCAAGATGTCCGTCAGCGGTTCGCGGAGGTGGAGAGCACCGTTCATGCCTTCTGCCTCAAACCCCGAACAGCACCCGAGAACCACCGCGTCCGCAACGCGGTCCATGGCCGGTTACCGGATGAATACGTCCAGAGCGTAGGTGAACTGGCCCACCTTTGGAAGTGCCGATGGCTCCGCCAGGAACGCGACCAGTTACTGACGCAGGTGCGGAGGGGCCTCCCCAAGCTCGCCAAAGCGCTGGCCAGCTCCTGCACCGACGATGGCTGGGACTCTCGGCTGCGAGAGCTGGACGATGCCTGGAACTGGGTGTGTGCAGACGAATGGCTATCGCAGATGGCCGATCCCCAGCTTGAGGACTCACTGAACCAGCAGGTAAGGCAGGCGAAACGGGAAGGCTCCCGAGCGCTGTCTCAACTGGCTTCAGAGAAGGCATGGCAACACTGCATGGAGTCCATGACTGAGCAGAGCTTCCAGGGCCTCATGGCGTGGCGCAAGGCCATTGAGCGATTGGGAAAAGGTACGGGCAAATACGCTGAACGAAACCGGCGACTCGCGAAAGAGCGTTTGGAGGAGTGCCGTGGCGCGATTCCAGCGTGGGTTATGCCGGTCTACAAAGTCCTGGATACGGTGACCGTCGCCCCCGGGGTGTTCGATGTTGCCATCATTGACGAGGCGAGTCAATCCGGCCCCGAGGCGCTATTCCTGGCTTTCCTTGCGAAGCAGATTGTCATAGTTGGGGACGACCAGCAGATCCGACCGGAGAACGTGGGGATTGACCACAATGATGTCCACCAGCTCCAGCAACGCTACCTGCGTAACGTGCCGAAGTGGGACATCTTTGGGGCTACCGAGAGCCTCTTCAGTATAGCCGAGGTCCGATTTGGTAACCCCATTCGGTTGCGGGAGCATTTCCGTTGCATGCCGGAGATCATCGCGTTCTCCAATCGGCTCTGCTACCGAGACCAGCCACTCGTTCCCCTCCGACAGTTCGGTAGTGACCGGTTGACTCCAGTCCTCCATCCGAATTATGTATCCGGGGGCTACCAAGAGAAACGGAAGGTCAACCCGAAGGAAGCAGACGCCGTTGTTGACGCCATCGAGAGATGTTGTGAGGACCCGGCGTATGACGGGAAAACAATGGGGGTCATCAGTCTGCTTCACTCCTCAGACCAAGACCGGGCCATCGAGAGTCGTCTCATCAAGCGCCTCGATGCTGAGGAAATAGAGCAACGCAACATTGTCTGCGGCGATGCATACGACTTCCAGGGCGATGAGCGCGACGTGATCTTCCTGAGCATGGTCTCAGCGAGGAGCGACAACGGTAGGATCGGCACTATGTCGGATGAAAGGGCGAAGCGGCGTTTCAACGTCGCGGTAAGCCGAGCGAAGGACCAAGTGTTCCTGTTCCACTCAGTCCAGGAAGCGGAGCTCGGACAAACTTGCCTTAGACGGCGTCTTCTGGCCCACATGAAACAACCCAGTCCTGACCCGACGGCTCAGTTGCCCTGGACGCTTGAGGAGCTTCACAGGATTGCCCGGAACAGTCCTCGGAACCAAGGAAACCAACCAACTCCGTTCGACAGCTGGTTCGAGGTCGATGTTTACCTTGCTATTGCTGATCAAGGATATTTGGCAATTCCCCAGTATGAAGCCCATGGCTATCGTATTGACATCTGCATCGTCGGAGGCACGCGCAAACTCGCCGTTGAGTGTGATGGTGACCATTGGCACGGCCCGGAGCGATACGCAGATGATTTGCACCGACAGAACCAGTTGGAACGGTGCGACTGGGAGTTCTTTCGGGTCCGTGGGAGTCGCTTCTACAGAGATCCTGCAACGGCACTGTCTCCTCTCTGGGAGATGTTGGAGCCGAAAGAGCCTGAGCCGGAGCATCAAGATGAGGAGGCGGGAGAAGCCCCGGCGGCTGATGTGTCCGAGGAACCAGAAGCAACTGACGGCGTTGAGGAGGCGGATGCCCCTTTGCATTCGGGCGAATCAGATGACGGACGGGTAGCAGAACCGTCGCAGACTGAAACGGCATCAGAGAGGCGGAGGAAGAAGAAGCCAGAAGGCAGACCGTCTGCCAAGGCGAGTCAGGGCGCAACAAACGTTCGCGAAAGCCGTAATGCTTCCCGGCCCTTCATGCTGGATGACGTACTGTCCTTGCCGAATCGTCGCTTGGGGGCCGCTATTGTGGAGATACTGGAGGGATGTCCCAACTACTCTTCAAAGAAGGACGACCTCGTAAAGCGGGTTACCAAGCACTTCGGGTTCAGGACTTCAGGAGAACCACGGAAGAAACTGTCACGGAAGATCGGCTGGACGGTCACGCATCTCAAGAAGGCTGGTCTGGTGGAGGAGTATAAAGCGAAGAATGTCCGGGTCCGGCTCCGCAACCCCTCGAAACAGGGACGACTGCCGTTCCCAGGGGCGGCGGCGGTGAGAGACGACTGCAAAACGGAAAGCCAACAAGAGGATGGACAGGGACGGTGAGAACTGCCGCCGCTTAGCTCTGGCAGGTCCTCCCCGCCAGTCATCCTTTCCTTAGAATCTAGAGGAATTAAAGTGTCGTACATGGATAAAGGATCAAGATCTGCCAGTAATGAAGACGTGTGTCCGTGTCCAAAATGCGAGCAGAAAGATAACATAGTCGTCAAGTGGGATAGAACTGAGGGCGACGAGGTGATTCAGGTTGGATGCGAAAAGTGCGACAATTATGTAACAACACAAAATTGGTCTCTCGCTTACGTCGAGTGGAACATCAGGGCTTTCGATGAAAAAGGAAGTAGTGGTGACCATGAAAGAGAGCATATTTATCGCCTGCTCCATCGTAAATTCCTAATGCAAGAGGAAATCAAAAACATCGATAGGCAGATAGATGATTTTGTCACATCAACGTATATGCCAAGATTCCGTCTAAAGGTAGGAGATAGATTTGAAACACTAGAAAGGACCCCAGGCAAGTGGGAGATAGTTGATGTAAGAGCAGAATATGGAATAAACACTGGTCAATTCTATATCGTAAAAGTTGTGGAGTTGTCGCCAAACGGAAGAACGGGTCGTCGTATTACCGAATTTTGGAGCGACAAAGTCGGGAAAATTCGCCTATTAGACAACTTTGTCACTGCAACAAAATGGTCCATGTTACGAAAAGGAGATGCATGCAAATTGGCAGGAGTGACAGGTAAGATTTTAGAGGTTGACCTAAAAAGGCGAAAAGCCATTGTCGAGACAGAAGAAGGGAAAGTCAAAATTAATAATTTGGAGAGTTTAGAAGTCGATAAATGCAGATTGACATAATTGGATCTAACAAAAAAAATAAGCGGGACTGCGTGGCCTGCGGCCTCTTGCCCCTTATTTAAAACGTTGGGCGTCTTGGAGACAACAGTGATAACCGTAAAGATCGGGCAAGAAGAACGGCATATTGATGAAGTTGATCCCCAGTGGATTAACCAGCAAATCAATGCACGAAGAAGTGCTGGGGAGAGCGTCTGCGTTCGGGTCAAGATTTCTGATGGAGAAGTGGACCTCCTGCTTTCAACGCCCACTTGCGGCTCAGGTGTAGGAGGAGGTCGTCAGGCTCGGCCTCGTGAGCTTGAAGTGCTCGACCTCTGGCGGCAGCGTGGCCTCAATGACGAGGGCTTTACTGGTGGTGGACTGGTAGCCTTTCTTCAACAGCTAGAAAGAATTTTGTAGAGAGTCTCATGGTCAAGGTGTTTTTCTCGTACTCGCACAAGGATGAAGAACTAAGGAATGAGTTGGAGGAGCACTTGGCGCTGCTCAAACGCCAAGGAATCATCGCGTCATGGCATGACCGTAGAATTTCAGCGGGCAACGACTTTGGCGAAGACATCAGCGAGAACCTCGAGTCGGCAAACCTGGTTTTGTTGCTTATTAGCGCGAGTTTTTTGGCATCTGATTATTGCTACGAGAAGGAGATGCGCCGTGCGCTTGAAAAGCACGATGAAGGCACCGCTGTTGTTGTGCCGGTGATTTTGCATCCCTGCGATTGGCACTCGAGCCCATTCGGGAAGCTACGTGCAACGCCCACCGACGGCAAGCCTATTTCAATGCACGCTAACCAACATCAGGCATTGTCAGTGGTTGCGCGGGATGTCCGAGAGGTTGCTGAAAAGTTGCAGTCGCAGGCTCAAGAGCATCACCCAGAACCAACTGAGGTGCCACAGCAACCTGAAGCTGTGAGTGCACCGGCGACACGTTCAAGCAATCTCCGTATCAAGCGTACCTTCGATGACCATGAGAAGGATCAGTTCCTAGAGGATAGCTACGAGTACATCGCTCGTTACTTCGCTGGCTCGCTTGATGAGCTTCAGGCACGGAACCAACAAATTAAAACGCGGCTGAAGAGAACTAGCGAAACCAGCTTTACCGCGACTGTATACGAAAATGGTGAAAAGGTCTCAAGTTGCTCGATTTGGTACTGCGCTGATGGCTTCCGGTCCGGCGACATTCGATACTCAAGTTCCGAAACCACGGAGAGGAATAACTTCAACGAGTCCGTCCGCGTCGAGGATGACGGGTATTCGATGCACCTCAAGGCACTCGGAATGCAATTTCACTCGGGAAATCGTGATGAGCTGCTCTCGCAAGAAGGAGCTGCTGAGTACTTTTGGAGCATGCTCATTCGGCCACTTCAGGGCTAGTGTCGGCGATACCCAACAAATCGCTGCTGGTGACGTTTAACCCGCCAGCATCAATCTCGCTTAAATAGCAGTTTGTCTCAAGTTGAGGTGTTCTGCGACAGTCAGCCGCCTTTTTCATCCGTATACCTGAAACCAACAGACGATCACTCATAATTTTTATCTACGGATCACCAATCCCGGATCTTGGCAGAGTCGACCTCTTCCCAGCCTTCCATATCTTTTTCGACCTGACGAAACGCCTTATTGAGGGCCGCCCGCGAGAGCCGCCGGCCGCCGAAATACTCTTTGATCAAATCGGGCATGTCCCACCAGGAGGCGCCAGCTTCCCGCCACTGCTTCAACACGGAGTAATTAGCCCGGACAAATTCCTGCGTTGTCGCTTGACGTCCCCTGCGTTTCTTGCGCCACCCGCTCCGGCGATACTTGTCGAGCAGGACAAAGGAGTCCTCATCTACCCGGCGCTTGCGTCCCATGGACTCCCGGGCATGTTGGAGCTGGCGCAGCGACAAAAAACTCATGGCATAGGCCCACATGTGGATGTCCATCCCATGATGCTGTCTGTGCCTATCGCGTAAACGCATCAGCTTGGTTTGATGGGCCTTGACCACAAGGCGCTGCTCGTCGGTCATCGACGCATACCACTTGAGAAGCCGCCTCCGGGTGTCGGAGGTGGTCCCCGACAGCATGTCCACCAGTTGCACGTCATTCATTTTTCCATCCTCCTTCACTGATTTTGGAATCGTGATGCCTTGTCTTTTTTTCATCTTTTTTTTCGTCTTTGAGAGACAGAGACCACAGGCCTGCAATCGAGGCACGGCAAGCGTCCCCGTTTATCGGTCATTGACCGATAAACGGGGACGCGCTCCCAACGGTCCCAAAAAATGCTTGCGATTTCAGCCATTCGGAAGAATAATCAGGTCATTGTTTTTTTATTTTATCTGCTCTCCCACCATGAGAGCCCGATCCTGAGGGGGATCATCTCGACACCCTTTCGATCGGAATTCTGTAGCTGCGGTGGTTTGTCCCGCCCGGATACAGATACATATATCCACCGGTTCAAGTTTAATCGCAGAGGCGAACTTCTCGAGCCGGCTGCCGAGACAGGATTGGGCGTCCTGACCAAAGCCCACGGCGTCCAGCGCGCCAAAACCCGTAGGCCAAGTTTAATCGCGATTGCGAACTTCCAGGCCAGGGCTACGCTGACCACATATCGAGGACAGCAACCTCGCTAAAAATGCTCTGTAACTCACCACTCCCGCCCGGCGCGGGGCACCTAATACGCGCCACCCCGCAGCGCCTTCAGCGCCGGCCCTGGTAATGTTTCGTGATTTCCGCCCGCTCGTGGCCGATCTCCCGGCTGACCTCGGAGAGGGCCCGCTCCCAGGTTTTTCCCTCGGAGAGCTTTTCCTGAAGGCGATCCTGCGCCCACCGATGCCGGAAGGAATGAGGGCTCCCCATGTCATTGGCAGCTTCGGAGGCACGGGCAACGGCGCTCCTGTAAGCGTCGCGGCTCACCCGGAACTCCCCGGATTGTTCCATGCGAGCGACAAGCTGCTGATAGGTATGGCGAGTGAGCTCGGCCACTCGGATTTTCCCGCCTTTGCCTCGAACCTCGATCTTTCCCTCGCCTTTGAGCTGGCCGGGTCGAACATGGGTCGCCTCCGACATTCTGAGGCCGGCATCGTGCTGAATGGCAGCTGCCAGCCGGAAGTCCGGATGGGGGAGGAGAGAGATGACCCGATCCGGATCCCGGAAGGCGCGGCCAGGAACCATCGAGGCAAGCCCCTTTGCTTCCGGGCTGACCTGCCGAATCGCAGACCGGAAATCGTAGTTCAGCCCGGTCCCTTTAGCTTCGGCATAGGAACGCAGGGCGTCCTCAAGCTTCCCCAGAGCGCTTGCGGCCTGCCCATAGGTCTGCCGCCCCACGTCTTCGTCGATCCGCGAACGAAGAAACGAAGAAACGTGCTCACTGGTCAGCTTTTCGATGTCCCCGACCCGAAACGTGGATTTTGCGTGATCGAGACACTGCCGCCAGACCTTGAGATACGCCTCCTTGGTCCGGAAGGAGTGAATTCCGGTCTTCTGTGCCACCTCTGTGGAGGTCCTGGCGCCCGCGGCCCAGGCCTCCTCCTTGGCGGCGTGACGTGGTTGGCCGATGCGGTCGATACCGGAGACCTTATAGACCTCCTGGACCTGCCATTTGATGGCGCCTCGCATGTGTCCTCCTCTTTGGAAATTTTCTTGAGAATGTGAAAGGATCTGGCCGGCCCACCTGCCCGGAGGAGCCCGCCGGGCCTCCCATGGTCCACTTTCAAAGCATATTTTCGCTGGATCAGCTCAGCGCATGGCGCCTCCGATCCTTCAGGCGGTCGACCCGCGCCATCAGGTGCGCGGGCTGACCGCCCCTGATATATCTTAAATACCTGTTCTCATCGGGCCGCTGTGCCACGCGCCGGGCCGGTGTGCCACGCCCCCGGGCCGGTATGCCACGCCATCGGGCCGGTGTGCCACGTTCACCCTCTCCCCGTCGAGGACGACTCCTGCCGCTGATAGCCCATCTTCATCCTTCCGGATGCGTCGGCGGGCATCCCTCATTGCCTGCGAAGCCAAGACACCACAGACAACCTTGATGAGCCCGTCAAGCTTCCAGCCTTTAGCCGGAGGACGGCGGTGGGTCAGTACGTGCCTGGCCACCGCCTGGCTGATCCCATACCGCAGCCGGGCGAGCGGCGCTGGATCGTACCAGAGGAGCAGATCGCGCTTCATCAGCTCCACCAGGGGTTTGCCCATGCGCACCCGCCACAGGTGGCGCTCGCCGCCGGAAAGGGGATTGTGGCGCGTCATCGGCGACGGCTCGACATGGTCGATCAGCCCGCCAAGGAGGCGCTCTTCTGCCGGCAGATGTGGGGACTCGATCTCGATGGTTGCCGAGCGCAGCTCGCGCAGCCACTCGCGTATCCTCCCCAGCGAGTGCCGGCGGTCGGACAGGGTGCGACGTACCCGTGCCGGGTCTACCAGCAGTTCGATTGCTCCATCATCAGTCTCACGGCTGCGCTCGGCGACGAAGAGCATCGCTTCCAGCAGATCAGCGTGCCGCTGGCCCAACCGGCCCACCACCCGGCACCGCCCCCAGGAGGTCTGTATCCACTCGCCGGCCGTTACCCGGGGCCGTTGGGTCGGCTGAAACAGCCGAACCCGGGCCGGGGTCGCGGTAGTCGTAGGTGTCACGTGCTCACCAGTCATCGTCTCCTCCCGTCTTATTGCGTAAGGGAACTACCGGCGCGCTGCGACTCGCCGCAATCGGGGCCAGCGCCACCGGCCGCAGCACACCGCCCTCCCGGCGCTCATACCAGCGCTCAGGCGGCAGGATGCCGTAATTTTGTTTGTTCACGCCGAATCGCAAATAATAGCCTCGCCGCTCAGGGCTGATGGATCGACCGGCATCGGCAAGCCGCGCTGACTCGGCCGCCGACATCCGGCAGAGATAGCCGCCCCATCTGGCGTTGTCCACCAGGGCCGATGCCCCACGGGCTGCCTGCTGTTGGTCTGCCACGCCGTTGCGGGACGAAGACTTGTCCACGTGGTGGAGATAGAGCACCGCGGCTCCGGTAGCAGTGGCCAAATGCTCCAGTTCCGCAACCAGCCTGGCCATGTCGCCGTTGTCGTTTTCGGCGAGGGTATGGAACCGGCTGATGGTGTCAAGGATGACAAGCCGCGCCCCGGCGCATAAGGCTGCTAACCGGCCTTTGTCGGCGATGACGTCCAGCCGGCGGCCTGCCAGTGGCATCAGCACAAGATGCTCGGCAATAGCATCCCGCGCTTGAGCCGCTAAAAATTGCGCCAGCGCCTGGACGCGTCCGACGAGCACCGGTTCCGGATCCTCGGCGGTCAGGTAGATCACCCTGCCTGCATGTGAAGGAGCAAGCCCCAGCAGGTCGCTATTTCTTCCGCCGTCGGCCACGGCCATGGCGGCCTGGAGCGCCCAGTAGCTCTTGCCCGTGCCGCCGGCAGCCACCAGGACGCCCACGGTTCCCGCGAGGAACCCGGGCCAGACCCAGTCCAACTCTGGCGGCGGGCCCGAAAAGGCCGCCGCCAGATCGACTTTCTCCGGCAGGCCGGCGGGTGACGCATCGATATCGCAGACCCGGCGGGCATCCTCCACCAACTTCACGATATCATCATGACCCTCGTAGCAGCGGGAGGTGATTTCGCTGGTGGTCCGGATGAGGCGGCGAAGGATCGCCTTCTCTTGAACGATGCGGGCGTAATGGATGATGCGGGAGGCGAACGGCACGATATCGGTGAGCCCCGCGAGATAAGCAGGCCCGCCCACCCGCTCCAGCTTGTTTCGCTCCTTGAGCAGATTGGAGACGGTGATGAGGTCCTGTGGCTCGTTCTTCTCAAGCAGATCCTGCATGGCGGCATAGATCTCCTGGTGGGCGTCGCGGTAGAAATCGTTGGGCGAAAGCAACTCGATGACCTTGACGAGCGTGCCATCCTGCAGGAGAATGGAGCCCAGTACGCATTGCTCGGCCTCCAGGTTGTGGGGTGGTTGTCGAGTCATCATAGCTGCTCCTCGGCCTCATTGGACTGCCCCGCTGCATCCCGTTTCCTGGCCATCTGCTCGGCCTTTGTCGGTCTGCCGGGACGGCGGGGTGCGGGTGGTGCGGTTGTGACGCCATCGATCCAGGCCACCAAATCTCCATAATGCAGCCTCACGACCCGGCCGATACGTATAATTCGGACAGGGGGCATCGGCTTGCGGCCGGCAAGGGCGCCGCGCCACCACCCGATTGACATCGATGTCATCTCTGCTGCTTCCTGCACCGTGACCAAATGTTTCACTTGTTGTCTTTTCATGTTTTTCCTCCGATTGGAGAAACCGACTCTCCGAGGCGAGCCGGCAGCAGGGTCGCGGGGATGACAACGCGACCATCCTGATCGGTAGCTCAATAAAGGGGAAACAAGCTGGTACGCTGTAACTCCTGCATTATGTAGGTTGGGGAAGGCCGTTATCTGGCCGTAACCCAACATTCTGGCACCATTGTGTTGGGTTACGCTTCGCTAACCCAACCTGCGGGATGCTCAAAAAACAAAAACAAATGAGTTCTTAATTGAGGAAATAGGATAACGGTGGATACGGTGGCTGGTATGTGTATCAAGTGATGGACTGCTTTCCTGAGGGGGAAGCAGAAGGGTATAACACGGAGGCTTTCGCTTCGAAAAAAAACGTAATTACTTTATATTTAAGAAATTTATATAGGGCGGGCGCACCTCTAGCGTGGGTGGCGCCTGATGGGGGGCGATGGCATTCCGGTGGATTGCCGTCGGTGAAAAAAGTGTGTGTCGCAAACGTTCACTTGCCTAACGGGCTACCGGCGTCAGGCAAGGGGCCGTCAAGAATCGGCGGCCACAAGGTTCCTAAAGTCCAAGGACCACAAGGGCCCAGCTATTCCGCATCATCCCACGAGGCGGTTCCTGTGCGGCAGTCTACTCTCGGGTACAACCGCACAGCGGAAAATACTCAAAGATACTCTGTGGTTGCGGACAGCGCAACTTTTTTTTTGTGAAACCGCTCGTCAATGGGACACATGGGACACTTGGGACAACGCCTTGGGACACATATGGGACAACCCATCGTTTCTACGTGGTAACACGTGGTGATACGTGGGACACTCTTGGGACACTCATGGGACAATAGGGGGCAAAAAAGGGGGTATTTTGGGAAAAAACAAAAAATCCGAGAAGCTTGTAACTCCTCGGATTTTCTTTATTTTTTGGTGGGCGAGGCGGGATTCGAACCCGCGGCCTTTGGCTTCGGAGGCCAACACTCTATCCAACTGAGCTACCCGCCCACAAACGATTTGCGGCTATGGAGAAAACCCTGCGCTTCACCATGGTGCC
>Ga0209164_1002644_pt1 | contig 18513 bp, 14 predicted proteins | sample MTBNYHSulfiMetaG_FD_187458 | JGI IMG/M metagenome (GOLD analysis project Ga0209164, IMG submission 187458) | Enrichment culture microbial communities from rom New York Harbor, USA that are MTBE-degrading - MTBE-NYH (New York Harbor Sulfidogenic)... | ecosystem: Environmental > Aquatic > Marine >...
GACCGCGCATGCCATCGGTTCGCACCCATCTCTTGCCAGGTTCGAACCGTCCCTTCGGGGTCCCGAAGGGAACAGGGTTGTTAACCCAGCGTGCGCTGTTAAACGGAGAGTCCGAGAGTTTTGGGTGGGGTTCTTCGGGGTGCGAATGTAACTGTGGACTGTTACGATCGGACCCCGAACGACCCCTCTCGAAACAGAGAACGTCGGGCGTACGGGGGTGGAGGCGTAGATGTCTTTGATTCCTGGAGGTTACGGAGCGGCCCCTTGAGCTCTCGCTCTCGGGGCTCTCCGCTAACCGGAAGGACGCGGCTATTCCGCTCCTTTATCTTCTGCTCCCCGAATGTGACAGTCCTCGAACCACTCGGGAAATATCGCCTCAGGTCTTCATCCGGATCCTGCACGTCGCCGCGGGCGGACATAGTGACCGACCCGTCGTCCAGCTCTGCGACAGGCGTTCGAAGCCGCCCCCGCCCGGGCCGAGATCGGCGCCATGGCCTCAGTCAGTCGGTCAGTACGACTTCCTTTCGGTGCCTTCGGGGCGCCCTTTTCGGGATGGACAGCACGTTGCACCGGCACCATTGCTGCCCAGGCTCGTACTTCATCGCTGCTCTACGTAAAACTCACCGCTTGGGCACGTCTCTCCCGAGGCTCCCATTGAGCCGCAAGGAGAGTTCATCGCCGTGCAGGGGGAGTTCGACATCAAACGAATGTCCCCATTGGCGAGATCGCAGAATCGTGGATCGAGAGAGATGTTGCCGTTCAGGCCCGACAGACCATCCAGACAACCAACCCAGTCGCCGCCACTGTTGCCGAAGACGTCGCTGCAGGCAAGAACTGGTTTGCAGGCAGCGTCCTCGCAGATGACAGTCCCACCCGATTCGTTGAAGGCCAAAATGCAATTGCCTAAGAGCGGCGACGAGCCACTTTGACAGAATACTGTTCCGCCCCCCTGCGTCGCCCGGTTGAGGGCCATGGTGCAACACGTGAATCGCGGCGAGCTGCCGAAGCAGTGAATAGCTCCGCCCGGTCCGTCGCTCTCGTTACCCAGAAACATGCATTCTTCGGCCAGGAGATGTCCCCCGCTCGATTCGAATATCGAGAGAGCAACCGCGCCTCCGCCCTGGAGGGCGCTGTTCGCGTGCAGATTGCATTCAGACAGTGTCACCTGGGATGAGTCGCTCAGGAACAGGGCACCTCCATAGCCCCGGGTCTGGTTCGCGAAGAAATCGCAACGCTGGACTCGGAGGGCCGAATACCAGCACGCAACGGCGCCGCCGCAGGCGGGTTCGGACATGCTGCCAGTGGAGTTTGCGATGAAGGTGCAGTCCAAGAGATCAACCTGCGCCGCGAGGCACAAGATCGCCCCACCAGAACTGGCCTCGTTCCCCTCGAAGGTGCATCGGTGAACTTGAGTTCTTGAGCAAATGGAGAGAGCCCCTGCGGCGGCGGCTGTGTTCGTTCGGAATACACAAGACTCGATCGTCACGCCGGGAGAACAGGCATAGACCGCGCCGCCATCCGTCGCCGAGTTGTGCTCGAAGATGCAGTTACTGACAAACGGACCCGTGCCTGTGCCGAAGAACACAATCGCCCCTCCTCTAGAGGCCACTCCTCCTCTCACGGTCACTCCGTCGAGAACACTGAGCGAGTCTTCGTCATACAGGAACTCAAATCCGCGCCCAGCTCCCTGACAGTCGATGATGCAGTTGGGTGCCGCCCCGCTGCGGGATCGCACAGTGATGGGCTTGCCCCTGTAACGCAGCGCACGGTTACCTTGCCCCGTGAACATGCCATCTCCCAATTCCACCACGTCGCCTTCGGTGGCTGCGTCGATCGCCTCCTGGATGGTCGCGAACTCGCCCAGTCCGTCCGGGGTCACGTATAGAAACCGGCCAGCCAGCGGCAATGTGATTCCCCTCGCGATGTTGGACTGAGCCGACCAGTTGGACTCGCGGTCGCTGGCCTTGAGAGCAAAGTGGTACTCCGTCCCAGGCAGGAGCGATTCAACCAGGAGGCTTTCGCGGCTCCCGGCTGTCCTGGGCGTCAGCCCCTGCCCCAGCCGTGCCACGACGAGATCCCAGGCATCCTTGAGGCTATCGACCGTGACCGAATAGCGGATGTCATAGCTGGCCGCGCGGCACTCGCTCCCGTTCTCTCCAGGTGCAGTCCAGACTAGAAGCACCGACTGGGACGACATTGCCCGCGCGTGTAGATCTTGGACCGAAGCGGGAGGGATGGTGTCCACTGGCGAAGGCGGGGGATAGGATGCCACATTGGACATCGGCGATTGATTGCCCGCTTCATCGAGGGCCTTCAAGGCAACAAAGTGGGAGGAATCCGGCGAATCGAGTCTCAGCAAGAGAGACTCTGCGGTTCCAGAGGCCCTGGGGGTGGGAACATCTGATAGAGGAACAGCCACTGAGTCCCACCAGCTAGGCATCGTCGCTGGGCTGAGCGAGTGGCGGATGTCGTATGCAGCAGCTTGACCGTCATCCCCATCGTCGCCCGGGGCCGTCCAGGTTAGGACAAAGGAGGAATCTCCCTGTTGCGCGATGTGCAGATCCGTCACCTGCCCCGGACGAATAGTGTCTAGGTTGTGGATAGGCCCGCCGTCTTCATCGCAGCCGAGAACCAGAGCGGCTGCGGCGACAACACACAGCGCACTCAGGCCTGGGTCACGCTCCCGACATCTTTCCTTCACGGGGTCAAGTCCCTCCCCCCCGGTTCTGAACCCACTGTGTCTGCTGCCCCAGCACCGATCAGGTCGAACCACTCCCCGCCCTGCCGCGAGGACCCCAGATCCGCCGCCATCCACCATCAGACCATCATGTACCCGGACGATCGCCCCGAGTGCAAAGGCGCTCGCCGTCTAGTGCGCGCGCACAACCCAGCACGTTCGCTGGTTCCCCCGCTCGTCAGTGACCCGGGCGAGGTACATTCCAGCTGGAAGTGGACTGCCGTTGTCATCCCGCCCGTCCCACATTGCCTGGACTAAGCCCGAAGAGCCACAGCCCGCAAGCTCGATACTCCTCACCTTCCGCCCCTCGATGGAGTAGATCGTGATGCCCGCTGCTGCTGCCCCGCCAAGCGACAAGCTCAACACCGTGCCATCCCTGGCAGGGTTTGGGGCAGCCCTGATGTCGAGAGCTCCACCGGAAACCTGCTCGGCGTCGATGCCTGTGCCGCCGAATCGGCCTGCCACATATCCAACGACCCAGGCCCCTGCTTCCAGTTCGCAACGAACCTCGGCACCTGGTTCCACTGTCACGGACGCTTCCTTGTCCATGGATTCTTCTACGATCACCGTAACGTATTCGGCGGCCGGCGGGATTCCCCAGAACTGCGACCAAGGGACTGCAAAGGCCTGCGTCTCCTCGTACCCCAGGTTGCCGACCGCAAACCACGCACCCATGTCCGGTCCGGAATCGTCGTCCCAGAACCCGTACCCGAAAACAACGGGCGGGAACTCACAGAGATCGACGCGCGCACTGGGATCCTCATCCCACTCACAGTCCTCGATTACTCCGGTGAAGCCAATGTCAGTTGGAGCGAATCGCCTCTTCCATTCGATCACCTCTCCAAACGCTACATTGAACGCGGCGAAGCGCGCCCACTGCGCTGCACTAGAATCTGCAAGATCCACCTCCCCGTCGTCGCTGTTGGGTCTCCTGAACATCTTGGCGAAGTAGAACGTGATATCGACGTCCATCAGAATGCAGGCAAGACCGTGCAGTCCCGCCAGATCTGGCGTAGCACTGACATAGCTCCCCAGATCGTTTGGATCATCAAACATCCCTCCGAGAATGAAGATGAGACTACCAACGTCTGGGCGGATCCGCGTTCGTTGGTCCTCCACAGCCGATACGATCTCGCAAACAGCGAAGCTGTCACAGACGCCAAAGGCGTGCCTCCACACATAGGGATCATCTGCGGCGATCTCCAAGACATCCCGCAGTTCCACCATGTTCCGGAGGGAGGCCTCCTCATTGATGAGAAACGGGTGCCGTGTGTCATGGCGCCGGGCCCGATAGGCAGCATCGTACACAAAGTGGAGAGGACGCGCCGCCGTACACGGCTCGTCAAGGAATTGCCAGGTCAGCAGGGCATCCTTCTCACTGACAGCTTGGACGCGGGCATCATAGGCGGGCCACTGCCGTTCGGGAGCATTCCATCCGACATAGGATCCGTTCTGCCAAGCGAAGACCGGCGCCCGAACCCACGCGCTAGACAGCATGCCGTACTGGCTTGCGGCGAGATCGATCCAGAACGTGTTTTGTGGGTAGCCTGCAGGTCCCACAGGCAGCTCGGCCAATCTGAAGCCCGCTTCCGCTGTGCTCGCGAGCCGTGCCCGCCACGGATTGTACGTGATGAACGGCACCCCCGTCCCCCCCGACAGGTCCTCGACAGCTCGCCACATCCCTACATATTGACTCGGACGTTCTGTGGATCCACCACCGTGCGTCACGGATACACGGCCATCGTTGGTCAATCCGTCCGGACGCGGGAGTGCGTACATCCACGTCGAGTCGGTCGAGGCCGGGACCTTCGCCCATGGAGCAAGCCACAACCACTGGTGCTCTCTGTGGGCCTCGCCGTTTGGGTACATCGTGATGGTCGGTCGGCCTGAAAGCGGCGACGAACCTGATCTCAATAGGATCTGATGACCTGTCACATGTCCCTGCTCTCTCTGCCAAGTGTCAAAATGACTGAAGTACAGGTCAGCAGGGGGGATGATCTGCCATTCGGCGTCGGAACTTCCTGACCCTCCTTGGAAGCGAACCATTTGGGGAGTCGTCGGCGCAGCCAATGGCAGGATAAGACGCTCCTTCTCCAACCAGGTCACATAGGGCGGAATTCCGTCACCCAAGGCAACCGTGATATCTACTCCTGAATGGAGATCGGGGCCGTACTCCTCGTCGGGTAGGTATTCCACCCGCATCTGCCATGGTATTCCTCGGACGTCGTTCGGACCGAGGTTCCAGTGGAGCGCGGCACGCCCGTGATTGGTCTTGTCGGCAACTACATCCTGCTCCTGGCCATCCGGCGCACGGATGGTCAGTCTCGTCGGGTAGTACATGCGGGGCTTGTACTGCCGTGATACCAAGTACTCCCCTCGAAGCCGCTCTCCACAGCGCAAGCAATGAGTGAACGATTCCAGAGTCATCTCTATTGCGTCGAGATCCGAAGGCACGTAGAACCAACACTCTGCGACAATGCCAATCGCGCTATGGTAGTCTCCTCTGTGCCACTTCAGAGCACGAGTAGGACCCATGGTTGCGTACGGTGCATCGGTTGTCACATCCCAACTCTTGTAGTTACTCAAGAGCAGAAGATTCAGTAGACCACTACAGTCTATCCGGAGGGGACCGCCACCAGGGACCCAGCAGACAGTCGTGTCGGTACTGCTTCCTCGCTCGTCCGTCCAGTACATTGCCACTACTGAATCCCCGTACACCCAAACGCTCTTCGTGAGTTCAGGCGACGCCAAGAAGGTGAACGATTGCCGGTCATGCCACATCAAGCTCTCCGCCGGCACTCGAGCGGGGCGGGGCAGCCAATCGTCGAAGTTGCTTCCGCATGGAGCGTAGAGGGCGAGGGGGACATCAGTCTCGGGATTGGCGAGGGGAAGCTCATAGGGGGCGAACTGGGCTCTCATGGGGCGTTCGCCCTCCGAGAGCAGCGGAAGGAACGCGTAGTCGGGTGTCCACCACTCTGCGTTTTCGCCGTGCGGCCTGAATGAGACTTCGAGTTTGCCCCTGGGGTTGTTCCCTCCTGTGGTCTCGTGGATGAGGACTGTCCACGTGGCGCCTCGCTTCTCAAAGGGTATTCCTTCAATGAGCGCGTTGCGCGGTGTCCTGGACTGATGCCACACAACATTCCCATCAGGATCCAGAACACTGGCACTTGTGTAGCTGTAGTGCCCCTCGCCCACATAGCCCGTCAGGATCTCGAGCTTCATCGCTTCGGCGCTCAGCGGGACCCAGAACTGGTACTTTGTCGATTCCAGGGCAGTCCATGGCTCCCAGTGCAGGTAGTTTCCGTTGAAGAGCTCACGGTCGTTCTTCGAGATGTCGCCGTAGCGCACCGGCCGGAACGCGTAGGTGAACCGCGTATCGCAGTTGACGTTACTGATCACGACGCGCGCCATGCCATTATCTACGACCGACCACGCGAGGGGCCCGATGCGCTGATCGCCCTGCGCCTCTAAACGCACCTCCTCCGAGTAAACAGCAGGCGCGTTCTCGGGTCTGGTGGGAAACACCTCGACGAGCAGCGACGCGGGTAGGTAGCTCCCGGAAACCGTTCCCACAAAGAACGCGATCTCCCTGTCCGTTGAGGGATCCAGGTAGAACGTGTTCGGTCGGAAGAGGGGATAAGGGTCGGGATAGTACATTTCCGACGTCTCAGCTCTGACACCTCCGTTGAGTGGCTCCAACCCCGTGAGCACACACGGATTTGGGGTGCAGGATCCGGCGCCGGGATGGAACTCACCTCGCGCACCCTCGCACTCTTCAGTGGTGAGCAACCGACAAGACTCCCCCAGACAGCAGGCGCCAACTCCCTGTGGTCCGAGACCGCCAGAGCCCGGACACACGTAGACACCATCCGTGAAGAGGCCCATACCCCCGAAACCGGTTGCGGCCGACACCAAGGGCGGGTCCTCGCAATTGGTCCACCCCCCAAGGCCCGTGGTGGGATCGATGCTGAGCGGCAGGACGCCCTCAGAGTATGCGTAGCCGGCGAACCAGTAAACCGGGACCAAGTTCCCGGTCCAGGCGTCTTGGGTAACCACGAACGCCGTGCCTTGGTTCGGTCCCGGCCAATTCGCGGTTGGGATTTCCAGTCCTTCATTCGGAAAACACGGGCCAAAGCCAACGAAGGCGAAGCTTTCAGGGGAATAGGATCCCAGCCCGAACTCGGTCCCGGAGAATCGCTTGCTTTCATCCCAGGACGACAGGACGAACCAGATCACGTTCTGCGATGTGTCAATCCGGTTTACCTGCTCCTCGCAGGAGGTGATCGCGTAGCTGTCCAGGTAGTGCTGACACCATCCTTCGGCCGGGGGGTCGCTCGAGAACTGCATCGCTGATGGGTAGTGGGCGATGAAGACACCACCCTCAAGATCGTTCTGGTCCGCGGCAATGATCGGCACAAGGCCGAGAAGGGCACAAATCACGATGGCGCTCCTGCGCATGGTCGTCCTCCTTGATCTGCATTCATGAGTACCCGTGCTAGTACATGATTCGCCCTGCCCCACTCGGAATCCGAGCACCGACTCTGGCGCGGGCACAAATGGGCTTTCCATCGCCCAGATCATATTCCCTTCACAGGCACCCGCGGGCGCAGGCTCGACCCGCGGGTCAGCGGCCGAAGAGGGCCTTGAGCCCCCCCCAGGAAATGCGCGTCACCGGCGTCCCCCCGCACCCGATGGGCCAGGCACCGATCAGACCACACTCCGGATGAGGTGAGCTCAACGGGCCACAAGGCGAGCACTCCTGCAGAGTGAAGTCGCCCGCCCCCGGATCACAGAACAAGGGATCCGCCGACATGTTGCCGTCCTGCCCGAGCAGTGGTTCCAGAGGGCCTGTCCAGTCCCCGCCGCTGTTGCCGAACACGTCACAGCATTGGACGACGGGGTCTCCCGATCCACATGCGCAAAGGACTGCTTCTCCGCCCGTACCGAACGCAATGATGCTGTTGCGCAGAGCCAGACCCGATGCATCCAGGCAGGAGACCCCAGCACCTCCCTGGTCCGCGGCGTTCAAGGCAAGGGTGCACTCTTCCATCCGCAGATCGAGTTCAACTGACTGGCAGGCGATAGCACCCCCGAACGCGCCCGAGCGGTTGCCATGAAACGTGCATCCATAAAGACCGAGATAGCCCTGCTCCGTGTACAGCGCTCCTCCATCCCGGCTAGCGACATTGTCGCGAAACGTGCAGCAATAGAAGGAAGGCCCGAGGTTTCCTTCGACCTGGACAGCACCTCCCTGACTCCCGGAATTACCCACGAAATGGCAAAACATCACGGGCGCAAAACACCCGCGCCAGAACATCCCGCTGCTTGCAGCACCCGTGATCGTGAAGCCAATCAGGCCGACGGCGGATGCCAGACCATCCGACCTGATCACCGATCCGCTACCCTGCGCGTCGATCGTGGCGCACTCGGCGCATCCAGTCACACTCATGACGTAGATGAGCGATCTGAGCACAATGTCATGCTCATAGTAGGTTCCGCATGCGACCAGAACGGTGTCGCCAACACTTGCCGAATCAATCCCCGCCTGGATAGTCGGCGCATCGCCGGAGCCGTCAGGACGTATCAGCCACGACCGGCCGCACGCCGGCGATTGAAGGAAGGACCACACGAAAAACACGGCGAGAGCAGCACTACTGGCGCGCATCAGAAACCTCCCGGACTCGAAGTGATGCTTGCACAGATTGCACATTCGGAGAATAGGATACACGGACAACTGCTCTGTGGCAAGTGGAACATGATGCGTGATCGTGGTCGACACGCATGGGCAATCGCGTCATCCATGGGGTTCTCATAGTGCCTCATGGGCGTCTTCACCTCCGAGGCAAAGGTCGCAGTCGGGTCGCCGCGATGATGGTCCTGAGTAACCAACGCCGAGGGGCGAGCTCAACGACTGCGAGCTGCCGGTCCGAGCCTGTAGATGGTGCCCACCTGAGCAGGCCTTGGCGTCCCCCCCGCGCTGCAAGCATGAACCGTGGCCCAGCGTCCGATGTACCCATTCGACGGGGTAGATCCTCACCCGCACTGGCTCCATGCGCCCCGAGGTTCTGGCAGCACCATGTGCCAAGTGCATCACTTGAGAGCCTTGGAGTGGCGGGGGAGTGCTGCGATGACGACCGCGCCGCTGGGGCGGCGGAGTCAGCCGTGGCCGGCTCCAGCAGACGGGTGCCCGTAGCCGCAACCAAGAAGACCACCCGCATGGCCCCCCCCTGTCCGCCCGTGATTCCCAGTGACCATCCCCGCAGCGCCAACCGTTGGTCACCCTCGCCGGGTGCGCGTGCCAGGTCGCCGCAGCTGCGGGGCGGTCGCCGTCGGCAAGCCGCCCAGGCCGGGATCTCGGAGCGCCATGGGATGCTTAACGCAAGACATGTGCCACACCGTGGCGAACCGGCCAAACGGCCTCATTTTCTCGCGCCAGAGGGCGAATCTGCCCCGTTCCACGTCGATCGTGACCCGAAATTCGGGCTGCGGGTGGCCTGAACAGCCCCAGGAGCCGTCCGAGCCGGGCCGGGCGGGGACAAATGACCTCCATCTCCCCCCGGTCCTGAGCGGCCGCCGGGGGCACTTGCACAATTATTGTGCAACCAACTGCCCTGTTTAGGGCACCCTGCACATTTTTGGTGCAACTCCAGTACAAAGTAAACGTGACTCAATGGTCTGCGCGTGAAGAATGAACCCCCGACGGCGGGCCCGCGCATGCGCAGGTTCCTGCGCGCCCCCCCGGACTCAGCGCCCGGGAACCCCGGCTCGATTCCGCGGGAACGGCCACCGGAGCGCCGTCGGCGCGGATCCCGGCCACGTTGCCCAGGCCGCCGGGGCCCTCGGTCCGGCAGAGACCGCCTGGCCCAGCCACCCGGCATCTCGCCTAATTGGTAGACGGACATGCAATTATCCGATCGAATTGCCTTCCCATCCGGCCCCAAGAGCTGCTCACTGTGGATGCGCCGGGCCTGGGGCCGGGCGCGGAATCGGGGGAACGGTGAGCAGGCAAACGGACCAGAGGGCGGCGGCGGACCGCGCCCTGCGGAAGGCGGTCAGGGCATCGAAGCTTCTGGCAGACGCCGCGCGCCTCATGCACGAGGCGGCCGCCGCCACCACGACGACGGCCGACGGCCACTACGACTTCCTGCATTGGGCGAACCAGGTGGAGGAACTCCTGAGCTGCGACCGCGGCGAGGCGGGCATCGGCCCGGCGCTTCAGAAGATGGCCGAGAGAGCGGCGCGACCCGCGGTGAAGACCTACGAGCACCACCGGCCCGACGGCACGAGCGTCCGGGTCACGATTCCCGAGAACGAGTAGGCGCTGGACAGCAACCGGAGGAACGAGCGATGGAAACGAGACCGCAGACGCCCCGCACGCGCAACCGCCAATGGGGCTTCTTCGGGACCTGCGCGACCCATGGCCACGCCGATCCCGAGGCCGCCTGGAATGAGGCGATGGCGACATTGACCGACCCGCAGGGCCGGTTCCGCCTCGCACCGGAAGACGCCCGCGACCTGCTCGACGCGAACTGGGGCCGGCACCTCGCGGACCAGGTGGTCGGGCGGGAGATCGGCAAGGCGATCAACGACCTCGCCGCCAACCACGGATGGGCGCGTGACGCCCACAGCTTCGTGCGCAAGCACATCAATCCCAACCTGCCCTGCACCGCGCCACTCACGCGCGAGCAGGAGATCGCGGATATCGCGCGGCGGATCATGCGGATCGAGTCCTTGGAGACGCGCAACAGCGACGACCTCGACTTCCACGAGCTGGCGGTCTGGACAATCCAGGAGGCCTTGGACGCCGCATACAAGGCCGGCCGCCGCAGTGCCCGGCGGTAGCGGGAGGGACCGATGGTTTTGAAGACGACGACCGCCGCGACTCCGCGATTCGGTCTCAAGGCGCACCAGCTGTTCTGGAACGAGCGAGGAAACGTCGTCTGCGCCTGCTGCCACATCCCCTACCCCGGCTCCGACACCTGGGTGTGGGAACGATGGGAGGAGATCACGCCCGAGACCATGTTGGCGATTACTCGCCAAGGTGGACACGTCGAGTGCGAGGGGTGCGGCAGAACGCCCAGAAGTAATGTGCGTTGACCACCGGCCGCGGCCGACGCGTTGCTCTCGGCCCAGCCACCGTGAGCCATCCGCTCGTTCAGCTATCCGGGGCGATTCCACCCCACATGCGTAAGAGTCGCCCATGCGATCGTCACGGCTTCCGTCGGTGCCCCCGCTGATGCCCCGCCCGATATCGAAGTGACCACCGGGCCCGCCGAGTGAGACGCCCCCGGCCTCACCGCCGCCTGCGGGCTTGATCGGGGCGGTGAATCGCGCTACCGTGTAGTGGTTCTCATGCCACTCGTCGCGGGGATTTCGTCCTAGGTGCTGGCCGAGCGCGCATCCTCCAGCGACGGGAACGAACGGGGCGGGCGGGGTGTGGGGACAGAAAGAGAAGCAATCGTTGGGCAACGAAAAGGAGATAGCCGTGGCCATCAACGCAATCGTGCGAGTATCGTTCCAATCAAGCACCAATGCCAACCAGGCGACGAACAACGCGCTTTTGGGGCACGCCCAGAATCCGACAGGGTCAGGCCCCTTTGCGCGAGTCGGCACCGCGGTGTACACGTGCAATGGTGCAGCAGAGCTGCCGGTGGCCCAGGCGCTCGCCTCCTTGGGGCAAGCACTTGTCACCTATGCAGACGGGATTGACTTCGTCAGCGTGACGATAGTGCGCACCTGACCAAGAGATGCCGCACAGTGTGCCCGGCACTGGTGGCGCCTCGCACTTCGCGCCGCTGATAGGCACGCGATCAGCATGTCGGACGACATGAGGGAGTCAGGCATATGTCAGCGTCGATTAGGCTAATCCATCCAATCTACCTCGATGTTCCAATGTTGGTCTCATTTGCGGCCGCAATCGAGGGAGGGCTCTCGTTTGGTGCAGAAGTCATGCGAGAGAAATCCCACGCCACCAACGCCGATGCGTCAATTGCTGGCAAACTAGGGCTGAGCAGTCTTTTCTCCAGATTCCTGGATGCATCGGTGCAAGGTCAGGTGACAGCAGGGAGAAACGATCGGGAACGCTCCCTTGAGAAGGAAACGAGGGCTCATACGGAAGCATCCGTGGCCATACTCCTGTACGACCGCCTCCGCCGGGACGGCGGCTATATCGTAGATCCCACGAGTCTTGAGGAGGTGACCCAGGTTGAGCCGGGAGCACTGGTGGAAGTAGCCGGGACGATTGAGAAGAATGCCATCGATGCCGTCATAGATACAATTGATGCAATTGTGATCCTAAGCAAGATGGCGACCCCCGAAAGGGCGCTCCAAGAGACCCATTCCACAGGCGGTAAGACAAGACAGCAGGCGTCCCGCAAGGCCGAGGCTGAGCCGATCCATGGCATACGACTCTCATTGGACTCTGATCGGAAGCGAACGCCTATCTCGAATGCCCTGCTGCGCTGCTCGGTTCCGGAGGGCGCAACTGCCATTGTTACACTTCGCACAGCGAACCTCCGCGACCTAACTCTCAGCGAGCTACATAAGAACAGCGTTCGGGTCTTGGGAAAGGTGACAAGGGTTGTTCCGGCGGGACGCTCGGTGAGCCCATTTGAGAACTATGGCATGGCTCTCATGAAACCCGCCAAGCTCCGCGAGGTTTTTGACAGCCTGTCCTCAAACGAGGATATGGTCGCTGAGTTCGGCGATGTCGAGGTGGTAGGGCCAGCCGTTCAGCTCTTGCCCTTGATGGTGTTCGTATAGAATGCCCAATCGGGTAGGCGGGAGCGTCTAACCTCCGGCCCCCACACCATACTGCAAGCGGGTCCGCATAGGGCGGTTCACGATGACGGGGCATACGACGACGCCAGTGTGTGGCCATTGGCCTGGGGCGCTCTCCCGGCGAGTTGGCGCTTGCCTTGAAGCGGCAGTTGGCGTCAACATCGTTGACGGTGGTGACCCTCCGGGGGCTTTCATCTTGTGGGTCCACGCCCATGCTGGGCGTCCCGTACTGCATGCACCAGCTAGCCCCGTTCGGCGTCGACGGGTGAGGCCGCTCTTCGGCGGCAACGTGAAGGAAGCTGCGAATGGGACGATTCCCGCGGCCTCGGGGCACGAAGGGCAGCCTTCGCTGGATTCAGTTCCTCGTGAATGAGCATCCCGACGTGTTGACGCGAAGTACCGGCCTGCGCTCGGTGGAATGGTGTTCCCCGCGTGCCGACGATGAGTACGCCGAGTACCGTGATCAGGCCTTCCTTGATCGCCTCGGCGTCACTGTCAAGAAGCGGACGCTTGCGGACTTCTGGCCCTCAAGGGGACCGCAATGGGACGCGCTCGGTCGTGCCGCATCTGGAGAAGCCGTTCTGGTGGAGGCCAAGGCGCACGTCGCGGAGCTCCTGTCAGCACCGATGCAGGCCGGGGACGCAAGTGCCGGGCAGATCCGGCAGTCCCTATCCGAGACTGCCTCAGCGCTCGGTGCGACGCCGGGGACGGATTGGTCCCAGCGGTTCTACCAGTATGGTAATCGACTCGCCCACGCGTGGTTTCTCGCCGAGGCGAATGCCCTGCCAGTGCGGCTTGCCTTCGTCTATTTCGTCGGAGACGCGGAGATGGATGGCCCGTCGAGCCGCCGCGAGTGGGAGGCAGCGTTGATGGTGCTGCACGAGGCGCTCGGGCTCCGTGGACGCATACCACGATACGTGACCGAGGCGTTCATCGACGTGCGGTCGGTGGTGCCGCTTGTCCTCTGACAGTTGCGGCCGAAGACCGCCGAATCGGTTAGCCGGCGGCGTCTGACCCCGGGCTCCCGCGCCACCCTGCAAGCGGGTCCGGGTGAGGCGATCCACGTTGCACACCTGGCCCTTGCCAAACCACCTCGGGACAGGAGACAATGCCCACTGCGGGGATGAAGCGGCATAGTTCAACCGATTGTATCTGGACCGCGTAGGACGGACACCAAGCCCTGTTCCCTCGTGCCGCCCTGAGCAGTCCAGGTACAATCTCTACCCCTGGCAGGAAGAACAATGGAAGGTAAGCATCCCTCGGCTTTCGTCTCCTACTCCTGGGATGATGAGGACCACAAGGCATGGGTGAAGGATCTTTCGGCGCGGTTGCGAGCTGACGGAGTCGATGTGACCCTCGACCAGTGGGCAGTCGTTCCCGGAGACCAGTTGACTGCCTTCATGGAACGGGGAATCCGGGGAAGCCGGTTCGTGATCATCGTGTGCACTCCGCGCTACAAGGCGAAGTCGGATGCACGTAGCGGTGGCGTCGGCTACGAGGAGAACATCATCACCGCGGAAGTCGTGGCGACCCAGAATCAAAGGAAGTTCATCCCAGTTCTCGCCAGGGGAGAGTGGGCCGAATCCGCACCGACTTGGATCATCGGGAAGCACTACGTCGATCTTCGCGGCAGCGAGCTTCCGCAGCCACGATATGAGGATCTTCTAGTCACACTGCAGGACCTCCGAGAAGCTGCACCGCCGCTTGGATCCCCAGCACTTCTTCGATCCCCTCTCCGTGCTGACACCGAACCCCGGACGGCCCACGCCCGGCCGTCCCCCTCGAAGGATGCTCATCCGGCCGCGACCACCGCTGACGTTCGGATCGTGGAACTCGTGGTCGATGAGGTCACCACGCCCCGGAACGACGGAACGTACGGGAGCGCACTCTACGCCGTACCGTTTCGCCTGTCCCGGTTCCCCTCTCCCATCTGGGAGAAGGCGTTCCTGCAAGCCTGGGATCGCCCATCTCAGTTCACGATCATGCATCGTCCCGGGATCGCGCGCGTGCGCGGAGATCGCATCATCCTGGACGGAACCACAATCGAGGAGGTTGAGAAGTACCACAAGGACACGCTAATGCTGGCTATCACGGCTGCCAACGAAATCGAGAATCGCGTCATCCGGCAGAGAGAGAAGCAGGCGGCGGATCACGCGGCATTGGACGACGATCATCGAAAGGCAGTGAGTGATGCAGCGAAGCGGATCACATTTGAATGAAGCCCGCCAATCGGTAGCCGGGCGTATTGAGCCCCCGGCCCCCACGCGGCGGCCGCATGCGGGTCCGCACCGGGCCATTCCCGATGATGGAGCACACGACGAGTCTCACGCGCAGCCATGGGCCTTCCGGCACGAGTCATGGCCGGGTAGGCCGGAGCGGTAGAATCGCTCCGGGGGGCCCGCGCTGTCGGCGGACAGAGGCCTCGGCGGCCGCCAAGGGAGAACTTGGCAGGCGGGCGGGCGATCTGGCATCATAGGGCTCGTCCACCGGCGCGGCGTATGTAGTTCAAGCGCTCGAAGGCCTGCAGCCCGATCGTGGGGGGGGGGCGACGGACTTGTTAGCTGGGAGACACACAGGCAAGGAGTGAGCGAGTGGAGAGCAAGCTGATCCTTACCCGCTTCAGGGTCACCAACTACCGGAACATCGATGACAGCGACTGGATTCCGGTCGAGCGCGTCACCGCCTTTGTTGGTCGCAACGAATCGGGGAAGACTGCGCTGTTGAAGGCCCTTCACAAGTTCAATCCCGCGACCAGCGAACCCTACAATCCACAGCGCGAGTTTCCTCGCGACCGCTTTACGCGCGACTTCAGGAATGGTAGTGACTGGCCCGTCTGCGCCGCGGAGTTCAAGCTCGCTCCCCCTTTTCGAGACGAGCTGAAGGCCGACTTTGGCACAGACGTCCCTGCAGCCGCCGTTTGTACGCGGTACTACGACGGGTCGCTCAGCATCTCCTACGACACGGCCGTGTCCGATACCCCCGTTCTCCCACGTGAGGCCGCCAAGGCACTCGACGCGTTCAGCAAGGCCGCCCGGCGCCTTGCAGCACCGGCCCCAGAACAGGAAGCGCAGATCCAGGACATGCGTACGAAGCTTACGGCATGGGCGACGGCGAAGAAGGACGCACTTGCTGATCTTCAGGACCTGAAGAACTCAACTGGCGCCAAGTTGCTCAAGGCCATGCGCGACGACGCCAACGCGCTCGCGACGCCGCAGACTGCCGATATCATTGAGGGACTTTCGGACGCGTTGGATGGACTTCTCCAGCGAGCTCAAACTGAGCCGCTTCCGGACCGCCTCTGTGCTGCCATCGAGGCTGCGCTACCAGTGTTCATCTACTTCGAGAATTACGGGATCCTCGACAGCGCAGTCTATCTACCTCGCTTCCTCGAGGACCTTGCCAGGTCTCCGGACGACCCGAGAGTGCGCACCATCAACTCGATGTTCAAGCACGTTGGGCTCGACGCCAAAGCAATCGCGGAGTTGGGCCGAGAGGATGCAGCCGAAGCCATGCGCGCGGGCAAACCGGTAACGGACGAGATGATTCGGCACGATCAAGAGCGCAAGGAGCTCCGTGCGGTCAAGACTAACTCCGCCTCTCTCGACATCACTCAACGGTTCTCCGAGTGGTTCCACCAAAGACGCCACAATATCCGCTACCACGCGGACGGCGACTACTTCAGGATCTGGGTGTCAGACGACAGAAGACCAGGTGTCGAGATCGAGCTCGAATCACGCAGCAAGGGTTTTCAGTGGTTCTTCTCCTTCTATTTGATCTTCCTGGTGGAGTCCGAAGAGGGTCACAGGGACGCCATACTACTCCTCGACGAGCCCGGATTGCACCTGCATCCGACTGCGCAGCAGGAACTCATCTTGTTCTTCGAGACACTCGCTGGAAAGAACATGCTCGTCTACAGCACCCACTCGCCGTTCTTGATCGATGGAGAGCACGTTCATCGCGTCCGGCCTGTGACCGAGGATGATACCGGCCATTCTCGCGTCACCATCGGGGAATGGCCAAGCGACCGGGAGACGATTTTCCCGCTTCAGGCTGCCGCTGGGTACGCAATGATACGAGGTCTCTTCCAGCACCGGAAGAACGTGCTCGTCGAGGGTATGGCGGACTATCTGTATTTGTACACCCTAGACCTTCTCTGCCGCGCCACAGGCCGCACGGCCCTCCCCGAGGACATCTATGTCACCCCGTGCGGTGGCACCAAGCAGGTCGGGCACTTGGCTGCCCTGTTCCTCGGCCAGCAGGTGCGCCCCCTTGTCCTCCTTGATGGCGACGATGCCGGACGTGTGCGACGTGACGCGCTGCTAAGGGAGCTGTACGCTGGGAACGAACGAGCCGTGCTCATGCTGAGTGACGTGCTGGGCCTCTCGGAATGCGAGACGGAGGACATCCTCGGGGAGGACGTTCTCCTCCCTCTCGTTTCTGACCTTCTTGGCAATCAGGTCATGCTGAAAGAGGAAGACCGCGACAAGGGTAGCCTCGTCGATCAGATCGCCGCGGCTGTGGCCCGCATCGGCGTGACGCTTCCCGAAGGTTGGAAGGCCGATGTTGCCAGGCGCCTTGCTGTCACTTGGTCGACGGCCGCGCCCGAATCTATCCCCGCGACAGTGCTCGACCGGGGTGAACGTCTCTTCGCGGAGATCAGGGAGCGATTTGGCAATGTTATTGCCCCCTGAGCGAATCCTTGCAGCTAATCGGGTAGCCGGGAGCGTCTAACCCGGGGCCACACGCGTGCCGGCATGCGGGTCCACACTGGGCGGTTCACGATGATGCGGCAGATACGCCCAGCAGGATCGTGCACTGAGCACTGGATGTGAAAGCAGAACTGCGGCAGCCGCCAGCGTGTTCCTGACTTGTACGAGCACTCTGTACAATTACTCTGTGCAAGGCAGCTGTACAAGCCCGTCGTCTTTTGACCCAAAGGCGACATCCCTGCCGGGCCCCCGGGGGGCATCCGGGGGGCTTTCGGGGGCATTTAGGGGGCAGTTTCAGCCCCGCCAGACCGCTAATGGGCAGCGGAGGGGCATGTTTGGCCTTCTAGATTCGCATTTTCGTCCCTCGCGCAGGTGTGTGATTCTGCACATCTGGCGCGCCCGTAAAGACTTACGCGATTCGGCCCTTCCGGGAACGGCTGCCCATTAGCTGCCTTTCGCCCTTTCCGATGCCCATTAGAGGCTACTTTCCGGAAGGCCGATGCCCATTAAACGGCAGTTTCCCAAGGGGCCATGCCCATTAAACGGCACTTCCGGGAAGGGCGATGCCCATTACAGGCCCCCAGGAGGGGTCCCGGCCTCGGACAGAACTGCCCTTGATTCCCGGGCCCGCAGCGCCACCCTTGGGGCGTCAACCACGGAGGTGCCCCGATGCCCTGCCTGAGCCCGCAGACTCTCACCCACGAGGAGATGCAGGCGCTGCTTGCCGCCAGCCGCGGCCATGCGCGCGATCACCTCATCTTCTCCCTCGCCTTGGGCACGGGCCTGCGCCTCTCGGAGCTCGTGGGCCTGGATGTGGGCGATGTGTTCTTCCCCACCGGCGAGCCGCGCGTCCGCGTCCGCATCCGGCCCGAGATCGCCAAGCGTGGGCGCACGGGCGATGTCTTCCTGCCCGATGCCTTGCTCCCTAAGCTCAGGCGCTTTTGGCGCTACAAGCTCGCGCACGGCGAGTGCGTGGATCCCGGGGCACCGCTCTTCTGCGCCCTCTCGCGCCGGCGGATCTCCCCGCGCCGGGTCCAGGTGCTGTTCCGCGCCTGGCAGGTCCGCGCCGGCTTCGGTCGCCTCTACCCGTTTCACGCCATTCGCCACACCGCCGTGAGCAACGTCTATCGCGCCTCGCGCGACCTCTTCCTCGCCCAGCGCTTCGCCCGGCATGCCAGCCCGCTCACGACCGTCATCTACACCCACCCGTCCGACGAGGAACTGCGAGCGAAGCTGCGCCACCTAGGCTGCTGATCCGGCTCCTCCTCCAGGGAGTGCCACACCATG
>Ga0209164_1002645_pt1 | contig 18512 bp, 12 predicted proteins | sample MTBNYHSulfiMetaG_FD_187458 | JGI IMG/M metagenome (GOLD analysis project Ga0209164, IMG submission 187458) | Enrichment culture microbial communities from rom New York Harbor, USA that are MTBE-degrading - MTBE-NYH (New York Harbor Sulfidogenic)... | ecosystem: Environmental > Aquatic > Marine >...
TCTCGAGGCCGTCAACCAGAGGGATCTCCTCGTCCTCTTCATTGTGGCCGCAGGGGCCTGCGCGGGGATTGCGGCCTTCTCCCGGCTCCTGTCATGGCTGCTCGTCAGATACCATGATCTGATGGTGGCGTTTCTGACCGGCCTCATGCTGGGCTCCCTGCGCAAGATCTGGCCCTGGAAGGAGACCCTCGAAAGCATCATGGACAGTCATGGGAACAGGGTCTCGATCATTGAGGCCAATATATTGCCCGCCCAACTCAATGGAGAGGTCTTTGCGGCCTTTGGTCTTATGGCGGCAGGATTTATGGTCGTCTTCGTTCTGGACCGGATGGTCAGGCCCACCCCCCCGCCGACCGGCCAACCGATGCGATGATATCCCTCCTCCCGGTCGATCCTGCCATGTCGCCTGCCCTTTTGCTTGAGGGTATCCTCGGCCGTAACGCACTTGTCCATTTTAATCCTGTTGCTCAAAGGGAAATATGGTTCTTAGCGGATGACCGTTAAGAATTCCTTTTTCCCGGTCAAGGTTTCAGGCGTCGGGTTTCGGGTTTCACGTAAATCGGCGATGCGCCGAAAAAGGCCTATTCCCTGGTTGTCGTTCCCTGCCTTACATCCAGAGTGAGCTTGGATGGAACGCTTCGTTCCCCTTTTTCTTCCACCATGGAAGGCTCAAGGATGCTGATCCGTGCTTCAGCGACCTTCCCTGTTGCCCCAAGCGCCTGTTTAATGGCTTCCGCCCTGTCCCGGCCCAGATGCTTTAGTTCCGCCTCGGTAACCGGATGCGCATCAATCACCTTTTGGAGTAATGAGGTGTAGAGGTCCCGGGCCAGATCTGCAGGAAGAGATAAAGAAATCCCTTTTTCTCCTTTTTTGACGGCCTCCGCCGCCCGCTTGGAGGCGTCTTTCTTGGCGGCTTCAAGGGCTTGCGGCGACACGCGTTCTCTCACCAGATCTTCGATGGCCTTTTGGACCTGAGGATCGTTCACATCCACAGGTTCCGGCTCTTCGTCGGGAGGGATCCCCCTTTCAGTTTTTTTGGCAATCTCATGTCTGACGGCGAAAGACTTCATAGCGGCGCCATCACCGGCCGGATCAAATCCACCCTGGATGTTCAGCATCAACTGAGGCCGCCTGGCAAAGGCCTCTGAAAGATTCTTCACCTTTTCCTGTTCCGGAGGCGACAATACGGTTTTCCCCGGTTCGAACACGATGACATCAAGCTTTTCATCTTCAACGCCCAGCATGGCGCTTAGGGCCTTAAAAGGGGCTGTGATGATCTTCTTGAAGAGATTCAAAAGGGCCTTCCATATGAGATGACCGTACTTGAATTGAGGATCGTCGAGGTTTCCGGACACGGGAAGCCCGATGTCGATCCGATCGTCTGCATCCCTCAGCAGGGCCAGGGCGAGGTCCAGCGGAAGGTCAGGCGCATCGGGGTTATCCACCTTCTCTCCCAGGGTGAGCTTATCCAAGATGATCTGGTTTTCGCCCTGAAGCACGCTGTTGTTGATGCGGTACCGAAGATCAAGGGAAAGCTTTCCTGACGCGATTCTGTAGCCTGCAAACTTGGCCGAATAGGGGGTGAGGTTGGTCATTTCCACATTTCGAAAGATCATGGATAGATCTGTAAAACGCTTTGCATTAAACGGCTCAAGCTCTCCCTGGATCTTGGACGTGCCGTAGGCATCCACCCTTCCATCAAGTTTGACCTGCGCCCGCTCACCTTCCTTTGTGGAAAGTCCGACAACGGCCCCTTTCAATTCATGAATCTTTGCAGCGAATTGTGGCCGCAGACTCAGATCGGCAAAATCAAGTCCGCCTTTCTCTACCTGGATTTTCCTGACGGTTATCGGGAATCCACCGGGAGTTTCTTCCTCAGCGGCAGGTTTGATTTCTTCGGCCTGGGCCTCCTGGGGGCGCATCACCTTCTTGAGGCTCACGCTCTGGTCCTCATAGATGATCAGTTTGCCGTACGGTTCGTTCAGGCGAATCTCTCCAATCTCGACCCGGTCTGGCGTCAGACTCAACTTCAGGTTGTTCACTTTCATATCTTTCCAGGAAAGGAAGCGCTGATCTGTACCAGACTCTGAAACGAGGAGGTTGTGGACATGCGCATTGCCGGCAAACGAGGTGTGAGCTCCAGTCTTGTCTTCCCTGTGATTCACGTCCCCTCTGAAGGATAAGGCCCCGGAGTTGAGGGTGAGGAAAGCGAGCTGTGCCAGGTAGGGTTGAATGGGTGTCAAGGCAAGATTCGACACCTGAATGGCGGCCTCAGCGTTCTTTTCTGCAAGTTTTAAGCGGCCCTTGGCATTCACGCTCCCGCCTTGCCGGACGGTAAGGGATGCCTCGAAAGGAACAGGGGCCTTGAAGTCGCTGTGAATGTTTGAAGCCTTCAAGGCAAGGTTTTCAATGTCAAAGGTTGGGGATGGGGAGAGGCCCTGATCGCTGAAGGCGACGCCGAACCCGGTCATCTCCGCTGAACCCACGGCAATGGCCCAAGGCTTCATGTCGTCCCGTGCCTCTTTAGTAATAGCCGCGACTTCCTTCTGCATCTTGCCTTTGCCGACGCCACCGAGCACTCTCGCCAGATTGATGACCCCTTCCCTTTCTTTCAGAACCCTGGCATGTCCACCCTCCAATACCACCCTCGCCACGTCCAACTGCCGGGCCTCGAGATCCAGCCGACCATCTTCTACGAAGAATCTGTTGAGATTGACAACAGGATCGCCCTGCGCGATTTCCTTCAGCGACAAAGCCGAGAACGTGATGTCCGTATTCTCTACGATGGCCTGCATCTTTTTAGGTCCATAGGACAGACGGGCTTGCAGTTTTATCCCAAGGCTGTCTATCCCAATTTCAGTTGGATAGGCCCGGCTTCGATCGATGTACTTCAGAGACACGCCGTCAAGTTCGACACTCTTGAAATCGACCCGCCAGGGTGGTTGCTCCGAACCTTCCTCTTTGACCGAAACGGGTCTTGTTTCTGTGTCGATGGGTGTGAGTTCCTGAAAGTTCAATCGTCCATGCTCATTAACGGTTGCCGCCACGCTGCCCTGGGAAAATGCCAGTCGCCCGACGGAAAACTCCCGTGTCGACATATCGAAACGGCCTTCGTCCAAACGGATCGCGTCCATGGTGAAGATCGGCTCTGCTGTGCCGGACCTTCTAAAGAAAAGACCTGAGAGGTGAACCTTTAAACCATCTATAAAGAAGGTATTGGACGCACCCCCACGGGCGAAACGGTATCTCGCGGTCAGATCCATCTCTCCTTCAGGCTTTTCCAGAAGGATCTCGTCCTGAAGAAATTTCCAGGCCGTGGCCACATTAAAATCCTCCAACTCTATTTTTCCCTCGGACCAGAGGGGATGAGTGGAGATTGCGCCGGACCAGAGGAGTTTCCCTCCATGAGGCAGGATGGCTTCAAAGGAGTGCATTCCTTTCTCGTCAGGCAGGGTGGTGAAATTTTTGAGATCCAGACTGAGCGGTTCGAGAGTAACGCTGGCAGGGGTAGGGTCGGACAGATCCGTGAATACGAGTCGGCCCTGGTTTAACGCAATGTGCTCTAAAATGAAGCGACGTGGGGCCTCATCTTCCCCGCCAGCGTCCCTGCTTTCTTTGCCGGTTTCATCTTCTTCTTTCGGGATTCTATCCACGAGATCGATGAGGTTGATCCTCCCGTCACGCATGACTTCTATGTGGAGGGAGGGTTTTTCCAGTCGAACCTCAGCAAACGTGAAAGCCCATCGCCACAAGCTGGAGACCTGAAAATTAGCGAAGAATTGTTCGAATGCAATCAGAGCAGAACCGTTGCCATCCTTGAGGTCAAACTCCTTGATATCCAGAGTAAGGGCGTACGGATTCATGCGAACTTTTTCCATCACCAGGCGGCACTTGAGCTTTTCCCCGACGAATTTGACGGCATAACGATGGATCAGGTAAGGCGCCAGGAAGAATCCAATCAGGGTATAACCAACCATGATGGCGACAGCGATAATGATACCCTTGCTAAGCAGAAACCTCACCATTCGATGCTTCTGTTTCGATTTCTTTTCCGAAGTATCCATGCTTTCATCTCCTTTGCCGTTTTAGAGTCATTGACAGGGAGGCGTTGGAGAGCGCCAGGTTTCGTGGCTGTATTCCTGACCAAACTGGAAAGGAGACTCTTCAGCATCCTGTTTCCCCAGGCAAAGCCGCACCAATCAAGAGGCATACCCGCCACGCACTTAACATAACTCACTCAAGTTTCGCACCCCTTAGCATTCCAGGCCGTGAGATATCAGGGCCGGCTGCTTCCAAATTGCGCTTCAGTCGTCACGTATAAACGTATCATGCGACATTTTTTAAAATGCCGGGATAGGGAACGGTGCGACACTTGAATAACTAAATAATCCTATGCAAAACAGCAGACTGCTCACTAAAAAAGAATTCGGCAGGCGTTCGCAGGCTCCGAGGTGAACGTTTAGGGTTGGGGCTTCCATCACAATGGTGAAGTCGAATCGAAGGCGATAGTGGGCTGCTTTCTCAACAACCGCCCCTTTGGCCTTCCATTTCCCCTTTCGCGGCAATGAGTCCGGGACCACTTTTGGCATGGCCGGTTCCTAAACGCGACCAGGGCACCCATGAAGCAACCCTGAATGCCTAAACCCGTGAGCGGGTACAAAATTCGTTTGAGATAGGTGCAACCATCTTAATTTACCACAGAATGGCTTTGACTGCAAATTCATGGCACTGCATCCCCAAAATGCCCGTTTCATTAGGTGAAAATCGCCTGAAGAGCACCATACCGGAGGCCTTTCCCTGCCGAAAATATCGTCACGAAGATTGCCGTCAGGCCCACGCTTTCGGCAAAAATAAAATAAGTGATGTCAGTTAGATAGAAAAAACTGAGGGTAGATAGGCGCATACAGGTTTTTCAGGATCGCCGCGAATCCCGTCTCCCCTTTTCTAACCAGGAAATAGATGTTCTTCGGCTCTCGCTCTGATTAGGAGCTTAGGGCTTGAAAGCGATAACGCCTTGTAACATAGGGTTTCAGAGTTCAGATTTCACATCTCAGGCACACCCAAGCTGCCGATGGGTCTTTCTGAAACCTGAAACCCAAAAACAGAAACCTCATGATGTAACAAAACCCGATTTCAACTCAATTCGGCCATCATTACCGAAAAATATCTAACCGCACAGTACGAACATCTTAGGATAGGTTTTTATGGTATGGCCCCATTTTTCTTGACTCGCAGATCGAAAATCAGTATGTTTTTTTTTGCTAAAGGCAACTTCTTATCACCTCGCCTCCGCTCCTTGCCGGGCTTGTCTGAGCGCCCCACACGGATATCAGACAGGAAGCGGCGCTGTCCGCCGGCCAAACCTGTCTCGCCTTCTCAACGGGCACTGATGAAATATACATACAAGAGTGGGCTGTGGCATATGAATCATCACAAACGATGGGTTCAAACAGACATGGACCCCTGGCATCCCGATATGGACGGGTAGAGAATCCCGGCTAAAAGGAAACGCATGAAAAACAACCTATTCTTATTGGCTCTTATTGCCATCTGCTCACTGATCGGATGCGGCACAGAGGAAACCGGCATCACAAACCTTTCCATGTTAAAGGGGGGGAAGACGTTTGCCGTCCCCACCGGAACCGCCGCCGACCAGTTTGTTCACCGCCGGTTTCCGGATGCCAAGATCGAATATTATAACAGTGCCCTCGATTGTGCACTGGCCGTTAAGAAGGGCAAGGCGGATGCTGCAGCTTACGACAAGCCGATCCTGAAAAACATAGCGGCCAAAAACGAGGGGCTCATCGTCTTGCCCGAGCTGCTGGAGGTCGATAATTACGGGTTTGCCGTGCAGATCGACAATATCCCCCTCAAGACCGCCATCGATGAGACCCTTGCGGAGCTGAAATCCAACCGCGCTTATGACGATATGATGAAGCGCTGGTTCCCGGTCGAAGGAGCGCCGGCACCCATGCCCACGATCGACCTGTCGGGCAGTAACGGGATATTGAGATTCGGAACAGCGGCGGTCGTCGAACCCATGTCGTTCATTGATGCCGATCGGAACATCGTGGGGTTCGACGTGGAATTTGCCATCCGAGTGGCCTTTAAGCTGAACAAAAAGATCGAGATCACGGATATGGAATTCGGGGCCCTGCTCCCGGCACTCATCTCAGGCAAGGTCGAGATGATCGGCGCCGGCCTGTCGATCACCGAGGAGAGGGCAAAAAAAGTACTTTTCTCCGAAAGCTACTACCCCAGCGGCATCGCTGTTGTCGTCAAGGGGAATGCCCCGGCCCCCGCGAGCCCGGGGGGCAGGAAACTGAAAACCATTGACGACATCAGCGATAAGACCATCGGCGTGCTTTTGGGATCGGTCTACGACACCTATGTCGCCCACACATATCCTGACGCAACGATCCTGCAGTACAACACCGTTTCCGACCTCCTCATCGCTCTCAACTCGAAAAAGATCGACGTCACCTATTATGATCAGGTTTCAGTGCCCGAAATGCTGAAGGTGAATCCCGATTTGGGCATACTGGCCAGGAATGTTTTCAGGATCCCGATCGGTGCCGGCTTCAACCGCGATAATGACACCCTCCGGGAGCAGTTCAACGCCTTCCTGAAGGAGATCCGATCGAACGGCGTGTATCGGGATATGGTCACCCGCTGGATGGAGAAGGGCGTCATGGACATGCCCGTGATTGAAGGCAGGCCAACCAACGGCGTCCTGCGCGCCGGGGTGGTAAATGACTTGGGAATGCCCTTCGGCCTGGTCCGCGACGGCCGACTCATCGGGTTCGATATCGAGCTCTCGTCGCGCTTCGCCGCCTATATTGGCCGTGAATATGTCCCCGTACCCCTCCCGTTCGGCAGCCTTATCGCCTCCATCTCCACCAACAAGATCGACATCATCACGGCCTCCATGTACGTCACCGAGGAGCGAAGAAAGATGATCGATTTTAGCGATCCCTATTACGAGTCCGGCGCGAGCCTGATCGCCCGCAAGGACGCCATGGACCCGTCGGTCGCGGGTGCAGACAAGGGATTTGCCCCCCGGAAACCCTTTCTGGAAAGGGTGGCAGACAGCTTTTACAGCAATATTATTCTGGAAAAGAGGTACCAGTTGATCCTTGACGGATTGCTGGCCACCATTGTCATCTCCATTTTTTCAGCCATCCTGGGAACCCTGCTGGGCGGACTGATCTGCTTTATGAGAATGTCAAGGTTGAAAATCCTTTCCGTGACCGCTGGCCTGTACATCTCCCTTCTTCGCGGAACCCCCGTGCTGGTGCTGCTGATGATCATCTACTATATCGTCTTCGCCTCCATACACATCAACCCGATAGCGGTTTCCATTATTGCGTTCGGCCTGAACTTCGGCGCTTATGTGTCCGAGATGTTTCGGACCTCCGTCCAAAGCATCGACAAAGGGCAGAAGGAGGCAGGCCTCGCCGGCGGTTTTACCAAAGCTCAGACATTTATTTATATTATCGCCCCCCAGGCGTTGCGCCACCTCCTTCCTGTTTATAAAGGAGAATTTATTTCCCTGGTCAAGATGACCTCCATTGTCGGATACATCGCGGTGCAGGATCTGACCAAGGCCAGTGATATCATTCGCAGCCGCACATTCGACGCCTTTTTCCCGCTGCTCATGGCGGCCGTCATCTATCTGGTGATCACGTGGCTGCTGACAAGGGCACTGAGCTATATTGAAATTTCGGTGGCTCCAAGAAGAAAACACGTGATCAAAGAGGCGGAGACAAACAGATGATACAAGTCAAACATCTCTCTAAACATTTCGGCGATCTCGTGGTCCTTAAGGATATCAGCGTGGATATCCATAGGGGAGAGATCATTTCCATCATCGGTCCTTCGGGGACCGGGAAAAGCACCTTTCTCCGCTGCCTCAACCTCCTGGATACTCCCACGGGCGGCGCCATTCACATCAACGGCATCCCTCTGCTAAATAAAGGCACGAACGTTCCGAAAGTCCGCCAGAAAATGGGGATGGTCTTCCAAGCATTTAATCTCTACGCTCACCTTTCCGTGATGGAAAACCTCACGCTGGGGCCGATCAAACTGCTTGGGAAGAGAAGGGTCGAGGCCGATCCAAAGGCCATCGAACTCCTCAAGCTGGTGGGCCTTGCCGAGAAGGCGCACGCCTTCCCGGACGAACTCTCCGGGGGGCAAAAACAGCGGGTGGCCATTGCCCGCTGCATGGCCATGGAGCCTGAGATCCTCCTCTTTGATGAACCCACTTCCGCGCTCGACCCGACCATGGTCAGCGAAGTGCTTGCCGTGATCCGCCGCCTGGCCAGGGAAGGCATGACCATGGTAATCGTCACACACGAGATGGAATTTGCCCGAAACCTGTCGAGCCGCGTCTTATATATGGATGGAGGACTGATCCATGAAGAGGGGACACCCGAGCAGATATTTGACCATCCCCAGAAAGAAAGGACAAGAGCGTTCATTAACCGGATACGCAGTTTTCATTACCGAATCACCAGCAGGGATTATGACCTATACGCGATGCAGGCCGAAATGGAGGAATTCTGCAACAAGCATATGCTGCCAAGGAAGGTCACCGGTTATGTGCTCCATATGGCGGAAGAGGTGTTATGCCTGCAGCAGGATTTTTCCGATATCCAGCTCAGCCTCTCCTATTCCGAAAAAGACGGGGGTGTTGAACTGGTCTGCGTGAGCGGCGGGGCACCGGTGAATCCCCTTGAGGAGGGTGTTGCAGAGGATGATATCGGGATCAAACTGATCCATGCCAGATGCAGGAGCGTGGATTACCGGTATGAAAACGAGAAGAACATCCTGATATTGAAAATCAAGGGGGAATCGACCGCCGAAATCCTTCGCTGATTCTTTGAAAACAGAAACGATATCGCCCCTGGCGGCGACACGTTCAGGAAGCGTTGAATCTCCATCCGCCGGGCAGTTGATCCCGGCGCCCAACCCTCGATACGGCGATTTCCATTTTTGGCTTGGCGCAGTTTCCACAACCTTGGGATAAGGCATCCAGGAGCTAAAATCGCTTTCCAGCCACACCGCGAACAGGACAAGAAGATTGACTGGGATTGACAAGTGACGGATGATGAACCATATTGCGAACCGCAGGGCCTGCCACGGAAGGTATGCACCATCCATGCTGCGGGCCTTCTTTTTCAGGAGATCTCTCAGCGATGGGCTCGAACAAAGCAACTGGGAAGGACACATCTGCGGCTGAGGAGCAATCCGGGGCCGCCCCATTTCAAACGGGACGCGTCATCGGTCTGGCCCTGTGCCATTTCATCAACGATGTGTACACCAGTTTCCTGTCTCCCCTCCTTCCCCTCCTGATCCAGAAGCTATCCATGTCCCTGACCCAGGCGGGGTTTCTCTCCACCGTGCTCCAGGTCCCCTCGCTCCTGAATCCCTATATCGGGGTCCTGGCCGACAGGGTCAGCGTCCGTTGCTTCATTATTGCGGCCCCCACCCTGACCGCAGTCCCCATGAGCCTCATCGGCCTTGCACCCACCTATTCCGTTCTTCTGGTCCTTCTTTTCGTCACCGGGATCAGCGTGTCCATCTTTCATGTTCCGGCGCCGGTGATGATTTCTCGCATTTCAGGCAACAGGGTGGGGAGGGGCATGAGCTTCTATATGGCAGGGGGCGAGGTTGCCAGGACCTTGGGGCCCCTTGCCGCCATCGGGGCCGTGTCTTTTTTCGGGCTGGAGGGATTTTATCCGATCATGGTCTTCGGCCTGATCGCCTCCATCTGGCTGTTTCTCGGTTTCAAGGATATCCCCATAGACCGCCCCGGGAAGAAAAGGGAGGGATCCATTGGAAAGGCCTGGCACGAGGCGCGTCCGGTACTGGGCCCCCTGGTGGCTATTCTCTTTGCAAGGGGATTCATGCACGCCTCCATGGCCACCTTCCTTCCCACCTTCATCGAGGGAGAGACGGGAAGTCTCTGGCTGGGGGGCATGGCCCTGACCATCTTCCAGACCGCCGGGGTCCTGGGGGTCCTCGGCTCAGGCTCCATGAGCGATTATTTCGGCCGGCGCCGGGTCCTCTTCTTCTCGCTTCTTGCCGCGCCCCTGGGGCTTCTCCTGTTTATCTGGCTCGAAGGATGGTTGCGGTTCGGGGCACTGTTGTTCACCGGCCTGACGCTCCTTTCCACCACGCCGGTGATGCTGGCCATGGTGCAGGAGCGGGCCATCAAGAATCCTGCTGCGGCCAACGGGCTGTTCATGATGATCTCGTTTGTGGCACGTTCCGCGATTGTGGTCCTGGTGGGGTTTGTAGGCGATATGCTGGGACTGCGGGCCACCTATATCATCAGTTGCCTGCTGGGGTTTCTGGGCATCCCGTTTATCTTTCTGCTTCCTCGAAAATAGAGGGGCGTCTTCCTCCGTCAGAACCCTGTGGGAGCGAGGATGGCGGGACACCCGCCGGAAGATCGGAATCTTGACAAAGGCCGGGCACTCAGCTTCCGGGGGGTGTCATGACTTTCCGGTCACCGACCTCTTCTTGGATTCGATGGTGGCCCTTGTGTCCCTGCGATCATCGACCTTCAGGTCGATGACCAGCCGCTGTGCCCCTTCTGCCACCTGTGCCGCATGGACCTTTTTGATGAGGTCGAATAGGGTGTCCAGGTCGGGCGTCTCCACCGAGGTGCTCATCCCGCCAATTTCGTAGGGGAGGCCGGAGGCCTCGATGACGGCCACCCCCTTTTTCACAAAACGACTTACGCTTGTCCCTTCCCCGAGAGGATAGACAGAGAGTTGTGCAATCATCTATTGCCTCCTTACTGCATCGCCTCCGCCACCAGCTCGGTGAGGTCCTTGACCTGGAGGTCGATCTTCTGTCTTCGGGCCCGGGTGGCGATGGTCCGAAGACACTGCTGACAGGCCGACACCACGGTATCGGCGCCGGTTGCTGCAATCTCATCCAGCTTCATCTGGGCCACCTTGGCGGACAGCTCAGGATTGACCATCTCCACATTCCCCCCGCCCCCGCAGCAGACCGACAATTGCCGGTTGCTGGCCAGTTCCACAAACCGGATCCCAGGGATGGCCCTGATGACCTCACGCGGTTCCTCGAACACGCCGCTGTTCCGTCCCAGGTCGCAGGGGTCATGATAGGTAACGGTGGCCTCGATCTCCCCGAGGCGGATCCGCCCCTCCCGGATCATCCGGGCCAGCATCTGGCTTGAGTGATAGAGTTTCACATCCTTCGGCTGATAGACGTATTTCCAGGTATGGTAGCAGGAGGGACAGGTAAAGACAATGGCCCTGGCGCCCACCTCCTTCACCTTTTCCAGGTTGTGATCCATCAATGTCTCCATCCTGTCCGGCATGCCGGCCCCGATCAGGGGGAACCCGCAGCACCATTCCTCCCCGCCCAAGATGGTGAAATCCACGCCCCCCTTCTCCATGATGCGCGCCATATTGGCCGGTATCTTCTGGGCCATGGGGAAAAAGGAGGCCACGCACCCCACAAAGAAGATCACCTCCGCATGCGCCCTTTCAAATGCCTGTTCAGGGAGGTCCTTGATGAGCTCCCGCCATTCCCCCCGCTCCTCGTTGTCGTCATCCGAAATATTGTGCTCCGCCTCCAAGAACCCTGCCACCCGGTCAGCGATCATCGGGTACAGCCCCTCCCCCACCTGGCATTCCCGATCGCGGAAGATGAGGTCCTTGGTGGCCACCCCTGAGAGACAGACCTGGGTGCAGGCCCCGCACCCCAGGCAACTGAAGAGGGATGCCTCGGTGTCCCCGCTCAGGGGGAGTTTTCCCTCAATGACAGCCCGGGTAATGGCGTTTCGACCCCTGGGCGAGGCGGATTCGGTTCCTTCGACCCGGTAAACAGGGCAGTTGGGCAGGCAGAACCCGCACCGGTTGCATTTGGCCACCTCTTCGTAGGATAATCTCTTCAACTGGACGATATTCATCAGGGATTGCCTCGCAGGAAAGGTTCAGAGGTTTAAGGGTTCAATGTTCAGAGGTTTCAATGGTCAATCAACCATCGACAACCTTCAATCCCACATCAAAGCCCCCCCACAAAACGACCCGGGCTGAAGATGCCGGAGGGATCCAGCTCGCGCTTGATGCGCTCCATGACAAGCCGGTCCGGACCCGGCTCACCCCACATTTTCAATTGCGGTTTCAGGTCGGGAGGGGCGCTCCGGATGATCAGGTTGCCCCCGCTTTCACGGCATCGGGCAAGTAGTTCAAGAATGATGGAAACGATAGGCCCCCCTCCCCTCCCCCCGTCCCGATCCCCGGGCAGGGTGATCATGCATGCGCCGGTTCCGGCATGGACCAGCAGGGTGTGTTCCATGTGGCTTTCGAAAAGCGATGTCTCTGCAAACTCGACGATTTCCGTCATGCACGAAATCGGGTAGGTGAGCTGGAAGCTAACGGGAAGAGTGAACGAACCCGCCGCAGACGCCTGGAGATGGCTCACGGTGAGCCAGAAACGACGGTGATCCTCTTCCGCAAAACAGGCGTGGCCCACAGATCCCAGACGACTCCCCATCTCCAGGATCTCATCGCGCATTCGGTTGACGGCCGGCTCAAATGACTCGATGGCCACCGCAACAGCGTAGGTGCTCAGGCTGACATCCTTCCGCTCCCTGCATGAGAGGTGTTCGCAGGCCGTGAGGTTTATGATCTCGACGGCAGCGGGAACCAGCGGGCTATCCAGAATGGCCTCTCCCAATGCCATGGCATCTGTTAACGATTCAAAAGAGACAAAAACCGTCTCCATCCGCTCAGGGAGCGGCAGGAGCTTAAAGGTCATCTCGCATATGAACCCAAGACTCCCGTACGACCCCACCATCAGCTTGGAGATGTCGTACCCGGAGACGTTCTTGACGGTCTTCCCCCCGGTCCCGACGATATCGCCGTTGGGCCCAACAAACCGGACCCCTAAGAGGAGATCCCGGGGAAATCGGTAGAGGAGGCGCCTCGGCCCGCTGGAATTGGCGGCCACGATCCCGCCGATGGTGGCGGTGTTGCTGAAGGGAGGGTCCATGGGGAGGAAACATCCGCTATTAGACCGGTCAGAGCAGATCTTCTCATCCCCGCTCTTGCTCAGGTCCTCCAGGGGGATATAACAGCGGTCTTCCTCGGTCGCCAGTCTTGCCTGGATATCCCTGAACCGGACCCCCGCCTCCACGGTAATGGTCAGGTTGGCCGTATCCACATCCAGCATATGATCCATTCGAGACGACGCCACCACCAGGTCCAGTCGGGAAGGAACATTTCCCATACGCATCTTTGTACCGCTCCCATACGGAACAATACTGAGCGTTTCCTGCAAGGCCATGCGTACCACCTCGGATACCTCCCGCCCATTCCTCGGGAATATCACGGCCCGTGGCCTCAGGCCGTCCACCGCGTACGCATCGATGACCGAGGCGCCAGTTTCGACCCTGTTCGGCCCAATCCGGTCTGAAAGGCGTGTCAATTTTTCCATAAAATCAGTCACGTGAAAGCTCCTTACTCGCACAAATCAACAACAACACATTTTGTAACTGTTTAGCCCTCTGATAGAAGCGATGACAACCAACCGGTCCGTGGGGGTCTCTTTCCCAAAGGACGCAACACAGAATTCCACTCCCCGTGGAACGCTCCCTGTACCCTCAATACGTTCTGGAACAGGCAGGGAGAACATCGGCTTTGATCGAGGGGATCTCCTGGAGCTGTTGGGGCGCTCAGTTAACGACCTCACTGCCGTATCTATGCAATGACTCACGGATTTGCGTCCTTTGGGAAAGAGACCCCCACGGACCTTTTTCACACACCTAAAGTGATACCACATTTTCACACGGAGATACTCAGACACGGAGAGTCTTCAAGGGGTTTTCAGACCCTTCTGTGTGTGTCTTGCGGCTCTGTGTAATGATAAACTACCGGCCGCAGGGGTGATCCGGGATCAGTTTGCCCGGATTCAGTATGTCGGCAGGGTCAAATGCACGTTTGATGGTGCGCTCGAATTCCAGGTCCCTGTCGTTAAAGACAAAACAGGTCTCGCCAAGTTTTTCCAGACCGACCCCGTGCTCGCCGCTGATGGTCCCGCCAGCCTCGGCACAGAGTTTCAGGATCTCCGAGGAGGCCTTCAGGACTCTCGCCTTCTCTTCCGGATCCCTGTCGTCAAACATGATGAGGGGATGGAGATTTCCATCGCCCGCATGAAAGACGTTGCCGATCGGGACATCATACTTCTTCCCCACCTCAAGGACCTTGCTCAGGACCTCCGGGAGCCGGGTGCGCGGAACCGTTCCGTCACAGCAGACGTAACTGGGTCTGACCTGTCCCACGGCCCCAAATGCCCCCTTTCGGCCGGCCCAGAGAATCGCGCGCTCCTTGTCGTCCTTTGCCAGTTTTACCTCACGCACATGGTTTTTCCGGCAGATCTCCATGATCCTTTCCGCGTGGCTGTCCATCCCCTCCGGCATTCCGTCCAGCTCGATAATGAGCACGGCGGCAGCGTCCAGCGGATACCCCACCTTGATCGTTTTTTCCACGGCCCGCATAACAATGTTGTCCATCATCTCGAGGGTGGCGGGCACAATCCCCTCCGCAATGATGGCCGAAACCGTATTGGCCCCGTCCTGGATGGTGTCATAGATAGCCAGCATGGTCTTAACCGCCTCGGGGGCCCGCTCCAGTTTCAACATGATTTTGGTGGCCAGGCCCAGAGTCCCCTCGCTCCCCACCAGCAGGCCCTTGATGTCATATCCGGGACTGTCAGGGCATTTGCCGCCGGTCCAGACGACCGTGCCGTCATCGAGGACGATCTCCATTCCCAGGACATGGTTGGTGGTCACCCCGTACTTGAGACAATGGGGCCCGCCCGAATTCTCCCCGATATTCCCCCCGAGGGTGGACACCTTCTGACTCGCAGGGTCCGGCTGGTACACAAATCCCCTTTTCAGTACCTGCGTCTGGAAATCGAGGGTGATCACGCCCGGCTCCACCGTGGCCGTGCGATTGGGGATATCGATCTCCAAAATCCGGTTCATCCGCGAGAAGTGCACCACGATCCCCCCGGCAATGGGGACCGTCCCTCCGGTCAGATTGGTGCCCGATCCCCTCCCCAGGATGGGCACTTTTTCCCTGAATGCCAGGGCCATAACCCTGGACACCTCTTCAGTGGACCCGGGCAGCACCACCACATCCGGCATGGCCCGATCCAGCGAGGCATCATAACTGTAGAGGGTGAGGTCCATATCCGATGTCAGGACATGGTCGTCGCCCACAATTTCCCTGAGTCGATCAACAATCAATGGGTTATCCATGAAGGTTCCTATGCGCGGGTTGCTCGTTACGTGTTGCAGCGAAGCTTACATCCCGTCTTCAGCCGGACAGGCGGCGCCTTGCCAATTTCAGGCAGTTTAGGCACTTGTAATTTTTGGCACTTTTCTTGCTTGATATTCGTTACGGATTGCCCGTTGATGGTTATACTGCCTCATAACGGCCAAGGGAGGCCACAGCGAGAATATTGCGCACGGTGGAATTGCGCAACAGCGGCACCCCTCCAAAATAGGGAGAACATATTCGTCGACCATCCGTTTGTCAAGATTTCACGCACGTCGATTCCAAGGCCAAAGGACGGGGAACTTCTTTTTTGTTCACAACCTCCTAAAATTCCGATGATATAAGGATTGAAAAAAAGTGAATTTTTTTCAAAAAAATTGCATGTTCTTGATTTTCCTTCCCTTTTTCAAAGTGCAACGAGAAGGGGCCTGAGAACGTACAGGAAGCACGGTACTCCATAACCAAACAAAGACATAGGAGGGGGGTATATCCATATCCACAAAAGCCTCTCAAAATCCATCTAAAATGGTCATCTAACCTATGAGATCACTAATAAATCTGGCACACTCACCTTAAAATCCGCCTGCCTTTGTACTTAACCTCCGGCCATGACCAGCCGCGACCAAATCCAGGAAAGCCTCTGTAACCGCCTCTTCTGTCTCACCGCTGAGCGTGATGATGCCAACAAGGTCGCACATCACCTCTTCCATCACAGTGAGAAGTCGTTACTATTATGAGACGGTTAATATAGAGAGGTAACGGATACGCCGATTTGCTCTTTGGAGGCCTGAAATGTGCTATGAACAGATGGATGGTGACCACAGACGACCTGGCTCATGATGGCAAAAACAGATGAAAACAGAAGCCGACCGGTGTATTGGACCTCTGCGGTATTTTCGAACCACTCGTCCAGTTGTGCGGGGTTGAATGTTCGCTCCATCATTCCACGTGCCATTACTGTTACAGGAGTTTTGCGGGCAAATGCATCGAATACAGAATCCAGCATCTTTGATCCTCCTCCGAAATAATCCCCATAGCTTGCTCTTTCCCAGGCTATGGTAGATTTTGCAGGAGCAATTGTTCAGCAATTTCTATTTTTAACTTTTAATACAGCATGTTAGCACCTTGAAAGGGCTGGATCCGATACCTAAACTTTCCTCAAAATTCTTTGTCGCCATTTTGCCAGTCAGGGCTAAATTTTTCATTATAATAGGAACCCAACCTGTCAATCCAGCGCCACCAAAATTTCTTCCCCTTTTCTTTGTCTCCCAATATTGTGCTCTTATACTTGATCATTCTTCCCTTTCTATAATTATCGCCTGACCATGCCCGCTGCCTCCGCACAAGGCAGCCAGCCCCTTTTTAAGTCCTCGCTTTTCCATTTCGTGGATCAGACTGACCACTATCCTGCAGCCTGAAGTACCAATAGGGTGTCCCAGTGCTATTCCACCCCCGTTTACGTTCACAATCTCTCGATTCAGAACCAACTCCCGCTCCACAGCCACAGACGCAGCCGCAAAGGCCTCATTAATTTCCAAAAGCTCTATATCTTCAAGTTTATATCCCGTTTGTTTCAAAAGGTTCTTAATCGCCGGTACAGGCCCAATACCCATAATTCGGGGATCCACTCCGACTGCTACTGATCCCACAATTCTCCACTTCCTTTTCATATGCAATTTGTCTGCAAATTCTCTTGACAAAAGCAAAATAGCGGAGGCTGCATCGTTGATGCCGGATGAATTACCCGCTGTAACAGTGCCCTCTTTCTTGAATGCAGAAGGTAATTTTTTCAGTTCCTCCAAGGTCGTTTCCGGACGGGGATGTTCATCTGTATCGACAATGATGTCTTTACTCCCCCTTTTTCCAGGAATAACAACAGGTACAATTTCATCCCTAAACCGCCCCTCCTCTAAAGCCTTCTTGGCACGCATCTGGCTTTGATAGGAGAACTCATCCTGATCTCTACGGGAAATATTATATTTCTCAGCAACATTTTCTGCTGTCATGCCCATAATGAGGCCCGTGTAATGATCAGTTAGACTATCCCACAAACCATCTGTAAGTTCCTGATGTCGCAGTCGCAATCCCCATCTCGCGTTTTTAATGACATAGGGCACATTGCTCATACTCTCACCACCTCCAGCCAAAATGGCATTGGCCTCACCAAGCCGAATAACCATTGACCCAATCCGTATGGCCTCCATAGCTGAACAGCAGGCACGATTCACTTGAACAGCAGAGACATAATCAGGAACTCCGGCTCTCAAAGCAGCACCACGGGCCAGCCCGTTTTCGTCACTTCGCTGCATGACTACACCCCAATAGATATCGTCAAGATCTCCCTTCGGGAAGCTCACCCTTTTACAGACCTCATCCATAACCAGGGATGCAAGTTGAGTGTGTGACACATCCCTGAGAGAACCACCGAATGCACCGATCGGTGTCCTCACTGCAGAAACAATAATCGGATCATTTTTAGACATTAATCATTTTCCTCCTTCACTTCCAAAGATTTTCAAGCAGCCATCTTTTAGCACTTACTTCCCATTCATATAGTGCGAGGCTATCCGAGAATTCAATTCACGATTTTTTACACACAACATCCCAAGGCGGCCTAAAGGCCGCAACCAAATAGTGTAGAAAAAAATGGCGTTCATCCATTAAAGTGGTAGTTGCCAAACAGCCACTAAGGAGGGAACGCCATGAAAACGTTTATCGAGAAGCATACACAAAAAATCACGGGAACGATAGCCTGTTTTGATCGGCTCATTTTCAAGGGATACCTCCCTATCAGTTGGGCTGAATCCATGGAGCGGTTCATCGCCTCCCGTGGGCTTCTCATAAAGGATTTTAAGCCCTTTGTTCTCAAGGAGTCGGAGCGGCTCAAGGAACACGGTAGGGCGTTTGCTGAAGCCGCTGGCCGCCCCTATATTCCCCTGGCTGGGCGAGAGCGAAAGGAAAAGGAGGCTCGGTCCATCGCCAAGAGAGACAACATCACCGAGGGACTGATCTGTGTTTTCACGGCCGTAGAGGCATGCCAAAGCTTCAAAATGGTCCCTGGAGAAAAACGGCCACGGCTGATAAACGCTCAGCGCAAGTGCCTGTGCCTGTATTTCTATTTCATTGACCGTGAGTTCGGTTTCATGCATGTGCGTGTTCCCACATGGTTTCCATTCACGATCCAAATCT
>Ga0209164_1002646_pt1 | contig 18501 bp, 21 predicted proteins | sample MTBNYHSulfiMetaG_FD_187458 | JGI IMG/M metagenome (GOLD analysis project Ga0209164, IMG submission 187458) | Enrichment culture microbial communities from rom New York Harbor, USA that are MTBE-degrading - MTBE-NYH (New York Harbor Sulfidogenic)... | ecosystem: Environmental > Aquatic > Marine >...
CAGGGTTTGGGTACTGCCGTCACCACTGCCGCAGGCGGCGAGGGCGAGAGCTGCTGCGGCGGCTACCGGAGCCAAGCGCCTTGGGAGAGAAGAGGGCATTTCCGCGGGGCCTCCTGGAATCATCGTCTAATACGAGTAAGCCTATCAATTTCATCGGCTATAGCAACACGCGACTTGATGGGAGGCGGGGAGAGGCGGCAGCCCTGACGACCTCGGGCCGGGCGCGGGGCACGGCGCTGCAATCGGCTGGGCCGGCGTGACGACGCCTAGTACGGAGGCCAGGGGAGGGGGCGGCGGTCGCGGGGCGGCGCGGGGTGGCGGGGACGACGGCGCAGGGCACGCACGCGCTGGTTCAAGGCATGGGCCGCGGCAGGGCCGAGGGCGACGGCTACCTCCTCGCAGAGGCCGGCGGCGAGGACTTGGTCGAGGTTTGCCAAGGCGCCGATCATCTCGACGGGCAGGTCGCGGCCGGCAAAACCCCACAGGACGGTGCGCAGCTTGGGCTCTGGATGGAAGGTGAGGCCGTGATCGATGGCCCGCAGTTGCCCCGAGTTGGCCTCTCGGAGGACATGACCGACCTTGCGATCGGCGTTGTTGGTCACGAGATCGAGCACCGCCACCGGCCACAGCGTCGGGTCCGCCTGGGTGACCAGGGGCAGGGGATCGAACTCAGGGTCCGGCTCCACGAAGCGCTGCACCGCCCCGGGGCCCAGAGGGCCCACACCCCGCCGGGTCTCGGGCACGATGGCCAGGCCCATCGCCTCGGCCACGCGATAGGTGAGCACCTCGCGATCGGCCAAGGTGGCCGGGGCGAAATCCCACAGAGGGCGAGTCCCGGCAGCGGGCTTGTACACGACGAGCTCACCCCCAGCCCGGGCGAGCAGGGTGAGGTTGGAGGCGGCCGAGAAGCGGCCGATTACCTCTTCCACTTGAAGCAGGGCAGGCTCGGTCACCGGTGGCGCAGGTCCCCGTTCCCGCCGGGGCAGGCGTGCCCCTCGGGATCAAGGGGCAGGCCGCAAAGCCGGCAGGAGGGGCGGCCGGCGGCCACGACGGCGAGAGCCCGGCGGGCCGCCGCAGCGAAGACGTCGGCAGGCACGGTGAAGGCGACCGGGTCGCCCTCTTCGGCCGGGCTGAGCAGGAGCAGCACGTCGCCGCCTTCGGCACCGAGACCGATCTCGCCGACTCGAAAGGTGGGCTCACCCACGGGAGGGGCAGACTGACCCGGCTCGACCGGGGCTCCGCGAGCCACGCCGAGTAGCTCGAGCCCGTGGGTGGCCAAGGCGGCCACCTGCTCCTTCTCCAGGGCGAACCACTCGTAGGCGTCGGGCCCGGTGACCTCCAGGTAGAACGAACGTTTCCCGGGCGGCCCGACGGCTCCCGCGACCAACCGGTCGATCCTGCCCAGGGAGCGCATCAGACTTCCTCCGGGGTTACCCCGACGGCGCGCACCCGGACGTCACCGTCGCCGGCCAGGTCCAAGGTGGTGGCCGACGGGGCCCCCGGGGAGAGGCGGGGGAAGAGGTCCAGGGGCATGCCGAGATAGTGGGCCAGGGCAGTGGCGATCACGTCGCTGTGGGTGACCAGGGCAACGGTGACATTGGGGTGGGCGGCAGCGACGGATTCGCAGGCAGCCACGGCGCGGGCCTGGACCGCGGCAAGCCCCTCCCCGGCGGGAAACACAACCTGTGAGGGGGCTGAGCGCACCAGGCGCCACAGGGCAGTGCGCCGCACCGCGGCGATGGTTCGGCCCGACCAGTCCCCATAGTCGGTGTCGGAGAGGTGGTAGCGCACCACGGGGATCAGGCTGTGTGGGCCTGCAACGGCGGCCGCAGTCTGGCGGCATCGCAGCAGAGGAGAGGTGTATACCGCCGCCAACGGTGCCCGGGCCAGCCGCCGGCCGAGGGCCGCCGCCGCCCGTGTTCCCGCCGGAGTGAGGGGGACTCCGGGAAGGCGGCCGGTGAGGCGTTTGCCGGTGTGGGCCGTCGGCGCATGGCGGATCAGGATGAGCCGGGTCACCCGCGGGAGCCTAACCGGGAGGGGCGGCCAACCGGGAGGGGCGGCCTCACCGAGGGCGCGCGCTGGGGCGGTAGCCTGGGGTCATGCTGATCGGCCCCACCGAGTTCCTGCGCATCGCGGTGGATCCGCTGCGCCTCGCCATTTTGGGCAGGGCGGCGGTGGCGCCGGTGAACCCGGACGCGCTGGCCGGGGAGCTGGGTGAGGATCCCCGCCGGGTGCGGCGGGAGGCCGGCCGCCTGGCGGAGGCTGGGCTGCTGGGAAAGGATCTGCGCCTCGACCGGGCCGCACTGCGGCGCATCGCCCAAGAGCTCCCGCAGGCCGCCCCCGCCGACCCGGCGTTGCTCTCCGGGCCCTGGACTCCGGAAGAGGCGCGGCAGTTGGCGCAGTTCTTCTCGGGTTCTCGCCTGGTCTCGCTACCCGCCACCCATGCGAAGCGCCGCCTGGTGCTCGAGCGCCTGGTCCAGGAGTTCGAGCCGGGGCTGCGCTACGAAGAGCGCGAGGTCAATTCGATCCTGCAGGTCTTCTATCCCGACCACACCACCCTGCGGCGCTACCTGGTCGATGAGGGGCTGCTGACCCGGGCGGAAGGGGTCTACTGGCGCACCGGGGGCCGAGTGGAGCCCCCGCTCGCGGAGGAGCCTTGAGGGGTCGCCGCAGGGACGATGCTGTGCCAGACTCGGGCGACTATGAGTAGCTCACCTCCCGATTGGGTAGCCGACGCCGTCTTCTACCAGATCTACCCCGATCGTTTTGCCCGCTCGGCGCGAGTGCCCAAGCTGCCCCGCCTGGAGTCCTGGGATTCCCCGCCCACCCGCCACGGCTACAAAGGAGGGGACCTGCTCGGCGTAGTAGAGCACCTCGACTGGCTGGTGGACCTTGGGGTGAACGCCCTCTACCTGAACCCCATCTTCCAATCCGCCTCGAATCACCGCTACCACGCTTACGACTACTACCGGGTGGACCCGATGCTGGGGGGAAACCAGGCGTTCGACGCGCTGGTGGCCGCGGCTCACGAGCGCGGCGTCCGAGTGGTGGTCGACGGAGTGTTCAACCACACCGGCCGCGGCTTCTTCCCTTTCCACGACGTCCTCGAGAACGGGGCCGACTCTCCCTACCTCGATTGGTTCACCATCTACGGCACGCCCATCAACGCCTACGACCTGACCCGGCCGCCGGACTACGAGGCCTGGTGGCGCCTCCACGCCCTGCCCAAGCTCAACACCGCCAACCCCGAAGTCCGGGAGTACCTCATGGGCGTCGCCGAGTACTGGATCGGCCGGGGGGCCGACGGCTGGCGGCTCGACGTGCCCGAGGAGATCAGCACTCCCGGCTTCTGGGAGGAGTTCCGCTCTCGGGTTCGGGCGGTCAACTCCGAGGCCTACTTGGTAGGGGAGATCTGGCGAGCGGCGCCGGAATGGACTGCCCCCGGCGACCGCTTCGACGGAGTGATGAACTACGTGCTCACGGAGGCGGTGCTGCGCTTCGCCGCGGGCGGCCGCATCGACCCCGCCGTGGTGGCTCCTGTGAACCTCACGCTGCAGCCCCCTCTGGATGCCGCCGGGTACCGCGGGGCGATTGACCATCTCCTGGCGGTGTACCCCGACGCGGCCCATCGGAGCAACCTGAACCTCCTGGGGTCCCACGACACCCCGCGAGTGTTGAGCATGGTGGGGGAGGATCGCCAGGCCGTGGTCCTGGCAGCGGCTCTGTTGTTTACCTTTGCCGGGGCGCCGTGCATCTACTACGGCGACGAGATCGGCCTGACCGGCCATCACGACCCGGGGGCGCGCGGCGCCTTCCCCTGGGACCGGCCGGGCGCCTGGGACGAAACGCTGCTGGCGGCCTTCCGCAGCCTGGCCGTGCTGCGCCGGGAGCATCCGGCGCTGCGGCGGGGCGGCTACCGGCACCTGGCGGCGGAGGACTGGTGCTACGGCTTCGTCAGGGAATCGCCCGAAGAGACGCTTGTGGTGGTGGTGAACGCCGGGGAGAGCCCCGCGACCGTGGAGCTACCGGGCTGTACGGGACGCGGCGAACGCTTCTGGGGCCGGGGGGAATGGCTCGGCGGAGCGGCTCCCGGGGTGATGATGCCGGCCCGGAGCGCCGGTGTCTGGCCCGTCGAATAGGCCTCTATCTTCGCAAGAGGGTGTGGGAGGGCCGGCCTCGAGCAAGCGTTCAGGCCAAAGGGGGTACCGTCGATCACAGGTCGAGGGCTGCCACGGCGGCGCTTGCCTAGGGGTAGGGAAGCAGGCGGCCTACCGTGACCCCTCCGCAGGAACCCGGAGGAGGCAATGGGCGATCTTCCCCAGAACGACACGGAATGGCGGTCACGCCTGAACCCCGAACAGTACGAGGTGTTGCGGTGCAGCGCCACGGAGCCGCCCTTCACCGGCGCCTACTGGTCCACGAAGGATGCCGGCACCTACCACTGTGCCGGATGTGGGAAGGCCTTGTTCCGGTCGGAGGCCAAGTACGACTCGGGCACCGGGTGGCCCTCGTTCTGGGAGCCGGTGGCGGACGGAGTGGTGGAGACCGTCGAGGATCTGTCCCACGGGAGGCGGCGCCTGGAGGTGCGCTGCGCGGCGTGTGGCGGGCATTTGGGGCATGTGTTTGCGGACGGCCCGCAGCCGACCGGCCTGCGTTACTGCATGAACTCGGCGGCGCTCGATCTCGCGCGCGATCGGAGCGAACCGGCGCCGGGCTAGCGTATCGGCGATGGTCGACATCCTGGCTCCCGGGCCGGACGGGCGGCTCCGCTGCTGGTGGGGGGTGGGCGGCGGGGAGGCCTACCTGCACTACCACGACGAGGAATGGGGCCGCCCCTGGGCCGACGACCGTCACCTGTTCGAGATGCTGATCCTGGAGGGTTTCCAGGCGGGGCTGTCGTGGTCCACCATCCTGCACAAGCGGGAGGCTTTTCGGAAGGCGTTCGCCGGGTTCGATCCCGAACGCGTGGCCGCCTTCGGAGAAGCCGACGTGGACCGCCTGTTGGGAGACGCCGGCATCGTGCGCCATCGGGGCAAGATCGAGGCGGCCATCGGCAATGCCCGGGCCGCATTGAACGTCGGAGCCGACTTCGGGTCGCTACAGGCCTACTTCCGGCCCCACGCGCAGTGGGGGGCGGCCGGCCCGGGGAGCATTGCCGAGCTCGTCGCGGAAACGACCGAGTCGCGGGCCCTCAGCCGTGACCTGAAGCGGAGGGGCTTTGCCTTCGTTGGACCGACCATCGTCTACTCGTTCATGCAGGCCGTCGGCCTGGTGAACGACCACGCCGCCGGGTGCGTCGTGCGTGAAGAAGCCGAGGCGCAGCGGCGGACGCTTCTGGGGGGAGGGGCGGGTTGAGCGGCGGCTTTGCCGCAGCCAGCGTGGTGCAGCGCCTCGACGAAGGCAGCTGGGCCGGGGAGATTGCCCCGGGCTGGGACATCGGGGGCAATGCCGACGGCGGGTACACCCTGGCCATCGCCGCCCGGGCGGCGGCCGAGGCGGCCGGGAAGCCCCACCCGGTGACCATCACCGCCCACTACCTGTCTCCGGGGCGCCCGGGCCCGGTGCGGATCGAAGCCAACGTCGTGCGCCGCGGGCGCCGCTTCGCCACCGTCGCCGCCACCCTGGCATCGAAAGAAGGCCCGGTGCTGGCCCTGCTGGGGACCTTTGCCGAGCTGGGGCCCTACGACGGGCCGGAGCGGGTCGACGCCGCCCCGCCGGGATTGCCGTCGCCCGAGGACTGCCACCTGCTCGAGCCCACCGACACCTTCCCGCCGCCTTTCATGGGACGGGTCGAGCTGCGCCTGCACCCAGACGAGGTACCTTTCGCCGGCCCGGTCGGGCCCCCGCGGGTCAGCGGATGGTTCCGCTTCCCGGGTGGAGAGCCCGTGGATCCCCTGGGCCTCCTGGTGGCGGTGGATGCCTTTCCCCCCACGGTGTTCCGTGCCGGGCTCCCGGTAGCCTGGACCCCGACCCTGGAGCTGACCGCCCACATCCGGGCTCTCCCAGAGCCCGGATGGCTGCGGTGTGCTTTCACCAGCCGGTTCATCAGCGGGGGATTCCTCGAAGAGGACGGTGAGGTCTGGGACGCGTCCGGGCGGCTCGTCGCTCAGTCACGCCAGTTGGCCCTGGTGCCCCGGAGCTGACGGCTCAGCCTTGCCGCGGGGGCCCGGCCGACACGTACTCGGGCCAGTACTCGTAGGGCCGCAACGGCCAGCCGATGGACTCCATCCACCAGGTGGCCCCGGCTTCCTGGTAGGGGCCGAGGACCTCGGCGGCCGGCTTGCCCCCCTCGGCCAGTCCGGAGAGGCTGTCGCCCACCGTCACCTCGAAGGGAGCGTCGGGATCCCGGTACCGGCGCACGTAGGCCAGGATCTCGGCCAGTTCCGCCGGGGTTGGGGGGCGGAAGTCCCTCCGCGGGTCGTGGCTGAGGGGGACGATGCCGTCCCAGCGGGCGGCGCGCCGCAGCGGACGGCGACGCGGCCACATGCACCCAACCCAGATGGGGATGCGCGGCCTCTGGAGAGGAGGCGGCAGGAACTGAGTGTTGTGGATGCGGTAGTGCTCACCTTGATGAGAGAAGCGCTCACCCGACCACAGGCCGGTGAGCACCTCGAGGCCCTCGTCCAGTTGAGCGGCCCGCACCCGATCGTCGCCCGAGTCGCCCAGGTCGGCGAAGTCGACGTCGGGAGGCCAGCCGATCCCTACTCCCAGGACCAGCCGGCCCCTCGAGAAGTGATCGAGGGTCGCCGTCTGGCGGGCCAGGGTGGTGGGGCGGCGACGGGGGAGGGGAGTCACCATGGTGCCCAGGATGAGGCGGTCGGTGGCGGCGGCCACCGCCGTCAGCGCTACCCAGGGATCGGCCACCGGGCCGGCCCAGGCGCCGGCCCGGATGTGGTCCCACAGGAAGAAGCCGTCCCAGCCCGAAGCCTCGGCCCGTTGTGCCAGGTCGACGAGGCGATCGGGAGCGGCGAAATCGCCGAAGTTGGGCAGGTTGAGGGCGAAACGCAGCATGCGGCGATCCTACGCCGCGCCGCCGCCCGGCCGCCGGGCTCAGGCGTGGTCGTGGGCGTGATCGTGATCGTGCTGGGGATGCTCGGCCTCGTGAGCGGCGATGGTGCGTCGCACCTCATCCATGTCGAGGGCCTTGGCCTGGCCGATGAGGTCGTCGAGGGCGGGGGCGGGCAGCGCCCCAGGGCGGGAGTAGAGCACGATCTGGTCGCGGAAGACCATCAGCGTGGGGATGGAGCTGATGCCGAAGGCGGCGGCCAACTCCTGTTGGGCCTCAGTGTCCACTTTGCCGAAGACGATGTCGGGATGCTCGTCGGAGGCCTTCTCGAAGATCGGGCCGAACATGCGGCAGGGCCCGCACCAGGCAGCCCAGAAGTCGACCAGCACGGTCTCGTTCTCGGCAATGGTGGCTTCGAAGTTGTCTCGGGTGAGTTCCATCGTCGGCATGGTGGGTGGCTTCCTCTCGATAGGTTCGATGTGCCGGTATGGTCGGACGACGGTACAATATCGTCACAGTGACGCAATATTCCCGGCGTGCGGCTCCGCCCTCGGGGGAGCGAGCCGGGGCGCTACCGTAGCGAGCAAGTCCGCGGGAGCAAGGAAGGAGCGCAATGGGTGCCATGAAGATCGATACCGGGATCGCGCCGGCGCATCGCGAGAAGATCGCCGCCGGCCTGGAAAAGGTCCTGGCCGACTCCTACACGCTGTACCTCAAGACCCACAAGTACCACTGGAACGTCACCGGGCCGATGTTCCAGACGCTGCACGTGATGTTCGAGGAGCAATACACCGAGTTGGCGATGGCGGTGGACGAGATCGCCGAGCGCATCCGGGCCCTGGGTGCCCTTTCGCCCGGCAGTTACCGCGAGTTCCTCGCCCTCACCGCCGTTCCCGAGGACGAGGACCATCCCGACGCCACCACCATGATCCGGCGGCTCGTGGAGGCCCAAGAGACCGTGGTGCGCACGGCTCGCGCCGCCTTCCCGGCGGCGGAGGAGGCCGACGACCAGGCCACGGCCGATCTGCTCACCCAGCGCATGCAGGTTCACGAGAAGACGGCGTGGATGCTGCGCAGCCTGCTGGAGGGCTGAGGCCGGGCCGCCGCGAGGAAGGCCCCGAGTAGGAGTCGAGGGGAGTCGATCCATGCCCGGAGACGGGCGGGGCATCCTGGAGAACGTCGGCGGCGCCTTCCAGATCCTGTGGGCTCTGCTGACCCCGTTCCTGCGTGGGCGGCGGGTCCGCTGGGGCGCGTCCGGCGAGGAGCGGGCGCGCTCCTGGCCCGGCGATGACCTGGTGCCCGCCCCGCGCTGGCAAACGCTGCACGCCGTCACGGTCGGGGCGCCGGCGGCCGAGGTCTGGCCCTGGGTGGCCCAGATCGGCCAGGGCCGCGGCGGCTTCTACTCCTACGAGCGCCTGGAGAACCTGGTGGGCTGTGGCATCCGCAATGCCTCTCAGATCCTGCCGGAACACCAGGATCTTGCGGCGGTCGACGGCATCCGCTTGGCGGCGAAAGCCCCGGCCCTGCCTCTGGCGGTCGTCGAGCCGGGTCGGGGCTTCGTTCTCTTCGGTGGGGGAAACGTCGGCACCGGCGCCCCGGCACCGGGCTCGACGAGTTGGGGCGTGTTCGTGGAACCGGCGGGCTCCGAATCCGCCCGGGTGGTCAGTCGGCAGCGCACCCACTGGAGGGGCGGCTTGGGAGCGGCGCTGCTGTTCGGGCCGTGGCTCCTGGAGCCGATCTCCTTCGTCATGGACCGCAAGATGCTCCGGGGGATCAAGCAGAGGGCTGAGGCCGTTCGCCCCCGCTGAGCCGGCGTCCTTGGGCCGCCCGTGGCCCCGGGCTAGCATTACGTCACTGTGACGGAACAGATGGAGATCGTCCACTGCGCTTGGTGCGGGCGCGCCTTCGCCGTTTCGGGCGGCTCGGGGCGCAAAGCCCGCTACTGCCGCCGCAGCCACCGGCAGCGAGCCTTCGAGGCCCGCTGCCTGGCATCTCGCATGGGGCTCGACTCGGGCGAGGCATTGGTGGACGCCCAGGCCCTGTGCCGGCTACGAGACCGCCTGTACGTGCTCGAGAGCGCCCTCGACGATGTGGAGGCCGACCTCCGGGGGCGGCCCGCGCCGGAGGAGTACCGGCGGGCTTTCCAGCACCTGTACGCCGCGGCGGCCCCGCTGCGAGACTCCTGCATCGAGCCCTCCGCCGTCCTGTCGCGAGACGCCGCTCATCGCTCTTGAGACCCAGATGGTGGCGAGACGGATTCTGCGGTTCTACCGGACTGCACGCCCATAATCCACGTTATGTCAAGTTAAGCCACGGGGCACTCTGCGGCCTCCCGCCTTGAAGCGGGGCTCCCGCTTCGGCCCCCTCCCCCGTCGTGACCCTCTCCCCCAAGCGAGCGACTTCGGAACGAGAGGCGCTGTGGTGTGGGGAGGGAACGGAAGAGGCCCACGCGTTGCGGCAGGCGGATGGTCGTCTACTGGGAGGCGGCCGGAGATCAGGACGTGAGGCAGCCCGGCGGAGACGGGTGTGGAGGGGCCTCTCCCCTACCCGCTACCTCGCAGAGCGGGCGGGTGCGTCGGGCCTGCTGGGCTCGGTCTGCCGGCACTAGCAGGGATCGTGGTGGGAGCCCGCGAGGAGGTTGCAGAAGACGCCGGGCTCGGCCCGAGCCCCGGCCAGGGCGACGGCTGCGGGCCCGCCCCGGGGCTCCGATTTGCCGTCGGGTCGATCATAAGGGGTAGCGGACCCCGGTGAGCGTCTCGGAGGTGTCCCACAGCCGGCGTGCCGTCTCCCGGTCGGCGGCTCGGCGGGACGGTGTACCGACCACCGCGGGACCGAAAGCCAGCCGCGAAGGGCCGTACAGCGTCCCTCCGCCGGCTTGAGGGTCGGTAGCGGCGCGCAGAGTCGGCCAGGCCCCGGCGGCGGCGCTCTGGCCCAGATGGCGGGTGGCCCACTCCCACAGGCGCCGCTGCGGGGCGGGCAGGCGGCGCTCCGGGCTCACCTGGAGGCCGGTGGCGGCGAAGCCGGGATGGGCCGCCAGGCTGCAGAGGGCCGCTCCGGCTGCCCGGGCCCGGTGGTCGAGTTCTCGGGCGAAGAGCAAGTTCGCCAGCTTGACCTGGGCGTAGGCCCGCCAGCGCCCGTACCGCTGCTCCCCCGTCGGGTCGGTGAGATCCAGGCGACCCAGGCGGTAGACCTCACTGGTGACGGTCACCACCCGCGGTCGGGGGGCGGCCAACAGCGAAGGGAGCAGGCGGCCGGTCAGGGCGAAGTGGCCCAGGTGGTTCACCGCCAGCTGGCGCTCGAACCCGTCGACGGTGACCGCTCGCGGGATCCCCATGATGCCGGCATTGTTGATCAGGCAGTCGACCGCCCCCACCCGGTCCCGGACCCAGGCGGCGCAAGAGGCCACGGAGGCCAGGTCGGCCAGGTCCAGGAGAGCGACCTCGACTCGGGCCGCCGGTGCCAGGTCCCGGAGACGCGCCGCAGCTGCCTCCCCGGCGTCGGGGCGGCGGCAGGCCAGGATCACCCGGGCGCCGCGCTGCATCAGCACCCGGGCGGTCTCGTAGCCCAGGCCGGCATTGGCCCCGGTTACCAGGAAGGTGCGGCCCGTCTGGTCGGGCACCTCGGCTTCGGTCCATCCGTCGCGCGGCACCCGGGGGATGCTACGGCCCGGGAGGCGCGCCGGGGCCCGAAGGGGGCGTCGAGTCAGTCGAGGGCGCGGGCCCGGGCCAGGGCGGCCTCCAGGGCAGCGCGAGCGACTTGCCAGGCGTCGTGAACGGCGCACACGTCCTCACCGCAGGGGCCGCCCGCCAGGACGCAGCGGTGAGGGTCGATGGGCCCCTCGACCGCCTCGATCACCTGCAGCACCGAGGCCTCGGCGGCTCCGGGCGCCAGGGCGTAGCCGCCGCTGGGGCCGGGGCGCGAAGCGACCAGGCCGGCGCGCACCATAGGGCTCATGACCTGGGCGATGAAGGGGACGGTAGTGCCCACCGCCTCGGCCAGGACGGGGCCGGCGAGGCGCTCCCGGGAGGCAGCCAGGGTGCGCAGAGCACGCAAGGCGAGGTCGGTCTTGCGGGTCAGTTCCAGTCGCATCGCGCCGAACGCTAGCCCGCGCCGTAGCCGGGGATAGGCTCATCGTCGTGGAGATACACCCTGCCGGCCCTGCCGACCGTTCCTGGGTCGACCAGTGCTGCCGCCGCGCCTTCGGCTCGGCGGTGGTGGCCGCAGGCGGGCGTCTGCTGGAACCGGGTTCGCTGCCCGGCCTCGTTGCCTGGGAGGAAGGTCGGCGGCTGGGGTGCCTGGCCTACTCCCCCGAGCCCGGCGGAGCCGAAGTCGTGCTGCTGGCCGCCGACCCGCCGGGGCACGGAGCGGGCAGCGCGCTGCTGGCGGCACTGGAGGCGCTCGGGCGAACCTGTGGCTGGGAGCGGCTGTGGCTGCTCACTACCAACGACAACACCCCCGCCCTCCGTTTCTACCAGCGGAGGGGCTGGGACTTGGTCGCCCTGCATCGAGATGCGGTCGCTCACGACCGCAGGCTCAATCCCGAGATCCCGGCGGTCGGCCACGGGGGCATCCCGCTGCGCCACGCGCTGGAATTGGAGCGACGACTCGCCCCCGAGGAGGGACCATGACCGCCACCCCGGCTACCGAAGCGCTGCGCCGGGCGGGCCTCTCCTTCACACCGCACACCTACGGCCCGGTCGATGAGACTGAGGGCACCTACGGGGAGGCCATCGCCGGCGTTCTGGGAGTGGATCCGGGCCGGGTGTTCAAGACCCTGGTGACTGTGGTGGAGGATCAGCCGACGGTGGCCGTGGTTCCGGTGAGCGGGCACCTGTCGCTGAAGGCGCTGGCGCGGGCCCGGGGAGCCAAACGGGCGGAGATGGCCGATCCGACCCGGGCGGAGCGGCTCACCGGGTATGTGGTGGGCGGGATCAGCCCGTTCGGGCAGAAGCGCCGCCTGCCCGTGGTAGCCGACGCTTCACTGCTGGCGCACCCCACCATCTTCGTCAGCGGGGGGCGGCGGGGGCTGCAGGTGGAGGTGGTTCCGCAGGACCTCGTCGGCCTGCTGGGAGCGCAGGTCGCCTCCATCGCCTCCGAGTAGCAGGACGCCTGCGCCACACGCCTGCGAGTAGAAGGATTGCCCCGGTAATCTCCTACGGCGATGCCCCCGCCAGCGCTGCTCGCATGATCATCGACGGATTTGTCCACCAACTCCCCGACGCCGATCCCGAGGAGACGCGGGAGTGGGTCGAGGCCCTCGATCAGATCATCGACGGTGCCGGGGAGAGCCGCGCCCGCTTCCTCATGGCCCGGCTGATCGAACGGGCGCGCTCGCGCAACATCGGGGTGCCGGCCTCGGTCAGCACGCCGTACATCAACACCATCCCTCCCGAGCAGGAAGCCTGGTTCCCCGGCGACGAGGACCTGGAACGGCGCATCCGGCGCTTCATTCGTTGGAACGCCGCAGTCATGGTGGTGCGGGCCAACAAAGCCGCCGACGGCATCGGGGGCCACCTGTCCACTTTCGCCTCCTCGGCCGCTTTGTACGAAGTCGGCTTCAACCACTTCTTCCGGGGCAAGGCAGACGGCAACCCCGGCGACCACGTCTACATCCAGGGCCATGCCGCCCCCGGCATCTACGCCCGGGCCTTCCTGGAGCATCGCCTGGAGGAAGCCCAACTGCTCCGCTTCCGCCGCGAGATCGGCGGCGGCGGCCTGTCTTCGTATCCCCACCCCCGCCTGATGCCGGACTTCTGGGAATACCCGACGGTTTCCATGGGCCTGGGCCCGATCAATTCCATCTACCAGGCGCGCTTCAACCGCTACCTGCATCACCGCCGCCTGGACGACACCTCGGCCTCTCGGGTGTGGTGCTTCCTGGGAGACGGCGAGGTTGACGAGCCCGAGACGCTGGGGTCGATCTCCCTGGCGGCGCGCGAGCGCCTGGACAACCTGGTCTGGGTCGTCAACTGCAACTTGCAGCGCCTCGACGGCCCGGTGCGGGGCAACGGCAAGATCATCCAGGAGCTCGAGGCATTTTTCCGCGGCGCCGGCTGGCATGTGATCAAGGTCATCTGGGGGGCGAACTGGGACCCGCTGCTGGCTCGGGACGCCGACGGAGTGCTGGTCGACAAAATGAACTCCACCGTCGACGGGGAGTACCAGCGCTTCAAGGCCGAGGACGGGGCCTATGTGCGAGAGAACTTCTTTGGGCCCGATCCGCGACTGCGCCGCCTGGTGGCGCACCTCAGCGACGAGGAGGTCTGGGCGCTGCGGCGCGGAGGTCACGACTATCGCAAGATGTATGCCGCCTACCGGGCGGCGGTCGAATTGCGCGGTGCTCCGGTTGTCATCCTGGCCAAGACGGTCAAAGGTTGGACGCTCGGGCCCGACGTCGAGGGGCGCAATGCCACCCATCAGATCAAGAAGCTGTCAAACGATCAGCTGCTGGCCCTGCGCGATCGTCTGCAGCTCCACGAGGAAATCCCCGACGAGGCGCTGGCCGAGGGCCGGGAACCCCCCTTCTACCGCCCCTCGCCGGACTCACCCGAGTTGCAGTACCTGCTCGCACGGCGGCGGGCTCTGGGCGGCCCGCTTCCCAGCCGCCCGGTGGAGCTGCGCCGGCCCCTGACGCTGCCCGGCCGCGGGCCGTTCGCCGAGTTCGATGCCGGGTCGGGGGCCCAAGAAGTCTCCACGACCATGGCCTTCACCCGCCTGCTGCGCAACTTGGCTCGCCATGAGACGTTCGGGCCGCGGGTGGTCCCCATCATCCCCGACGAGGGTCGAACCTTCGGCATGGACGCCCTTTTCAAAGAGTTGCGCATCTACGCCTCCGAGGGGCAGTTGTACGAACCGGTGGACCACCACTTGCTGCTCTCCTACAAGGAGGCGCGCGACGGGCAGATCCTCGAGGAAGGCATCACCGAAGCGGGCGCGATGGCTTCTTGGATCGCCGCCGCCACTTCGCATGCCACTCGGGGCGTGCCCGTGGCTCCCTTCTTCACCTTCTACTCGATGTTCGGCTTCCAGCGCGTCGGCGACCTGGTCTGGCTGGCCGGCGATGCCCGCGCGCGCGGTTTCCTGCTCGGGGCCACCGCGGGGAGGACGACGCTCCTGGGAGAAGGGCTGCAGCACCAGGACGGGCACAGCCTGATCCTCGCTTCCACGGTGCCGGTGTGCCGGGCCTACGACCCGGCCTTCGCCTACGAGATGGCCGCCATCGTGGAGCACGGCCTACAGCACATGTACGGGCCCGAGGGTGAGGACGTCTTCTACTACCTGACCCTCTACAACGAGAACTACGCCATGCCTCCCAAGCCGGAGGGAGTGGACGCGGGGATCATCGCCGGGCTCTACCGCTGGGCCCCGGCCCCGGAGGGAGTGCCCCCGGCCGCCGCCATCCTCTTCTCGGGCCCGGCGCAGCGCGCCGCCCGCCAGGCCCAGGCGGACCTGGCAGCCGACTACGGGCTGGGAGTCGAGTTGTGGAGCGCTACCTCGTACAAGGCGTTGCGCGAGGAGGCGCTCGAGGTGGAACGCTGGAACCGGCTGCACCCCGAGGAGGCTCCTCGCCTTCCCTTCGTCACCCGTGCCCTGGGTGCGGTGCCCGGCCCGGTGATAGCGGTCACCGACTACATGAAGATGGTCCCCGACCAGGTGGCCCGCTGGGTGCCGGGCCGCTTCATCCCCCTGGGCACCGACGGCTACGGGCGCAGCGACACCAGGGAGGCGCTCCGGCGCTTCTTCGAGGTGGACGCCGGGCATGTGGTGGTGGCCGCACTGAGCGGCCTGGCCGCCGACGGGCGCGTGGAGCCCGCCGCGGTGGCCGACGCCATCGCCCGCTACGGCATCGACCCCGAGTCGGCCGACCCGCGGCTGCGCTGACCCGCTGCGCCGCCGGACCCCCATTAGGCTGAGGCGGTCCGCTCCCCCACCCGCGGAGGCACGGCTGTGAGGCGGTGGCCGGCCTGGATCGTTCTGGTCTTGCTGTTCGGCGCCTGCGGCGGTGAGCCGGCGGCGACTACCGGGACGACCGCCGCGCTCCTCACGACGACGGCTCTGCCGGTCACCTCGACCACGACCGCCGCCTCCAGTAGCACGACGGCGCCGTCGACCACGACCGCGCCACCCCCGGCACGGGTCGAGGAGGTGGAGATCCCGGCGCCGTCCTTGGCGGGGAGCCTGGTGGGCGAGCCCACCACCCGCATCATCCGGGTCTACCTCCCGCCCTCCTACGCGTCGGGCGAGCGCGCCTATCCGGTGGTCCTCTACCTGCCCGGGTTCAGCAGCGGGGACATGTACCGGGTCCGCCTGCCAAACGACATCGACGCTCTCATCGAAGCCGGTCGGATCGCCGAGTTGATCCTGGTGGTCGTCGACGGCCGGGGCGTGCTGGGCGGCAGCTTCTACGTCGACTCCCCCGTGACCGGGAACTGGGAGCAGTACCTGGTGGACGACGTGGTGGGCTACGTGGAGGCGCACTACCGGACCCTGGGCCGGCCCGAATCGTGGGGCATCTGCGGCCATTCGATGGGCGGCTTCGGGGCGTGGAACCTGGCGATGCGGCACCCCGAGGTGTTCGGCGCGGTGTATGCCCTGAGCCCCGGGCTCTTCGATCGCGACGGCCTGGCCGAGTCGCAGATGTTCGCCGAGGCGCGAACCGTCGAGGGGATGCTCGCTTTACGCGGGCGCCTGTCCGGCTTGGGCCCGGGGGAAGTGCTTGCCGAGCTGCGGTCGGCGCCGGACCGCTTCACGGTGGCCTACGGGGTGGCTTTCGCGCCGAACCCGGCAGATCCGCTGCTCTTCGACTACCCCCTGGCCGCGGCGGACGGCGAATTCGAGCGCGACGAGGCGGTCTGGGGGCGCTGGGAATCGGGATTCGGCGGCCTGGCCGCCGAGGTGCCGGAATACGCCGGCAACCTCCGGCGGCTGAGCGGCATCGTGGTGGACTACGGGCGCTGGGACGAGTACCGCTGGATCCCCAAGGGCTGCGCCTACCTCGATGAGTTGCTCACCGCGGAGGGCATCGCCCACCAGGTGGTGGCCTACGACGGATACCACTCGGGAAGCCTCGGGGAGCGCATCCGGGAGCACGTGCTCCCGTTCTTCTCGACGGTCCTGGCGGCGGGCTGATTGGGCCCCGTCAGTCGCCGCTCCATGCGGCGAGGCGGGCGGAGAGCCACCACAGCGCCCGGCCTTTCAGGAGGCAGTTGAAGCGGTGGGAGTGAGCGCAGTCGGCGCTCAGAAGCGGGCAGTCGGCGGGGTGGGCGGCGCACCAGTTGTCGCACCAGGGGCAGGAGTCGTCGGTGTCGGGGTAGTGGGTGCCGGCGGGGTCCCAGGATTCGATGTCGGCGAAGTCGTAGAGGGGTTTGTGGTGGGCGGCGGCGAAGTCGCGGATTGCCTGGTTGTTGCGGGCCAGGGTCTCTCCCCCGCCGTCGGTGTGGCCGGTCATGTAGACGAAGGTGACTGCGGGGTAGTTGGTTTCGAGGCGGGTCATGGCGTCGAGGTAGGCGTCGACCGCGGTGGTGTCCCAGGAGAGCTCTCCGCACCAGGACCACATGAAGGCGTTGGCCTCCGGGGCGTCGGCGAGCAGGGCGGCGGCGGTGTCGTAGTAGGCATCGGCATCCCAGGACCAGCCGCTGTCGTAGGCCAAGCGGAGCCCGGCGCCGTCCGGGACGCGCCGCCAGTCCGTGGCAAGAGGAAACCCCTCCCCGAGCTCACGAGCGCCGGTCCAGAGTTGGGTGCCGTGAGAGGTGGAGCCGTAAGCCCAGACGATCCCGAAGGCCGCGGCGCGGGCCTCCACGGGGAGCGGCGCGGCCGCGGCCCGGTGGTCGGCGACTAGGGCGGCGGGAGGAGTTGTCGTCGTGGGCGCCGCGCCGGTGGTCGTGGGCGAAGGGGTGGTGGCCGCAGGGGCGGGGGTCGTCGGGGCGGGCTGAGTCGTAGGAGTTGCGGTCGTCGGCGGTGTCGTCGCGGGGGGCGCTCCGGCGGGGCCGCTGCATCCCGCCGCAGTCACGGCTAGGGCCAGCAGGAGGATGGGGACGCGTCTCACGCCCCGTCCCATCCGGCGAGGCGGGCGGAGAGCCACCACAGCGCCCGGCCTTTCAGGATGCAGTTGAAGCGGTGGGAGTGAGCGCAGCCCAGCGCCTGCAGGGAGAGACCGGCACAGTCCTGTGGGTGGGCGGCGCACCAGTTGTCGCACCAGGGGCAGGAGTCGTCGGTGTCGGGGTAGTGGGTGCCGGCGGGGTCCCAGGATTCGATGTCGGCGAAGTCGTAGAGGGGTTTGTGGTGGGCGGCGGCGAAGTCGCGGATTGCCTGGTTGTTGCGGGCCAGGGTCTCTCCCCCGCCGTCGGTGTGGCCGGTCATGTAGACGAAGGTGACTGCGGGGTAGTTGGTTTCGAGGCGGGTCATGGCGTCGAGGTAGGCGTCGACCGCGGTGGTGTCCCAGGAGAGCTCTCCGCACCAGGACCACATGAAGGCGTTGGCCTCCGGGGCGTCGGCGAGCAGGGCGGCGGCGGTGTCGTAGTAGGCATCGGCATCCCAGGACCAGCCGCTGTCGTAGGCCAAGCGGAGGGGGGTCGGGACGGTGGCGGCGGGGATCTGGCGCCAGGCGCGTTGGAACGGGTACTCAGAGAAGCCCGAGAGGGCTTCGAGGTACTCGGCGCCGGTCCAGATCTGAGTGCCGTGAGAGGTCGAGCCGTAAGCCCAGACCACCTCGGCGGCGGCCGCCTGACGCCAGAGTTGGGGGACGAGGTTCGCCCCGGCGGCCCGATGGTCGGCGACGAAGGCGCCTTCACATCCCCGGGCCGCCTCACCGTCGCAGGCGTCGATGCCCGGTCCGCCGCGCAGCACGTCGCGCCCCGGCCCGCCGTAGAGGTGATCGTCGCTGCTCCCCCCTCGCAGCAGGTCGTTGCCTCCCATCCCCCGCAAGACGTCCTCTCCCGCCCCGCCGTCGACCCGGTCGGCGCCCGATCCGGCCAGGACGCGGTCCGCCCCCGGTCCGGCGCAGATGCGATCGTCCCCACCTCGGCCGTAGATCCGATCGTTGCCGGCTCGCCCCACGATCACGTCCGCTCCGGGGGTGCCCTCGAGCACGTCGTCCCCCGCCGAACCGACGAGGGTGGGAGCGGCGCCGAAGCACCCGGGGGCGGCGGCTCCGGGGGCGGCAGCCAGGATCAGGGCCGCAACGGCCGCGACGGCCACGGCCGGGATGCGGGAAGATCTCATCGGTTGCCTCCTGGTGTCGAGCGGGCGGGAGGCACCCTGGCAGGTTCGGGCCGCCTCGCGCCAGGGTCCTTGGCCTCATGGGAAGAGCCGAGGCGGGCCCCTAGATTCATCGGCAGGAGGGGCCGAATGCTGTTGGCCGAACTGGTGGGGACCTGGGAGGGGGTGGCCGCGGCCCGCTCTCGGCGGGAGAAGGTCGGGCTCCTGGCCGATGCCCTGCGGCGCCTGGAGCCCGGAGAGCGCGGCGCCGGGGCATGCTTCCTCGCCGGCGAGATGCC
>Ga0209164_1002647_pt1 | contig 18485 bp, 12 predicted proteins | sample MTBNYHSulfiMetaG_FD_187458 | JGI IMG/M metagenome (GOLD analysis project Ga0209164, IMG submission 187458) | Enrichment culture microbial communities from rom New York Harbor, USA that are MTBE-degrading - MTBE-NYH (New York Harbor Sulfidogenic)... | ecosystem: Environmental > Aquatic > Marine >...
CCGTCTGCGCTGCGCACATTAGCCCATTTATTTCCTGTGGGAAAACCCGCCCCGCCTCGGCCCCGCAAGCCGGATTGCTTTAACTCTTCGATTACCTGCTCCGGCGTTAGTTCCTGCACACACTTTCGCCACGCGGCGAAACCGCCCTTCGCCAGATATTCCTCCAGGTCTAAGGGATCGATCTGGCCGCTATGTTCCGTGGCGATATGGACCTGCTTATCCAGAAACGCGGATACCGGTTTTTCCCGTACATCTATAGCGTACCTTTCCATTCTCTGCCCGGCGCGATCGTTTAAAATATTATCTAACGTCCGGGTAGCGATGGTCTTTATTCTCCGCCTGAAGCCCGTCGGCTTAAAGTGCTTCAGCAGGATAGCCCCGGCGTCTTCCGGCTGGACTCCGGCATAAAGATAATTTTGGCCGGTGGCCAGGACTATTTCCATCAGTGGCGTCTGGTGGCACATACCCACGCACCCGACGCGTTTGAGTTGGGCCTTGATCCCGCTTTCCGCCAATACCCTGGTGATTGCCTGCTGCAATCTGCCGCTGCCTCGTGCCACGCAGCAGGAGCCTAATCCGATGCGAATCTCTCCTTCATTGTCCACTAAGCCGTCGAAAGGTGGTTTTTTAAGTGATTCGGCACTGCTTTTTTGCAGCTCCAGAAAATCCTCCAGCATCTGCGGTACCAGCCGGGCCGTAAGATGTCCGTAGGTTACATTATCGATTTGCACCGCCGGGGCCAGCGTGCAGCATCCCAGGCAGGCAATTTTCTCCAGGGTAAAAACGCCTTGGGCGTCGGTATCCTGCCCTTCTAAAAGATTAAGGTGGCGGCGCAGGGCGTCGTGGACCAGTTCCGCCCCTTTTACGTGACAGGCCGTCCCGTGGCAGACATGGATTATATGCCGGCCCACCGGGCGGTGGCGAAACTGGTTATAGAAGGTCGCGACCCCCCAGATGGTTGCCGCCGTGATATCGGTGATCTGGCATACTCGCTCCAGCGCCTCCTGCGGCAGATACCGGTAATGGCCCTGGATCGCCTGCAGAATCGGGATCACCGCCGATTGACTCTTGCCGATCCGCGCCACAATTTCATCCACGAATGATATATCAACTGCTCTGCTGCTCAACTGGGGAAAAGGGGACATTGTACTTTATTTTCCTTTTAAATCATGTTCATCCTGTCAAAATTCTTTACTTCTTCCTTTGCTTCTCTGTACTTCGTGACTCCGTGCGATAATTCTTATTCTTATCTCTTCTCTTTATCTGCCGATTCCGTATAAATTATTCTTGCCGCGAATATATATCCTGCCCGCCATAAATGCTGGTGATGCCAGAACGCCCTCACCCAGTTCATTTCGGGCAATTTCCTTAAACTCCCGTCCCGCTGCGACAATAATCGTCTCGCCGGTTTCACTGATAAGGTATATCAGGCCATCAACCAGTGAAGGGGAAGCGCGAAAATTACCCTTCAGCTCATGCTCCCATACTTTTTCACCCTTTTGCAAATCATAGCTGGTCAGCGTCCCCGTGGTCGTCAGGAGAAAGACCAGCTCGCCGCTTGCCAGGGGGCTGCAAATATCCGGCAGACCATCTTCCGCGGTCCAGACGATATGGCTGGCCGTAACGTCGCCTTTGCCATCGGGTCGGATAGCGGATAGTTTATCCCAGGGCTGTACTGTCAGTACCAATCCGCCTGCGTATATCGGCGAAGGCGCCAGGTCGGGTCCCATGCACTCTGCCCGCCAGATTTCTTCACCCGTCTCCGGCTGATAGGCGATAACCCACGGATTGCCGCAGGTTATTATCTGCGGCCCGCCGAACGTCTCAATTACGATGGGCGAAGTCCAGCTTCCGGGCAGCGACCGGTTTTTCTGCCAGACGGTTTTACCGCTGCCGCTGTCCAGGGCGATGAGTTGCGAGCGTGGCTGGTCGTTTTCGTCATATTCCTGATCGTATTGTATCAGCAGCAGATTGTGGTACATAGCCGGCGAGCTGGCGTAGCCGTAGGCGCTGTCGGGTCTGCCCAGGTTTAGCATCCACAATCGCTTGCCGGTGAAATCGAATCCCGCCGCGTCCCCGTTGGCGAAGATCGCATATACGCCTTTACCGTCTGTTGCCATGGTGGGCGCCGCGTAACCGGTATCTTCACTGACGCTGGGCGCTTTCGCCCGCATACTTTGCGGCGTAAATACCTCCTGCCGCCATAGCATCTTGCCGGTATTAGCGTCATAGCAGTAAACCTCGCGTTTTTTGTCGGTCGCCCCGGATAGAAAAATTTTATCTTGCCATACTATCGGAGAGTTGTACCCCGGCAGCGGCACCGGGCTTTTCCAGAGGATTCCTCTGCCGCTGGCTCCGTCCCAGCTTTGGGGGATATCCTGGTAGTTGGATATTCCTCCTCCGCCCGGCCCGCGAAACCGCGGCCAATTCGCCTGAATTTCCTCGGTTGCTGGCCACCCGCCGGCGCCCACCTGCCGGACCGGCTCACCCGCCCCTGCCTGTACCTGCGGCGACGTTAACGGCGGTAGTGCTTGCGGCGAGGTAACCGCCAGCAGCAGTATCGATCCGGCCATTAGTAATCCCAGAACCACCAGTCCCTTATAGGCGATTTTTTTCTCCCGCGAGATAGCGGCGCTGTCTCGGTTATTTTGCCGGGGAATGGGCAATTTCTTTTGATATTCCGCCGCGACCTTAATACTTACCAGAAAGACAATTACCGCGCCCAGCAGCAGGTATCCGCCCCGATGCAGAAATTCCCGCTGGGTGAAGTAGTATTGCCTTAGCTCCAGGTCCACCTCGCGAATCTGCTCGGCGATTGTATTATCCTGCGGATGCTCTTTCAGCCGGGCCCGCAAATCGCCCAGCAGCGGTGAATCCCGCAGTTGCAACTGATCGACGCGGAAATTGGTCACCAGCAGCACCCCGGCGATAATCACCGCCAGCGCCGCCGCGATAACCGCTGAAGTCCGCGCAGATTGGAAGTAAAAGTCGGTATTGGACTTTTCAACCGGAGCATTTTGGTCATTTTTATTGTTAAAAAGCATAAAAACGTGCCAATTCTCGTGATTTTTTGCTGCTTTTTGCCATTCTTTTCTGGTTTTTTTGTAGAGTTTAGATGGTTTTTTCGCAAATTATCGCAAATTTTCGCCGTTCTATCGGGCAATAGCTGTAACATCGCCCGCAGGCCAGGCACCGCGCCCGATCAGCTTCGTATTCTTTCCTTTTCCGCCGCACCGCCAGGCCCAGCGATTTCCCCCCGATTACCAGGCCGATAAACCCGCCCAGCAGCCACCCACCCCAGCTAAACTGCCGGCGAATCTGGCGGGCCTGCCGGTAAAGTTCATCCACCGGCTCGCCCGTGGTGCGAAAGGCGTCACTTTCATTAGTGGTGTCATTTACCTTGCCGGTTTCTTCCAGGTACATTCTTTCCGCCAGCCGAACAGTTTTATGCATTAGCGACAGAGGTTCATTCACCCTTGAAATCGACCAGCCGCCCAGCAGCATAAAAACCGGCAGCAGGATTAACAGGATGATAAAGCTCAACCTTTCTTTATCCGGTGGGGGGGTGAAATATTCGGCTGTAGTAGGCGTTTGAATCGCGCCAAAAGGACACGATTCCTCACACAGCCGGCAATTGATGCAATCGTTCGGCGTAATGGTCACCCGCTGCTGGGAAATGCGGGAAAACCAGCGGAGAATCACCCCGTACGGGCACAGGAACCGGCAATAAGGTCTGCCGATGAATAAACCTATTAAGAGTAAACTGCCGCCCAGGATCAAAATATTCAGCCCGCCCGTCAGGCGAAAGAAGGATACGAAGGGATCATACTGGCAGATGATAAACGCGCTTCCGGTCGCGGCGAAGAGCACCGCCGCCCCCAGATAAACATAGGCTAATAGTCCAACAACGTGATCCACCCATTCGGGCAGCCGGACAGGGCGAACCAATACCGCGTCCTGGATCGCCCCCAGCGGGCAGACCGCGGCGCAAAAAACCCGCCCGAAAAACAAGGTAAACACCAGCGGCAGCAGGAAGAAGAGCAGTACCGTCACCGGGATAGCGTAGTGACTGTCAAATATCGCCAGGGTAACGTTTTGCACCGCCCCGATGGGGCAGATACACCCCTTCCGCCAGAAGCCGAAATAGATCAGCGAGAAGACCATCAGGGCGAAAATCGCCCGCCGGGACCGCTTTTTCAAAATCAGATACGCTGCCAGCGCCAGGGCCACCAGCAGCACCAGCACGTCGAGGTATTCGTAAATCTGGGCTCTGGGTGCGGGGGTTACGGTAAGCGGCAGTTGGTAGCCGGAATCGAAATCGGGCGGGGGGAACCTCTCCGCCGCCCAGGCAAACCGGCCCGGCCATAGCAGCAAAGAAAAAATGATTATCCTGGACCAAGGCTGCCTCATGTCGTTTTATCCGTTCCCTTCAAGAGGTATGGTTTATCCGCTGGGACGCGGGTGAAGGCCCCCGAAGGGCAGGCAACGGCGATGGCGCATTCATTGCAATTTAAACAGCGGTCATGGCGGACCTGCAGGAAGAGCGAGCCGTTCCCGAAGGCGTTGCACCCCTTGACGCATTTGCCGCAGCCGATGCACAGCTTCTCGTCGATGGTATATTCGAAGTAAGGGTCTTCCACGAATCGGCGTTTAATCGCGCCGGTCGGGCAGAGCTGGTTTTCCGCCCCGCTGTCCAGCGATTGCGGCTGGGGCTCGAAAAAACCGGTGCATAATTCGCAGTAACCGCACAGGGCGAAGGCATGCATGCATTTAACCGCTGATTCCTCCAATACGCAGTAGGTGGCGCAGTTGCCGCAGGCGATGCATTTATAAGGATCGATCTGCCAGAGCATTTTTTGACCTGAGCTGCCCCTGCCCAGGACTCCGACCAGTCCGCCGGCACCCAGCAGACACCCGCCGCGGAGGGTATTCACCAGAAAGTCACGCCGATTAGGATTTTTCTTATCTTTTTCCATTGGAAGGTTTTAATCCATCACGTTTTGCCGATAGCGCCGCCGGCAAGAAGCAATTCTCAAATTCTCTGCACCCCTGGCAGAGATTCTGGTAACGGCATAACTCCTCCGGCAGGGTTTTATGCCTTCGCGCCAGCAGCGCTAAACCCAATAATGATAAGCCCGCCAGACACCCGTAGCGCAGCGCGTCTTGCAGCAGTTCCCGCCGGGTGTAATTTTTATCAGCCGGTTTTTGGTAAGCGCTGGTCATATTAAATTAATTCCTTGGATTTATTTATCAGCTTGGCTTTTGTCTTTCCGCTGAAAGATTCGCACCTGGCCGAGGGCGGAGTCGAGGATTAAAACCCTGCCCTTCTCATCGCAGGCGACGTCCAGGGCCCAGGCGGTATTATCCGCGGTTTTTTCATTACAGATGCGGTCATGCTCAGCGAACTGCCCAGGGCCCGCTACCACGCCGATGAAGGTGCCTTCAGGGCTGTACTCTTTAACTCGTGTCAGGCCCTTTTCGCAGGTTATAAAGCTGCCATTAGTCAGCAGGGCGAAGTTAACCGGATTGCAGCAGCCGCAGAATCCCTCTATCACGGAGGAAAATTTACCCCACCACAATTCCAGATCACCGTCAAAGGTAAAGGCTTCGATCCGGTGCCGGCCGGGATTGACCACTCGCAACAGGCCGTCCTTTGCGATCGCGATATCGAAATAAGAGCTGGGAATGATAAAGCCGGGGATATTTCTGCTTTCGTCTTTAAGCCCGATTTTTTTAATCATATTTCCTTTGGTATCAAACCTTAATACCACGCGATGGCCCGCATCCGCGGCGAAGACATTACCGGCTGCTACAGCGAGCGAGGTTAAAACCGTGTCTTTACCCAGCCCCGGCCAATTAGCCAAGCGCCTTCCTTCACCATCATAGACCTGGATATTATCGTCCGAGCCGAGGTAGATCGTTCCCTCATCGGTAACGACCAGGCACCTTGGCGAAAAAGTAAGGTTAATCTCCTTTATTTTATTACCCGCGCTATCGTAGATTTGCACTTGCTGATCACCGGCCACGTAGATTTTTCCCCCCGGTCCGATGGCGACAGCCCGGGCCTCTTTAAATCCCGTGTTAATCATCCGGCCGGTTTCTTCGCGATAGAGGATCAGGTTTGCATCGACCTGCTTCAGCTCGTCCAGCTTGTATTCATATTGCCGGCCCAGTCCGCTGCCTTTTTTGCCGGTGGTATCTATGCGAAGCACGGCGATCAAGGCCGCTGCCAGCGCCAAAACCACCACCACTCCGATCCATAAATTACTGCCGGATAATGAGCGTCGTTTATTCATAAAAAAGCATATCCTACCCTTTTGATATAATATCGCATTACGCAGGATTTTTCAATTTAAAGTTGCAGGGCAAACCGTTTTTGAACGATGTAATTTCGACTTCTTTAAGAAGTTACACATATAAAGCCTTTTTAGTTGGATCCGGCCCCGGTTACATCGAGGCAGACCATACTGGTCAGGTCCCGCAGGATTAGCCTGCCGCCGGCGAAGGCCATCGGCCCCCAGCTATCAGTTCCGGAGAGCACCTTGGCCTGGCCGAGCAGGTGGAAGCCGGCGGGGCTGGCCAGGGCCATGGTTAAGAGACCGGTATCGTTCAGCACGTAGATAATCCCGTCCACAATCATGTACGAACCCAGTCCGAAATGGTACGCACTGGTGCTGGTCCAGACGACGTTGCCGGCGGGATCCAGGCAGACCAGCTCCTCATCCGGCCGAACGCCGTAGAGATAGCCTTCATAATAAATGGGACTCTGCTGCGGGCAGCCGAATACCTCCGGCGGTAAGCGGTAAAGAATCCTGGCGGATATGTCGGGGCCGTCGCTAAGCTGGAGCATCATACTGCCGGCGTTATAGCCGCCGGAGAGGAATATCCTGCCGTCCTCCAAGATTACCGGTGAGGGGATATTGGCGATACTGATTTTCCACTCGTCGGTCTCCCAGAGGATTTTACCGTCGTCGGCGGATACACCAACCACTCCGCCGCCGGCGCAGTAGAGGTACATTTTTTTGCCCGCCCATTCCATGGGTATAATGGACGAATGGGTCATCGACCAGTTATGGGGGTTTTCGCTTTGCCAGATGACCTTTCCGGTATCAGCGTGGACCGCGATCAAGAGAGCCTGCTTGCCGGCGGGCGCCAGGATTACCCGCTCGCCGTCGAGCAAGGGGCACTGGCCGGCGTACCAGGGCGGCACCTTACTGCCGTATTCCTTCACCAGGTCGATCATCCAGTAGAGCTTTCCCGTGGTGCTGTCCAGACAGGTTACATGGCACTTCGGTCCTAAAGAAACGACGTATTTATCACTGATCGCCGGTACGGTTCGCGACATTCCGTGGTTGCGCTTGACCTTCACCGGATAGGAATAGCGCCAGATATCCCTGCCATCCGCCAGCGATAAGCACCGCAGAACATCCGCCTGCTGGTTTCTGTCGTAATCCAGCACATAAACCCTGCCGCTGGCAATCGCCGCCCCGGCGTAACCCTCACCCATTTCGACCGACCAGATAGCTTTAGGTCCATCAGCGGGCCATTGGCGGGCGGGAGTGAATTCTTTCTGTCCGTTCGTGCGGGCGATATTGTCGAAATTCGCCCCGCGGAATCTCGGCCAGGCCCCCGGCAAATCACTGGCGGCGACGTCGGTGAATTTCTCCAGGGAGCCCTGGAGGATTTTCGATCCCGCTGATTCCTCGCCCGATACCTGCTGGATGGTTTGATCAGCCTGCGGAACCCGCTTGTGCAAATCAAAGGAGGCCTGCGTCCTAATCCACAGCAAAATGGCGATTAACCCAGCCGCCGCGACGACGACGGGAATGGTTCGGGCTATAATAATCGCTTTTTTTGTCGGCATAATCGCCTTACTCGTTCTGTAAGATTGGCAGCATCCTGCCTTTTAACGCCACTGCCGCCGCCAGCCGGATGGCGATTATCCCGCTGGCCAGCACCACCGCTACTGTCAGGCCCACCGCGGCGTAAGGTATCTGTGCCGCCGGGGTGAGAAATACCGGCAGCACCGCCGCCACTGCGGAAATGGCTCCGCAGAGCACCCCCAATAACAGCAGGCCCCAGTGCTCCCAGAAGATCATAGTCACGATTTTGTCATTGGTAAATCCAATTGCCTGCAGCATCGCCAGATCGCCGCGCCTTTCCAGGGCGTTCCGCAGCAGCACTATCGCCACAGCGGCACTGCCGAGCATAAGGGCTAATCCACCCAGGACGGCGAAGATGGACAGGTAGGCGTTTTCCACCGCCAGAAAAGCCGCCAGTCGTTCGTTCGTCGCCGTAAGCTCCAATCCATAATCGCGTAGTCCGCTAGACAGCACCTGGGCGACAGCCGCTGTTCTTTCTTGCGGGGCATCCACCAAAAACACCCGGTACCCTTCTTCGGAAGGGAACCGCCGGACGAATTCATCCTCGGCGATGATTAAACTGCCCTGCATAATCGAATTTTTCAGTGCCCCTACCAGCCGAACTTTAAAGCTTCTGCCCTGCTCGTCGTTGTAGGCCAACGTTTGGCCGATTGATTTTCCCAAAGCCCATACTATCGTTGCCTGGTCCGCGACCGCCGGTATCACGTCATCAACTTTTCGGTTGAGCAGGTCCCAGGGATTCGTGCAGGTTTCGTCAATCGTCTGGACGAAGGTAAACGCTCCGCGCTCGGCCAGGGCCTGGGGAGCAACCCCTAAAATCACGGGGTTTTGGGCACGGTTGAGATTCAGACAACTGGCGTCCTCGCCCTCGTGCCGCCGCAGCGAGACAAAAGCAACACCGTGGCAAATGCTGTCATCTAAACCGAAATCCCGGCGGACCTTTTCCTCGTTTAAATCCCGCACGAGGGCTACCGTGCTCTTGCCGTACAAGGCGAATCCGCCCGTGCCGGACGATCTTTGGGTGATGTCTTTCATGGGGCTTTGCTTGTTGGCGCCTACCGCGATTACCAGGAAGATGCCGCACGCCAGCGTAGCCACCACTGCCAGGCTCCTTGCCAGCCGGCGGGAAGTGCTGCGGATCGCCAAAGTGACTAAAGACATTTGGTATTTTTCGGATTTTCTCCCCCCGGCGGTGATGACGAGGAAACAGGCGGCTAACGTGCCGATCAACATCAATGCCCCGGCTGCGAAGAAGGAACCCGCGGCCGCGGCGCTATCTTTGTGGCCCGCAGCCCATACCAGGGTCGCTATCGCCGCTGCCAGGCTCACGATTGCTGTCAAGGCACTGAATTTGCTTTTGCGTTTATCGTTACCGCCAAGGGCGATTTTTTGAAAGCCGCCATCGGTCAATAACTGCCGCACCTGGGCGCTTGCCTGATGTCTCAGCGTCAGCCACATAGCCGCTGCCGCGATTAATATCCCCGCCAGCACCCCGATAAAGAGCGTGGCTGCCGTAGCGTGAAAGTAGATTGCCGAGCCGGCAACCGCACTCTTCCAGAGCGAGCTTAGACCGTATATCATCACCCGCGTATATAGCAGTCCCCCGGCACATCCGATGGCTGATCCGATTATTGTCAGAACCACCCCTTCCAGAAGTAGCAGGCGTTTGATTTTTCCCGGCGCAAAACCCACCGCCAGTAACAGCCCCACTTCCTGCCGCCGCTGGTCGATGCCGAAGACGAACAACAGACTCATCAGCAGAACCGCCGCCGCTATCAGGAAAAAGCTCAATCCCAGGAACAGCTCGCCAAACCCCATTGCCTGACTTACTGCCGCCAGGGCCCTCTGCCGCACCGGCTGAAAATATAACCCGCAAGCCGCCGGCTCAAGTCTTTGCCGGATCTGCCGGGCCAGGTTTTCCGGCGACTCGGTCATCGGCCAGCGCACCGCCGTCAAGCTGCCGAATCGGTTTCGCCATAACTTCTGCCCCGCCGCCAGGGTGATAAACGCCTTGGGACTGCCGCGGTATTGATCCCAGTATTGCTCGTCCTTCGGGCGAATCTTGTCCAAATCGATGGGTATCCCCGGCTGCCAGTCGCGGCAGTTTTCCACGTCTTTCAGTCCCGGATAATTCGGCATTAATTCCTGATCCATCGCTAGTTGCATCGGCATGATTTTCCGAATCCGAAAACGACTTTCCCGCTCCTCTAATTTTCTCATTGGCAAAATGACAAAATAGCGCATCTCCAGCTCATCACCGACCTGGGCCTCCAGGTCAGCCGCCAGCCATTCGTTGAGGACGATTTCGTCGTCTTTCAGGTCGGCAGGAATAAGCGGGTTGTCGGGTGTTTTTTCGATGGCGGTGACGATGGAATATGGTGCCGCATGGCCCTTCACCCTTAGCTCGTTGGCGAAATAACTCAGTATCCCCACCGCTTTTGGCGATGCCGCCCTGGCTGCCTGCGCCTGGTCGTCGTCCAGAAAAATCCGATCCGAACGCAGCTCCAGTATTTTCTTGTCCGGCAGTTGTCTTACTTCCAGCGATGCGTCAGCCAATTGCCACACCTTTGTTAGTGCCGTTTTAAGAGTCTCATCGTTTAAATTGTCCCCTTGGGCCGCTGCCGCTAAAAGCATATTTGCCTGCCCCGTAAGCTGGGTCTTTTCCTGCAACCACTTTAAGCTGATGAAGGCGTTGAATGGTGCGATCTGATTGGCCTGCAGACAAAAATCCCCGCCCTCGCTGGCGCGAGCGATTTCCCGCACGATGAGCCTGGCGGCGGTGGTTAAATCCGCCTCGCTCGCCAGGGGTGCTTCGCGGGACAAAAGCGTGGGTTTACTGACCCGCAGGATAATTTCATCACCGGGCCGCACCTTTAATTTCCGGGCCAGCGCCTCGTTTAATACGACACCCGCCGTGCCGGCTGGTATGTGATTTTTCCCCCAGCCGAATTTATCATCTATCCCGAGCACGTGGATATCGCTAACCCTGGTATCAGCGGCGCTGTTTTCGATTATCCCTGCCAGCTCTAAAACCGCGGCGGTCGGCGCCTTTATTTCCTGGTTCAAGTTATCGGCCAGCTTTGCCCGGAAGAAACGGTTCTGCCCCGCAATCGCCCATTCTACACCGTTTAATCGCGTCAGGGCTATTCGCTTCAGGCTGTACCGCAGAGAGTCGCCCACCACCAGCGCCCCGACCAGGATAGCGGTGCTGACCGCCACCCCCAGCACCACCGCCAGGTGCCGCCGCCGGTAGAAACGCAGGTTATTGATAATCAGTCTGCTTAAGTTCACCGGGAATTTTCCTTCGGTTTTAATTTTTCCCCCGCCAGCTCCAGAATGGTATCCATTCGCTGGGCCAGCGCCGTCGAGTGGGTTACCATTAAGAGCGTAACCTGTTCTTCGCGGTTAAGCTCCACCAGCAAATCCACCAGTTTCTCGGCAGACGCCTCATCGAGCGACCCCGTCGGCTCGTCCGCCAGCAGCAGCTTCGGCTGATTGATGAGGGCCCTTACCACCGCTACCCGCTGGCGCTCGCCGCCGGAAAGCTCGCCCGGCCGGGACGAAAGTTTATCAGCCAAACCCACCCGCCCGAGCAATCGGATCGCCCGCTGCTGGAGCTGCTGTTTGGTTTGCCGGTCGGTTTTGTCGGCTAAGGTCGGCACCAGCACATTTTCCAGGGCGGTACACTGGTTCATCAGGTAGTGCATCTGAAAAACGAAGCCGATCTCGCGGTTGCGAATGCCGGCCCGCTGCCGCTGCGTAAATTGGGCCAGGTCCTTCCCTGCCAATAAGACCCGACCTTTCGTCGGCTCATCCAGTGTGCCGATGAGATTCAGCAGGGTGCTTTTACCCGACCCCGACGGCCCGACGATCGCCAGCCGCTCGCCCGGCTCCACCCGCAGGTCGAGGTCTTCCAGCACCCACAAAGGCTGGCCCTCGGCGGTGAATTCATAGCTTTTCGAGACATTTATTAGTTCCACCAGTGGCATATTTTCCATTATTATCCGCCTCGCTTTATTTTCTGAATGGAATTTTCATAGACCCGCATCAGCGTCTTAGCGGTCTGGGCGATGTTATATTTTTCGATGATTATTCCCCTGGCTTTTTGCCCCAGCTCGCGGCAGTAGTCGGGTTGGAGAAGTAAAGACTCTATCGCCTGTGCCAGAGCCTTTGGATTGGTATGCTCTTTAACGAGAACTCCGCCGTTGGTCTGGGCGAGCAGGCGATTGAATACCCCAATCGCCGGTTGAACTACCGGAATGCCGCTGGCCAGGGCTTCCAGCACATACAGGCCCCAGGCGGGACTGGTTTTTTCCGGCACCGACAAGAGCGTCAGCGACCGCAGGAAATCTTTCCGCGTTTTGGTATCGAACTTCGCCACAAATTCCACCTCGCCTGTCAATCCGTGGGATATCAATCGCTGTCGTAATGATTGCAGAAAGGGTTTGTCGCCGGCGGTGCTGCCCCCGGCTAATCGCAGCTTAAGGTTTTTGAAGGAATCTTTCTGTTTGAGGAGGATGAATGCCTCCACCAGTGTATCCAACCCCTTATCGGGGCACATCCGGGAGAGGTAGCCGATAACCGGCGCCTGCGGCGGGGCCGGGGCTGGGGCATAATCGTCCGGATCGACGCCGATATTGACCACGTGAAGTTTTTCCGCGTCCAGATTCAGCCGATTTTGCATTACCTGGGCGTAATAACTGCTGACCGCGATAAAATCATCCACTTCGCGGGATCGCTCGGCGATTAACCGCCAGGCCTGCTGACGAGCGGGCTGGGGGAGGCTGTCCACAAAACCATCTTCGTCCTGCAGGAGGCACACCACCGGTACCTTCAACTCCTGTTTAATCCGCCGGACCATGCCCACCAGCAAAATATTGGACAGGCACACCAGATCAGGCTTAGCGTTACCCGCCAGGTACTTTACCAGCCTTTCCAGTTCTTTCACCTGTCTGCCTTGTTCGCCATTCAGCATGGATAGCGTCATTTCCCCCAGTTCAGCCGCGCTGGTGGCAGACGACCGCCGTCCGATCAGCCGCAATAATCTCGGCGAATCGAAGAGTCTATCTATCAGCCGGGGGGTTTTGCGAAACCAAGATGATTTTTGCTGGAGGTAAACGTTGACGGCGCCAAAGAAGAGGGGGGTTACAAAATCTCTTTCGCAGGCTTCCACAGGGAAGGGCAAGTAAAGAGGGAACATAGCGACATCCAGTCCCTGTTTGCGGAGGGCTTTGGCCAGCGTGGTGTCGCGATAGCAGTTCTCGCAGTAAAAGGTACTGCCGGAGCCGGGGGTTATCTGAATAATTTTCATAAAACTTTTATGCCTTTGGCCCGCTATTTTTATAGTTTTTTATCATTCCACCTGTAAATCTGATATGAACGCATAAACATATCCATCATCGCCGCCGATTACCAGCATGCCGTCCGCGACGGCTGGGGAGGCGGTAACGGATTCACCGATTTCATAAGACCATAGTTTCTTGCCGTCCGCCAGGGAGACAATGTATATACGCCCGTCACCGGAGCCGAAGACAACTTTATCAGAGCAAATTACCGGTGAACTGTCCACCTCGCCCTGGGTTTGGAAGGTCCAGCGGGATTGGCCGGTTGACTGGTCCAGGCAGTACAGCCGCTTGTCGCGTGAGCCGACGATAACCACTTGCGAATCGACGGCGGGTGAGGAAAAAAAAGGCTGATCCTTCGGGCCAAGCTGCCAGAGGGTTTGGCTAGTAGCGATATCGACGCAGAGGAAATTACCACCGAAGTTGCCGACGAAAACTCGGCCGGCCTGGAGAGCGACGGAGGCGGCGATATAATCGCCGGTATCAATCTGTCGCAGTTGTCGGCCGTCCTGCAGCGCGATGACGTGGACGGCGGCGTCGCAGCCGCCAAAGACCGCCAAGTGCTCTTCGTGAGAGACGGCGGGCGAGCCGTTGATGTAGTTTTCGCTCTCATAGCGCCACAGGAGTTTTCCCGTCTGACCATCCAGGCAGTACAGTGAATTATCATAGCTGCCGAAGATTATCTCGACGGCATCAGTGCCATCCAGGCGGTGCCAGTTGGCAGCGCCGGCGATTTTGCCCTGGGTGGTGAATTTCCAGCGGAGCCGGCCAGTAGCGGCGTCCAGGGCGTAAAAAGTATTGTCCAGCGAGCCGATGTATAGCGTATCCTCCAGCAGACAGCCGGCGGCTTCGACGGCATCACCTGTGGTAAAACTCCAGATTTCCCGGCTGGTGCGCTGGTCGAGGGCGTAAACCTTGCCGTCGCTGGAGCCGATGAAGACTCGGCCCTCGCCGATGACGGCGGAAGATTTAATGGCAGCCTGGGTGGAAAACTTCCACAGCAGCTTCATCGGGGTATTGAGGTCGCCGTCGGCGAAGCCGGTGAGGGACTGCCGGCCGTGAAACATCGGCCAGGAGCCGCCGATACTGGTAACGCTTTCTTTTTCAGGTGAAGGCGGCTGAGTTTGCGGGGCGGTTCTTGGGATGAAATCGCGGTGCCTGCGGGTTTGGGTGATAAACCAGATAGCCAGGAAAATACCCAATACAAGCAGAATGGATAAAAAAATCAATTTTATCGATTTATTGAGTGGTAAATTCATTTCCCCTTATTATCGCGGCAGATGCGATAAAATTCAAGCTATCCTTATTCCTTTCTGAAACTGGAATTTTCATTTATAATGGCATATAGTAAACTGCTTGATAAATATGGTTTTTTCTTGAATTTCAAAGGAAATTCGGAAGTAATCAAACTTGGAGGTTAGGTCAGGATGAAACGTCTATGCGAAGCAACGATGTTTTTGGTCGTGACGGCCCTGGTCGTCAGTTATTCCGCCGGGAAAGAGCCGGAGACACAAAAAGTAGAGACCCTGGATCAGGTATGGGCCAGGCTGGCGCTCGAGGCGGAAGAAGCTTACCAGAAATGCCCCTACGCGGTTCTTTCGCAAGATTACTTTTCGAGATTTAGTCGTGATCCCGAAGCACGCTGTTTGACGGATGAGATACTAATAGAAGCCAGTTGGCAGATTATTCTTCCGGATGAGGCACACGCAGTAACTAAACGTATGGCGAAGCACCTGGCGGAATTCCTGCAGGTTCGAATGGAGATAAGCATCGGGATAAAAAGCCGGGGCCAAGAGGAACTGAAGCAGCCGACGCCGAAATCGATTGTCCTGCTCGAGGCAGGCGGGGGGCAACCGGAGGTGAAAGAAAGTTTTACGATCTCCGTAGCGAAGGATACGGTCATCGTGCAAGGGCGAGATCGGGAAGGACTGCGGGACGGGATTGTTCGCCTGGTGCAGGGGATAGGGTTGCGTCAGGCGCCGATACTCCAAATAGGTGAAGTGGTTTATCGGCCTCGTCTGCGAACCCGACTCGGAGCGGTTCCCTGGATGGGCTCCATCAAAGACGCGGTTTTCATGGGCTATAACGCAGTCTTCGCCACGGGAGGAAGCCTGTACGCTTTGTCAACCGCGCAGGCAATCCCCGAATTGAAGGATAGGCAAAGACCAGAAGAGCTGGCGGCCTTGATAAAGTCCGTCCAGGAGGCGAAGGAGTACGGCCTGAAAGCCTACGCCAGGGTGGACACCCGCAAGAAGTTTCCCAAAGACGATCCAGTTTTTGCGGCCCATCCGGAGATTCGAGGGGCACTGACGTGGAGCGCCGACGGCGAATACGTGCTTTGCACGGAACAGCCGCTGGTTAAACAGTACCTGGCGGAAAGCGTGGAAGGGATATTCCGGGAGGCAGACGGACTAGACGGCCTGGTATGCATTATCGGCGGGGAAGGATTTTATCATTGTTACATGCGGTCGTTCGGGACGGCGAAGGGACATACCAACTGCCCCCGCTGCGAGCCGCTGGGAGCCGAGACCGTCGTCGCCAACCTCTGCAACGGTCTCATGGAGGCGGCAACCAAGGTCAATCCGAACGCGGAGATCGTGGTCTGGCCTTACTCGGCGGAACACGTCTGGTCCCAGGATCGGCCCCAGGCGGAACTTATCAAGAAACTCAAGCCGGGCGTCGCGATCTTCACCGAGATAGAAAAGGACGAATACGTTGATAAACCCGAAGGCGTACGAAAGCATATATGGGATTACAGCATCGACCTGATCGGACCGGGAGAGCGGGCCAGGCAGCAAGTGGCAGCCTGCAAGGCGGCGGGGATAGCTATTTATATGAAAAGCGAGCCGGAAATCGGATTCGAAGCGCCGCTGCTGCCCCAGATACCGTGCCTGGATCGCTGGGCGGATCGGGCGGAAGCACTAGCGGCCTGCGGGGCGGATGGGGCGTGGGTGTTTCCGGCGTTCCGGCCAAGCTACGCAACCAGCCCGGTGGAGGCATACCAGTTCTTCTGGTGGCAGCCCGTCGATGATCGAGAAAATATACTATTGCGTTTTGCCGAACGGATCGCGGGGCGAGAGGCGGGGCCGCATCTTCGCGAGGCGTGGAGATTGGTTTCGCAGGCGATTGACTGGTCACCGGAACTGCCTTCGTATTACACCGGTCCTTATTATCTCGGACCGGCTCACCCGATGTGTGCCGATCCTGCGGCGGAACTGCCCGAGGTTTTTTTCGGCCAATACCTCTTTATGGCGGAGGCGGTGGATGCGGAGGGACTCAAAGTCCGTCCAACGTTCGTGAAGTCCCCGACAGGGAACGCCGCGATTTTCGGAAGGTTCTATCGGCAAATGGAGAACTTGCTGCGGCAGGCGGTGGAGGAAATCGAAAAGGCGGAGCCGCTTGTGGCCGAAAGGCAGAGACTGACCTTCGATGCGGAGGCAAAGCCGATAAGATGGTTATACCACACCGCTCGTACCGAGGCGAATTTTTACGAGTCCTGCCGGCTGCGCGACGCGCTTTTGGCCTTCGTCAAACAGCCCGGTCAATCGGCGGAAGAAATCGCCGGATACCAAACTATGTTTAAGAGGTGGCGGGAGGTCCTGATCGATGAGCGTCAGAACACCAGCGAAGCTCTGCCCATTGTGCGAGGCGATATGCGGTTTGACTGCTATTTCGGCTCGGATCATACCTTTCCGCATATTACGGATATGCTGGACGTTAAATTGCGGATCATAGAGCGGGAGATCGAGGAGTTTCTTCCTTCCGTTGCACGGCGGTGTAATTTTGCCTTTTAGAAAATGCGTTAATCGGATAAAATGGAGCGAAAGTACGCAACCGACATAGAACTTTTAAGACAAGGAATTTAGCCATGAGTAAAATATTTTGGATGTTAGGATGGTGTTTAATAGTGGGGATGGCAGCGGGGGCGAGGGCGGCGGATTGGCCGCAGTTTCGCGGGCTAAGTCGCGACGGCAAGAGCACGGAGACGAAACTGCTGAAAAGCTGGCCCGCTGAGGGACCGAAGCTAATCTGGTCGGCGGAGGGCATCGGGGAGGGTTTTTCCTCCGCGGCTATCGCCCAGGGAATGATCTACACGACCGGCCTGGTGGGGGAGGAAGGTTGGGTTAGTTGCTTTGATTTGACGGGGAAACTAATTTGGAAGAAGGTTTACGGGAAGGAATGGAGCGCCGCCGGCAATCATCCGGGGGTACGCACCACCGTTACCGTTGACAATGATAAAATCTACCTGATCAGCGCCTATGGCAAAGTCGTTTGTTTTAATGGCAAGACCGGGGAACTGGTCTGGTCGGTGGATACCCTGGAAAGATTTAACGGTCGTAACATAAGATGGGGTATCGCGGAGTCGCCCTTGATCTGGCAGGATAAAGTGATATGCACGCCCGGCGGTAAAGATGCCGGCTTGGCGGCGCTCGATAAACTTACCGGCAAGACCATCTGGGTCACTAAGGGGTTGGATGAAGCCAGTGCTTATTGTTCGCCCATGCTCGCTAATCATGGCGGCAAAAACGTAATCTTCACCCTGCTCGGCAAATCGATTATCTCGGTAAACGCCGATACCGGCGAGCTGCTTTGGCGGGTTTCCCACGAGACCAGCTATGATATCTCCGCGGTCAGTCCTGTTTATCATGAGGGTCGGCTTTATGTGACCAACGGGTACGGTAAAGGCGGCATGATGTTCGAGGTGGCGCCGGACAACAGCGGTGTAAAAGAGCTGTGGGTTGACAAGACGCTGGACTGCCATCACGGCGGTGTGGTCCTCTTAGATGGTTTTATCTATGGCATCGCCATGAAAGGGGGGCTGGTCTGCCTGGATTGGTCTGATGGCCAGGTCAAATATTGCGATAAAGCGGTGAAAAAAGGCTCCACGATCTACGCGGACGGGATGCTGTATTGTTACGAGGAAAAAGATGGCACGCTAAGGCTGATAAAGGCAGACCCGAAAGCTGATGAACTGGTCGGCTCGTTCATTATTACGCCCGGCAGCGGGATGTACTGGGCGCATCCCTCAATCAGTGATGGTCGGCTCTACGTCCGCCACGGCGATGTGCTGATGGTCTTTGATATTAAACCAAACTGACCACAGGCCAGTTTGAGAATGCAAAAATCAAATATGTTGACTTTCGCACTTTTGAATTAACTATGCCGCATAGGATAATGCGGCAATAACGGTTTTAGGAATATTTTCAAAAGCGATATGGCTATCGAACATACAATTTATCCTTTCCTGCCAAAGTTGTTG
>Ga0209164_1002648_pt1 | contig 18472 bp, 15 predicted proteins | sample MTBNYHSulfiMetaG_FD_187458 | JGI IMG/M metagenome (GOLD analysis project Ga0209164, IMG submission 187458) | Enrichment culture microbial communities from rom New York Harbor, USA that are MTBE-degrading - MTBE-NYH (New York Harbor Sulfidogenic)... | ecosystem: Environmental > Aquatic > Marine >...
CAGGGTAGTACTTTTGCCGGCCCCGTTTGCTCCGAGCAGGGCGACAATGCCGCCTTGCATCACCTCTATGGAGACCCCCTTGAGAACCAGGATGATCTCGTGGTACTTCACTTCGATGTTGTTGATCTTCAGGATGGGCTCGGAGTCAGTCGCCAATTCCATTCCTCCCGGAGGTTCGGTTGAATGCCTGTTGCACCGGAATTACCAGCCGAGCCATTCTTTTTCCCATTTCTCCGGCCAGCGTCCTTTTACATCAACGAATTCCACCAGCTGAAACTTGCCGTCCTTCCATTCATAGATAGGGACCTTACCGGCCCCACGATGGTCCGTAGCCGTGAAGGTGACCGGATCGGAGCCGACGCCCAAGTCTACATCCCGCATCGTTTCAAACCCTTCCTTTAAGATGACCGGGCCGGTCAAATTGCCGGTCTTGTCGGCTCTCTTGAGCGCTTCAGTCAGCAGCAGCACCGCTCCCCATCCCTGCACGGTGCGGATGAGGCGTTTTTCCTGGGGAACCCCGGGATTCATCTTTTGTGCGTATTCGACGATATGTTTCATCATGGGGACATCTTCCCCATAGAAGGCGCACACAGCTGCTCCCATTGCACCTTCGGCCGCTTCTCCGGCCAGTCTGGGCAGGTTTTCATCGATGCCCCAGTTGTCGATGATGTGATCTGCACCCAGCCCCAGGGCGTAGGCGTCTCTTAAGGTGGCCGAAACGGACATGGTCGTGTTGCCATGCCAGACGACGTCCGGCTTGAATTCCTTCATGGCCAGAATCTGGCTCTTGGTGTCCAAGGCAAGCAAAGAAACATCCTGATCGGGCCCTACATCAAAGCCCAGCATTACAGCCTGATCCTTGATGGCTTTAATGGGCGCGCTGCAATAAGGAGAAGCAAACATATAACTGCAGACCAGACGAGGCTTGCGTTTCTCGAAATCTTTGTGTTTCGGCCATTTTTTGTCAAACCAGGCGGTCAGCGCAGCCCGTGCGTTGGTCGAATAGTCGGTTGAAAAGAACAGATTGTAGGGCGTTTTTTTGGGATCGGTGAGGTGCGCCGAATAGGACGCGGAAATGTAGGGCATTTGATCCTTGGTAATAGTCGGTGACAAGGATTCCGTATCTCCCGTCCCCCAACCCAATACGGAGACCGCCTTGAGCCTCTTGAACAGGTTGTACTTGGTTAGAGCTTCAGGGATGCGGTAGCCGTAATCAAACTGATACAGTTTAATTTTTTTGCCGTTAATGCCTCCGTTGTCATTCACATAGGCGATTGCTTCCGTGACTCCCATGGCATAGTCTTTACCGACATCCGAGGTCGCCCCGGTGACGTCCGACAGACAGCCGATCACTATTTCATCTGCGGCATACAGTGCAGTCATGCTCAGCCCGATGACAACAGCAACAGCGACACCAATCATGGCCGATTTAAATTTCTTCCCCTTCATATTCACTCTCCCATAAAATTGATCGATAATTGACCCCATGCCCAAGCCGACAATCCCTATCACCCCCTTGCGTTTTGAATTGATGGATTATTTTTTCCCTTCGTTCCCAAAATCTTTTTGGGAACGCACTCGGGTGGCAAACTCTGTTTGCAGGTCAGCGGGTAATGGAACAGGCAAAGAAACGGAGCTTCCCGGGCAATTGCGTGCCCAAACAGAGTTTGGGCACGAGGAAGGGTATCCGGCATCCGGTATCCGGCATCCTCTCGAACCGGGAGCTCAGTTCCGCCGAGCTGCACTAGTATGAAAAAGGCCACAGGTTGAAGTAGTTCTTGATTTGCCACCAACGATAGGCCAGGCCTTTTGGCTCGTAAATAAGAAAGCCGCAGATGGCGAGGCCGAAGGCTGCTTCTTTCACAAAGTTCAGTTTCAATAAGAGCTCAGGATAGATGTCCGCCAGCGACATGACCCCGAGAGTCAATGCCTCCATTACAACCACCATAAAAACGGAGCCGAAAAATGTTCCATGGATGGATCCCACTCCGCCGATCAGGATGACTCCCACAAGCCACAGCGACCACGACCAGGTAAAATGCTCGGGACTGATGGCAGCCAGGTTGCTGACCCAAAATGCACCCGCCAGTCCGCCGATGAAGCCGGCCACCAGAAAAGCGAACAGTTTGTACTTGACGATGTTGATGCCCATCGTTTCCGCAGCAATGTCGTTATCGCGAATGGCTATCCAGGCGCGTCCGGTGCGGGTCCGAAGCAGGTTTGCGACCGCCGCTGTTGACAGCACAACCAGGCCCACCATCAAAAAATACACCTTCCTGTCGTCGTCAATTATCCACGGGCCGACCTTAATGGTACCGGGAGGAAGCGAGAATGCCTGACCGCGCCCACCGATCTGGCTCACGTACTGGGTGATGATAAAATCCACCGTGATGAACTGTGCGGCCATGGTGGTGAGAATGAGATAGAAGCCCTTCACTTTCGCCGAGGGCAAACCGAACAGGACGCTCCATATGCCCGCAACGAGGGACCCGATTACGACACTGAGGGGATACACCAATCCGTTGCTGATGAGTACCTGAGGCCATGGCACCTGCAAAATGAGGAGTGTGCTGGTGTAGGCGCCAACCGCTATGAATGCGGTGTGCCCCAGGGTGACTTGCCCGCAGAAGCCAATGAGGAGTTGGACGCCGAGGGCGCCAAGAAACGTGTAACCGATCATATTGGCTACGCCCAAAAAATACGGGTCGGCCCACAGGGGGAAGGCAACCAACACAATCACGGCCAGGATCAGCATCTTGGCACGGACGAATGTAGTCTGCCACCAGGCGTGATCCTTCTTATAGCGCTCGTGATAGACACCGCAGGGTAGGTAAGGCATGTGCTGCTCTCTCCCTTTGACTCCTTATCGATTGGCCTTCACACTCGCTCGATTCGCTCCCATCCCCATAGACCATGAGGCTTGAACAGCAGAAAAACGGTCATGAAGATGAATGGAACGATCTCCCTCACCGAACCGGGAAAATACTTATCCAAATAAGTTCCCGAAAAGTTTTGCAGCAAGCCGATGGCGATGCCTCCAACAATGGCGCCCGGTATTGAATTGAGACCTCCGAGCACCACGGCCGGCAGCACCAGCAGGCCGAGGTAACCGACGGATATGTTCAAGCCGTTTATGTTGCCGAGTAAAGTCCCCCCCACACCGGCTGCCATGAACGCAATGGACCAGGCGGTTGCGTACACGAAACGGGCGCTGACCCCCAGGGAGAGCGCCGCCATTTCATCGTCGGCGGTTGCCTGCATGGCCAGTCCCCAGCGTGTGAAATGGAAGAAAGCAACAAAAATTACGAGCAACGCGATTGCCGCCAGAAAACTCCACAAATAGACGCGTCCGATGACCAGGAAGCCTATGGTGATCGGTTCCAGGGGAAAGACCGGCGGCGTGAAAACGCGTGTGTCCGTCATCCAGATGAATTCCACTATTCCGCGAAAGAAAAAAGAAAGTCCAACCGTCACCATGATGACGGAAAGCACCGGCTCCCCTATGAGCTTATCCAGAAACACCCGTTCGGTTATGATTCCCAGAATGAAACCTATGACGAGGGACAAAATGAGTGAGGGGATGAACGGGACGCCCGCGGTATAAAAGGCAAGGGTGACATAGGCTCCGATCAGAGTCAGTTCGCCCATGGCGAGATTGAGCACCCCCGAGCATTTGTAGATGATCACCCAGCCCAGAGACACCAAGGCGTAAATGCCTCCAATCATGAGGCCCGTTACAAAAGTCATTAGAAACAATTCCATGGGCGACCTCCCGCGCTTTCAGGAGGCTGTCTGCAATTTGCGATCTCAGTCGCTCATCGTCATGCCCGGGCAGGCGGGCATTCGGGAAATTTCCCGGCTTCTGGATTCCCGCCTGCGCGGGAGCGACAGCAAAAGGTGTTTTCCAGACAGGCTCTCAGCGCTTCAATTCTCATCGTCAACTTGTTTGATCTTGAGATCCACATCGATCCGCGCGGATCTTCCATCCTCGTAGGTAATGTTGGTGTCCATGTGCAGGCTCCCCTGATGACCGTAGAGTCCTTGCACAATGTCCTGGTAGCGTTTTTCAACGAACGCCCGGCGCAGTTTTCTGGTCCGGGTCAACTCGTCGTCATCGGCATCGAATTCTTTGTATAGATTGACAAATTTCTTGATGCGAGCAACGGACGGCAGGTCTTTGTTGGCTTCCCTGATTTGCAGGCCGACGAGGTCATAGACTTGATCTTTCTGCGACAATTCGGTGTAGGAAGTATAGTTGATTCCCCTGTTGTCGGCCCACTTTCCCACCACCGCATAGTCGATGCAGACCACAGCGGCTACGTAGTCGCGCCCGTCGCCGATCACCCATGCGTCTTTAATGAACGGACTGAACTTAAGCCGTGTTTCCAGATATTGGGGCGAAAATGGTCGGCCGTCGCGGAGCGTCATCACGTCTTTGGATCGGTCGAAGACAACCAGGTGGCCGTCTTCGTCGATGAAGCCACGATCGCCTGAATGGAGCCAGCCGGCAACGAGGGTTTTGTGCGTATCTTCATCGTTTTTGTAATAGCCTGCAAATACCGAAGACCCTCTGGATAAGATCTCGCCATCTTCGGCGATGGCGATCTCCGTCCCGGGAATGGGCTTGCCGACCGTATCGAATTTGATGTCTCCATTGCGATGCACGACGGAGATTCCGGCAATTTCAGTCTGGCCGTAGATTTGTTTTAGATTGACCCCCAGCGAATGAAAAAAGCGGAAGTGGTCGGGTCCCATGGCTGCACCGCCGGTGTAGGCGTAGCGGATTTTGGACAGACCGAGATGATCCCGCAGTTTCTTGTGCACCAGCAGAAAAGCCGCTGCCCTGAGCAAACGCCAGTGAATTGGAATCGGCCGCTTTTGGAACTGCAGCTCGGCAACATGGTGTCCGATTTTCATGGCCAGTTTGAAGGCCGATCGTTTAATGAAAGTCGAGTCCAGATGTTTGACTTGTATCGTGCGGGTCATCTGCTCATAGAGCCTGGGAGGGGCGAACATGACGTGGGGGCCGATCTCCCGTATGTTTTCCTGGGCCGTCTCCGGTGCTTCCGGAAAGCTGATGGTGTAACCGACTTGCAGCCCGCAGGAGATCGACATCATTTGCTCGCCGATCCAGGCGAAGGGGAGATAAGAGACAAAGTCGTCGGTTTCGCGGCACGGATCGACTTCCATGAGATGCTGCCCCATAGAGAGCATATTATAGTGGGTGAGCAGAACGCCTTTGGGCAGCGATGTGGTGCCGGAGGTATAGAAGAGCAGGGCGATATCTTCGCCGCTCCCATTTGCCACCAGCTGTTCGAACAGCTCCGGTTTTGTTGCGCTCACCTCCTGCCCGATGCGGCTCACCTGCTTCAGCGGGACGAGCATGGAGTCTTGGTAGTTGCGCATGCCCTTCGGATCGTCCCAAATGAGCTTCTCCAGTTTTGGACACGCTGCTTTGATTGATAGTCCTTTGTCGACCTCCTCCTGGCCTTCGCAAAACAGAAACTTTGCATCCGAGTGGTCTACGATATGTTGAACTTCGTCCATCAAACTCTCTTGGAACAGCCAGACCGCAATGCCGCCGACACACAGGACGGCCATTTCCGTCCACAGGCCTTCGGGCCGATTGTCGCCGATCAATGCGACCTTATCCCCTTTCTGCAGACCCAGCTCGACCAGGCCCAGCGCGATCTCCTTCACCCGGTCGTAATAGTCCTGCCAGCTGTATGGCCGCCAGATCCCGTATTGCTTCTCGCGCATGGCCACCTTGCCGGCGCCATAGTACTTTGCTTTCTGCACGAAGAGTTTGGGGATAGTCAATTCTTGGCTGAGATCCAGGCTCGTCGCTTCGTAGAGTCTGATTGGCTTATCTTCTGGTGGCATAGAGGTCTTCTTCACCCAAGTAAGCATCGATGACTTGCGGATTGCCCTGCACCTCGGCTGGAGTGCCGTCGGTGATCGGTATACCGAAGTTCAGCACGAAAACACGATCGGAGATATCCATCACCACTCCCATATCGTGTTCGACCAGAACACAGGTCACTTTCCACCGTTCATCCTCGTTGATATCGATGATGAAGCGGGCCATATCTTCGACTTCCTCCAGATTGAGGCCGGCAAGGGGTTCGTCAAGGAGGATGATGGCCGGTTCGAGCGCCAGGGCTCGGCCCAATTCAACTCTTTTCTGCAACCCGTAAGGAAGCATGCCGACGAGATGCTGTCGGATATGAGCTATTTCCAACAAATCGATGATTTCCTCCTCGATGAATGCGCGGTGCTCCAGTTCTTCTCCGGCCGCTTTGCCAAGATACACGGCGCCGCTCAGAAGGCCCGATCGCAGCAATCTGTGCCGGCCCAGGCGTATGTTGTCCAAAACCGTCATGCCTTTAAACAGCTCGATTTTCTGAAAGGTGCGTGCTATGCCAAGTTCCGCCCGCTGGTGAGGTTTTAGTCCATCAATGTGAAGACCCTTGAAGAGAATGGTACCCTGTTGAGGTCGATAGAGGCCCGAAATGCAATTGAGCATGACTGTTTTTCCGGCGCCGTTGGGGCCGATGATGGAGTGGATTTCTCCTTTCCTGACATTGAAGTTAACCCCGTACAAAGCGTTAACTTTGCGGAAGTGCATATAGACGTCTCGCAGTTCAAGGATTAGTTTATTCTCCTGAACCTGTGCAGCAGCCATTTTCGTTCATCTCTCCATCTCTTCTGGTACATCCAACCGGCCGAATTCAGTTATAAATCGATTAGATGCTCTACTCCGCTGTGAGAAGCCGGAAGTCTAGTACTATGCCTAAAAAGGTAGTGCTCGCTCGGCTATATATGTTTGGGATTTTTAAAGAAGTTAAGTTAGTGTCCACGTTGAGCGCTTTGCATAGCATGCATGCGCGGTCCTCATTCCTGCACGGGCAGAACGTAAATTTCAGTAACGAGCAAGAAGTAATCGCTACGCCGGACGTCGAGCTCCCTAATGAAAACCAGCCCAAGGTGAATCGTCTGAGAAGCAGCTACAGCGTCGAAGAACAGAAACAGAGCGCAATTGAAAGTAGCCTGGTGAGGTGTAAGGCTGGGACCAACCCGGTAATCCACTCAAATCGGCTTCGCTGCCGTTGGAGCGGCAATAAAAGCGATTAGTCCACTGGGCCATGCAGAAGCTAGCCCAGAAGGCGTTAAGTGTCAAACAAAAACTCTGGCAAGTGCTCAACATTTGAATGATTAGATTCAGAATGCCGAAGCGCCGGGTAGGCGAAATTTTCCAATTGGATTGGATGATGGTAATATGGAAGCGTGCGGGAATGATGGATGGCGATATGAGGGCTAGTCTCGGACAAGCTCCTGAGGAGTTGCATTTTAGCGGGCTGAGCCCCACATTGTTTATACTATGCTTATAAGGGATTAATGCGCATGAACGGGGATGATAGCTCCGATCGAAGTTGCTGGAAATTTCAAGTGGAAAAGAGACCGGGTGGGGTCTCCCCGATTCAACTTGACTGTCTCGGTCATGTCGACTGGCTCCGGGAAAATTGCCCCGATAAGGTTGTCAAAGCTGAACACGCAATCTCCCGGATCAAGCGAGGCAGCCGAGTCTTTATCGGCACAGGCTGCGGCGAGCCTCAGCAGCTCATCCGGGTTTTGGTTCGAGACGTGAGCCTGCAGGACCTTGTGGTCTATCAGATGCTTTCCGGTACACTGGCGGAGTATGTGGATGACGCATCTTTCCTGAGTCGCTTTTCCCTGAAGCTTTTTTTTATCAGCGAGTATATGCGTAAGGCCGCCTTTGAAGGCAAGGTTGACTACATCCCCGCCTACCTTTCGCAAATCCCCGCCCTCTTTTCAACCAAGCGCATCGGTCTGGACGTGGCTCTCATTCAGGTGAGCCCGCCCGACCGGTTCGGTTACTGCAGTCTGGGGGTATCCGTGGACATCACCAGGGCCGGAATGGAAAACTCCAAGCTGGTGATCGCTCAAGTCAATCCGAAGATGCCAAGGACCTGGGGAGACAGTTTCGTTCATGTGGATCAGATTGATTATCTGGTGCTGCATGAAGAGCCTCTCTGGTCCTACCTCCCGCATATGAGGGAGGGCGAGATCGCCAAGAGAATAGGGCACTACATCTCCCAGCTGATTCCCGACGGCTCCACCCTGCAGATAGGGTTCGGCCAGCTTCCCTATTCCATTTTAAAATACCTGGACGGCAAAAAGGACCTGGGCATTCATACGCAGCTGATCACCGACGGTTTTATCCCCTTGTTTGAAAAGAAGGTCATCACCAACAGAAAAAAGTCGCTGCTGCCCGGACGAGTGGTTGCTTCCCTGTGCATGGGCTCAGAAGAGATCTACGATTACGTGAATAACAACCCGATGTTTTATTTTCGCAGTTCCGATTTTGTCAACGATCCGGCCGTCATTGCACGCAACGACAACCTGATATCCATCAGCTCGGCGCTTGAAATCGATCTCACCGGCCAGGTCTGCAGCGATTCCCTGGGGTATTTGTTTTTCAGCGGTATTGGCGATCAGGTCGATTTCATCCGTGGAAGCGCCATGTCCAAAGGGGGATTTTCCATTATCGCTCTTTCTTCCACCGCCAAAAACGGGAAAGTATCGCGTATTGTATCGCATTTGAGTGAAGGGGCGGGGGTTGCCACCACCCGTGCAGACGTAGATTTTGTCGTAACAGAGTACGGCATCGCCGAGCTGCAGGGCAAGAGCATCTATCAGCGAGTCATGGAACTGACTCAAATCGCACATCCGAAATTTCGGGAAGAATTGATAGAAGTGGCCAAAAAAAGGCATTACATATTTTCCGACCAGCTGCCGCCTCATGAGGATGACCTCATCTTCCTCGAAAGCTACAAAACCGCTCTGCAGGTTAAAGGCGGGATTGTCGTTGAATTTCGACCTCTCATGCCGTCGGATGAATTCGCCTACCGCAATTTCTTCTACTCGCTGCAAGAAGAGACTATTTATTACAGGTTCTTCTATTACAAGAGGGTCTTCTCCCATGAAACGGTGCAGCAGCATTGGGCCAGTGTGGATTACCGCAAAAACATGTCACTGGTCGGAATCATCTCCACCGGCGGGCGCAAAGAAATCATAGCCCTCGGTTCCTACGCCCCTGCAGACGAACAGGGCAGGGCGGAGATCGCACTGGTGGTACGGGAGGATTTTCAAGACATGGGATTGGGCTCTCATCTTCTCAATGCACTGGCGAGCATCGCCGCAGAGAACGGCTATAAGGGCTTTGTTGCCAACGTCTTGAGAGAAAACACAGGTATGATTCATGTCTTCAAAAAAAAGTATCCGGATGCAAAGATTTTAAGAGGTGACAGCGGCGAGGTTGTCATTAAGATGAATTTCCAGGCTGAAGCTGCACAATCTAAAACAGAGGAGGCCAGTTCCGATGAGCGATCTTGATTATATCTTCTCACCGCAAACGGTTGCTGTGGTCGGAGCTTCAACCACTCCAGGAAAGGTTGGACACGACATATTCTTGAATATCCTGCGCGGCGGGTATACGGGAACCCTTTATCCCGTCAACCCTAACGCCATGTCGATTTTATCGGTCAGAGCCTACCCCTCGATCGCCGAGATCCCCGATGAAGTGGAGCTTGCCATTATCATCCTGCCGCCCGCGCTGGCACTCGAGTCGGTCGGAAAATCCGTAGCTAAAGGAGTTAAGGGAATTGTCATTGTCTCTGCAGGCTTCAAAGAGGTGGGAGGCGAGGGCGTGGAGATCGAAAAGGAGATTGTTTCCATCTGCAGGGAGGCGGGCGTGCGCCTGGTTGGCCCGAACTGCCTGGGTGTGATCAACCCCCTCCCTTCGGTCAGGCTGAATGCCAGCTTTTCTCCGCGTATGCCCGCTCCAGGCAAGATTTCGTTCATTTCTCAGAGCGGCGCCTTGTGCACCTCGGTTTTGGATTTTGCAGCGGATCGCGACTTCGGTTTCTCCAAGTTCATCTCCATCGGCAATAAAGCGGACGTGGATGAGCTCGACCTGCTGCAATACCTCCATGAAGATATCGATACGGAAGTGATCATGATCTATCTGGAAGAGCTCAGACGCGGCCCCGAATTCATTGAAGTGGTAAAGGAAATTACCTCCGGGCGGCGGCGCACGCCGGTACTGGTCATTAAATCCGGAAGGACAAGTGCCGGAGCCCGGGCAGCGGCTTCGCACACCGGGGCGCTGGCTGGATCGGAGGCTGTTTACGACTCGATTTTCGAACAATCGGGCATCATTCGCGCCAATTCCATAAACGAGCTATTCGATTATGCAAGCGCCTTCACGTATAAGACGACGACCGCCCTGGGCAAAATCAGCAGGAAGCTGCCGGTTGGGAATCGCGTTGCCATCGTCACCAATGCGGGCGGTCCCGGAATTGTGGCAACCGATATGACCATATCATCCGGGCTGGAACTGGCGCAATTCCAACCACAAACCGTTGGCCAGCTGGCACAACATCTGCCCTCCACGGCAAATTTGCACAACCCGGTGGATGTGATCGGGGATGCCACCCATGATCGCTACGAACATGCCCTGGCAGCCGTGCTCAAGGACGAAGGGGTGGACGGTGCGCTGGTCATCCTGACCCCGCAATCGATGACGGATGCCCTGGGGACTGCCAAAGCGATCGTGCGTGTCGCCAGAGGCTCGCGCAAACCCATCCTGTGCAGCTTTATGGGTGTTGTAGACGTTTCGGAGGGGGTCAAATACTTGCAGGAACACGGCTATCCTGTTTTCCGCTTCCCCGAGGATGCGGCCAAAGCCTTCGGCGCACTGTACCAGCACTCCAGGTGGCTCAACAGGGAAGAGCTCAAACCGTTCAAGCTCGATCACGACACAAAGCTGGCGAAAAAAATCGTTCAAGAAGCCATGGGTGCCGGCAAAACTTATGTGGGTGAGCTGGGCGGACTCGATCTGCTCAAGTGCTACGGCTTCAAAGTACTTCCCACGGAACTTGCCAAAACTTCCCGGGAGGCGGGGGACATCGCCGAGCGGATCGGCTTTCCGGTGGTGCTCAAAATCGTATCCGAGCAGATCGTGCACAAGTCCGATGCGGGTGGAGTTCTTGTTAAACTGCGAGATAGAGGCGAAGTGACGGAGGGCTTTAAAAAGATTGTCGACAGTGCAAGGGAATACGATTCTGAAGCGGTCATCGAGGGCGTTTTGGTGCAAAAAATGGCCCCCAAAGGGGAAGAAGTTATTTTTGGCATGAACCGTTATCCCATCTTCGGCCCTTTGCTCATGTTCGGCATGGGCGGGATTTTTGTCGAGGTCTTCCAGGATGTGAAATTCAGCCTCGCTCCGGTCGGCCGGGAGGAAGCGGTGCGAATGATCCATGGCATCAAGGGCTTCAAGCTTCTCAATGGATTCAGGGGCAGGCCCAAGGCGGACATCCATACCCTGGAAAAACTGCTGGTCAGCCTCTCGGATATGGCGGTCAATCATCCGGAAATCATGGAAATGGACCTGAATCCGCTGTTGGTGCATCCGGAAGGAGAGGGAGCGACGGTGGCCGATTGCCGCATCATTTTGAAAGAAGCTCTCGTCGGCGCAGCAGATAGAAAATTAACAGCGCAAAACTTATAATTGCCGCAAGCGCAATCCACAGGCGAATGTTGTCAAAGGCACGGTGGAGCGCGTAGATATTTTCATCCAGGTAAAACAAGCCCAGACCCCAAAAGCAGGTCCATAAAACGGCGCCCAGCACATTGTAAACTGTAAAATGCCACCAGCGCATCTCCAAAATGCCCGCCGTTATGCCGTTCAGCTGGCGCAGCCCGTCAAGAAACCGGGCAGCCAATATGACACCGCCCCCATAGCGGGAAAATAAGGCCTCGATGCGCTGCAGCCGCTGCTCGTTGACTTTGAGCTTGTATAGAATCGCCCTTCCGCCCCAACGCCCCAGGAGGTAGCCGAGACTGTTGCCCGACAGGGCCGCAATCATAGTGACCAGCAACAATGCAACAATATTGAGCTCCTTGGCGGCAGCGGCGAAGCTTCCGGCCATCAGAAGAGTCTGACCGGGCGCCGGGATGCCGAATCCTTCAACCAATACCGCCACAAAAACGGCGGCATAGCCATACCGGTCCAACAAGGGCTGCACTTTCGCCAAGTAGTGCTCTAAATCCTTCACCAGATGATGCTTCTCAGGATTTGCAGTTGAATCGAATGCGTCGACCTGCCTCTCCGGTGTAACTTGTCCATCACCCGGCGAGCAGCATAATCCGGTCAGAACAACAATCATCAAGCCAGCCAGAATCAGTCGTCTCATACCATGCGCCGGATCTAACGAATTGAACCCTTTTGTTCTGCTCATGTTCCCTCTCTATCACGAGCTAGCGGTGCCCTTTAGCCACGATTCTTGCCGGGACAGTTTAGCCGCCTCTCAGCGAGAATCCTTCCCGTTCCCGAACTCTGTTCCCCTCGTTCCCAAACTCTGTTTGGGAACGTACTTGGGTGGCAAACTCGGTTTGCAGTTCACTGATAGAGGAAACAGCAAGAAACGGACTTTCCCGGTCGATTGCGTGCCCAAACGGAGTTTGGGCACGAGGAGTGGACTTGCTTCCTGCGGAGACCGTGTCATAAAGATATGGATAAAGGGCTGAGCTAGCGGGGGACCAGGAGCCGAGCTGTCGTCAGCAACAGTGTCGCCCTTTTGCTTAAATTCGTACCGATCACAATTCCTCGAAAATGCCCAGTTCGCGGTTCTTGCGGCATCGGAACGGGTCGAAAATCCTTCCGTTCATTGCGATATAAACACCCTCGGGCAGCGACCACACCGCCCCGACGGCAACGCCGACGTTGAATACGGCATCACTCGATTTGAAATTGGCAGGCTCCATCGCGCCGGTTAAGACGATGCATTTTTCGCCCATATCGCTCAAAGCTTTGCCAGTTTCGATCATCGTATCCGTACCGTGGGTGATGATAATTTTAGCACATTTTTCCGCCGCTACTCGCTCTCTAATAAGCTGCCGATCTTTCTCCTCCATATCCAGGCTGTCTTTTCTGAGCAGCGATTCGATCTCATAGTCAAAGCCGATGGGAAGACTTTCCAGGATAGCCCGCACACTTGGAAAGCCGACTTCGTACGCGCTGAGCTTATCAAAGTAGACTTTGTCAATCGTTCCACCGACAGAGAATAGCTTGATCTTCACTCCATTCCCCCTCATGCGATTTCGAATCCCTGCAGTGCCGCAGGCTATCGCCGGTTGAAGCATTGACCGTCCCGCCCCTAAGAGCCCGAAAGATACTCTCTCAGGCTCACAACCCTGGCGTATATCCCTGCAAGTGCTGCCATAAAGGAACCATGAACTTGTTCGGCATGGATTGTTTTGCCCGCAAACTCTAGATTTCGGGTGGCGCACGCGTCATGAACGATCATGCACTCAAACCCGAAATCGGCTGCGGCGCGAGTGGTGGCATCGATGCACATATGGCTCATCGCGCCGCAGATTACCACCCGCTTCACTTGCGCCTCATTCAATTCCTGCAACAGAGGCGTCTCGCGAAAGCTATTCGGGTAGTGCTTCTGAATGACCAGTTCCTTGGGGAAAGGTTTGATTACCTCGTGGATTTCAGCCCCTTCGGTATTCGGCAGAAAGAAAGTTGCCCCTTTTCGTTCAGCGATATGTTGGATGTGAAACGTTGGCCGCCTGTTTTCACGAAATTGCATCAACAATTCTTTGGCCTTTGCCCCTGCCTCTTCCATCCCAACCAGTTCCATGCGACCGCCAGGGAAATAATCGTTCTGGATATCAACCAGAATAAGTGCGGTGCTCATTTCTGATCCTTTCCTTTTAAAGTGGGCTCAATTGAGCGAACCGGTGCTCGTTGATAATGGACCGGACGGCGTCGTCTCAGCGCCACACTTTTCCAATTACGGCTGTGGAATGCTTGTCAAACCGAACATTTGGAGGATCGCCTTGGACGGTCGCGCGAAGTGCCGTCCACACCGCGCCCGGTTGCAGGTCGCCAAACAGCCGGGAGCCATCCGAACAGCCGTAATTGGCGCGTTCCTGGTTAACCATGAAGGTTGCACCGGTGCTGAACGTGCAGACCGTGCCATCCTCAAGCTGCACCATCCAGGCGCTGTTCGGCTCGGCAGTTTGAACCGGTTCCGAGGGCAGCGGCCCCGTCAGGAGGAGTCGAATGCCAGGCGCATCCGTCACGGGATCGGGCTCGCACTCGAGGAGGTCCTTCTCGCCGGGTACTACAAAGCAGGGATCGAAAAGGTTTGCGCCGCCCGCGCTCGCGACATTTTGCTCGGTGCTGCAGCGATAGGCATCGGGTCGAACCGCGGTAATAGACCTGGTAAAACACGTTCCTTTGTATGCAGGCCCGGGAGGCGCCTCGGCCCGGTAGACAATGACCTGTGTGTCGGCTGGAGCCGGCCGGCCGCTCGCCCCAACGAGATCGGCCGACAGCCTGGAGCACATGGTGAATGATAAGAATACCAGGCCGGTGAATACGACAGCGCAGTGAATTCGGGTATGCATTTTTTCCATCCAATAAGATAAGGTTCCCGACTTTTGAGCGAGGCAGCAGATTAAAGCTGCTCCGAACCGGAGATCACTCTCTTGAATCGGACACACGCTCATCGGTCAGGGATTGTTCTGCCCTCAATAAGTCGAAATCATCCATTCCATGCGTTCGCCCCAGGCGGATCGCATGAGATCCAATAAGGCCCCGGTCGCGGTCTGATAGTGAGCGGTGTGCACATGAAAATCTATAACCATCATTATCCTTTCACCGATGGATGGAAACGCTTTCGATGAGGAGGCTTTCCACTCGAATGGCTCCTTGCTTATTCAATCTTTTGCCTGAAGCGCGGCCCATTTTCCCACATAGATGCAGTGTTGAACAAGACCTATGTTTTTTCCAGGCAACTGCTTTATTCCGCCCTGCAAAGAATCGACAGACCGAAAAGACCCCCCTGCCTCTTCTGCATCAGGATTCTTTTTTCGAAACCCCGGCTTGCTCAAAAGTAAGAACCTCTTTGAAAACTCGCACCGCACCTTCGATAATTCCCATCGCGAGAGCCGCCCCAGTGCCTTCTCCGAGGCGCATTCGCAGGTCCAGTATGGGCTCCAGTCCAAGATGTTCCAGCATCCTGCGGTGCCCTGCTTCCTCTGAACAATGGCCGGCAAGGATAAAATCCGCAACCTTCGGACAGAGGGCGTGGGCCACCAGCGCACCGGCGGTTGAGATGAAGCCGTCGATCACTATCGGGCGTCTGTGACAGGCGGCTGCCAGAATAGTGCCGGCGATGCCTCCAATCTCGAAGCCCCCGACTTTTGCCAGCACATCCAGACCGTCTCTTTGATCGGGTCGATTGACGTCAAGAGCATGTTGAACGATCTCCCGTTTCTTGCGCAGGGTCTGTTCATCCACGCCCGTTCCCCGGCCAACCAATTGTGCCACCGGCCTGCCGGTCAGGATTGTGCCGATAGCCGCTGAAGACGTAGTATTGCCAATTCCCATGTCTCCGGTCCCTATCATCCAAGTGCCGGCGGCAAACAGTTCCGAAGCCAGCCGAAAGCCGGTTAGAATTGCCTCCCTCGCCTGCTGAAGGCTCATTGCAGGTCCCCTGGCTATATTTGCCGTTCCCCGGCCCATTTTGCATGAGCGGAACCTGCGGTCGCTTTCATCGGATGCAAGCTCAATGTCGGGGATGATGCCCATATCCACCACAATCACATCGGCATTGACGCTGCGGGCCAAAACATTTATCCCGGCCCCACCCCTGAGAAAATTCTTTACCATCTCGCCGGTGACTTCCTGCGGAAACGCACTGACTCCGTCGGAGACTACCCCGTGATCTGCCGCCATCACTAGAAAAGTTTTCGGGTTGACGGTCGGCTGCAAGGTTTGCAGGATGCCGCAAATGCGCTCGGAAATGTCATGCAGCCGGCCCAGTGCACGGGGCGGGATAGCAAGTTGTGCCGTATGATTTCGCGCCTTCTCGATCCAGTTCTTATCGACCGGTTGAATCCGTTCGACGATTTCTCCAAGATTCATGGTTTTTCAACTCCTTTGTTCGTTTCTGATTCCACTCGGGAAAAAGTATTTGAGAAAGTCTCGCTGCAAAACCGGCGTGCCGTAGAGTCGCTGCCGCATAGCCCGCCATGAGGCACGATCAGAGAGGAGTATTGGCTATATCGTTGAAAAGGAGAGGGGAAGCATCGCTGGGATGCTCAAGCAATATGATGCGCATGGTGGCCCTTTGCTTCACGCTGATCCTTCGGTTTGCTGATTCTTCTTCAGCTACTTCGACGTCCGATACTGGATATTCGCTTTTGTTCGCGGCGGGTTTGTGAAACCCGGGCGAGACCGAGGGGAAAGACCACCTCGCCGCAATCATGGGTTGAGACTGCTTGAACCAGCAGGACTCGCATAGTTTCCCCCTTTGTCAAAAAGAACCAGTCCGACATACTTTACGTAGCCCAGCGGATGCAGGACCGGGTTGATGCAAAGACCGGCTCTTCGGGCGGTTTCATAAACATCCACGCCGCATGCTTCCAGGGATGGCCTGGCCTTTTCCGGAAAGCGACAGTGGTCCTTCGTCGGGCAGTTGGGACAAACCGAACAGGGACCGGCCCCGAATGCCAGCGCTTCCGGGTGTCCGGCCAGGCAAAGAGCCCTTTCCAGGGCCAGAAGTCGCTCGTGGAACTGCTGCGATGGCGGGGTACCCTGCACTAACAGCGCGTGTTTGTACCGGCAAAGAATCGTGTGCATCTTTGTTCCGTCAAACGAGTATGGTGGACAGGTCAACGATTGATTGTAGTGCGCGCAGCCAAACTTGCATTTGAGCCTGACCCAGGGCTCAACTACAATTTCAGAGGCCTCCATGATGCGGCTAAAGGAAAAACCCAGCCGCTTGGCATGAGCAATCAACATCTCGGATCGGGTGATCGACTGAAGGCCGCAGGAGTCATCTTGGCTCGCCAAAAGAAGGGAGGTGTCGGTTTGCAGATGAATCAGCCGGATGCTCTTCAAGCCGGCGCTGTCGAGCATTGACGCCAACTCTTCCAGCCTGTAAATGCGCCCGTTATAGGTGTTGATCAGCATGTGCAGATCATAAAGTCTTCCTTTGACCGGGTCGACGTCGTGCAGATCGGCAAGATAGTCATGAATCAGCATCTTCCCCCCTGGATCGAGGCAGGCGGCGAAATGCTTCACCATTTGTGTCGCCTCTTGCACGCCGTAAACGTGGAGGATGTTGGACATGAGGATCAAGTCGAATCGTCTTTCGCGGATGCAAGGGGTCAATAAATTTCCTGCAATCGATTCGATCCCCGTCCAATTGGTCGGATCAGGATAAAGCTTGCGTGCAGCTGAAATGGTTTCGGGGAGGTCGAGGAGCACCGTCCGAACTTGCGGCCATTTTCGTCTGAAGGCCCGGCACCAGGCGCCTGCTCCACCTCCCAAATCGAGGATGTGACGAGGCGGTGGATCGAACATCTCTCCTAAAAAATCAATGGCTTCAGCGGCTTTGAGCTGAGCCTGAAGGTCCATTGCTCGCACATAAGCCAGTGCCCTCCGTTGGTAGACTGCCGGAGGCTCATCGGCCGACCGCTCATTGGCACGAGCTCCGTGGTGGATTCTAGGCGCGAGTCTTCGCCAGTGAGAGGTCAGATAACGCCTGTATAGGAGAAACTCACCCAAGTATGCACTCGCACCTGGAACCAGATAGCGGGCAGCCAGAGGTCCGTTTGCAAACAACCCTTCATGTTCGACGATTAGGCCGATGGCACCAAGAGAGGCCAAAAACCGGCTCAGAGCATCCGAGTCGTAACCCGATTTTTCGGCCAGTTCAACGACTGAAGACGAACTGTCGCCCAACAGGCCGAAGATATTCAGATCCAAAGCCGCAAACAGAAGCTCGGAATACCAATAGGCTGTGGCCAGGTCTTCCAGTCGCTGGAAGCCATCAAGAGCGATATCTGAGTCTTGGTGAGGTAGTTTCATGTCAGACCGTGTGCGGTGCCCACTTTTGGGAAAAAACACTCAGGTGGCCTCAAGTCGGGCGGACTTGGCTCGCCGCGGTGACGCGGTGACGCGGTGACACGGAGAGGGGGAGATGCGGGGGCACGGGGAAAATGTACAGCGGTTCGCGCTGGCATGCCATAAAACTGGAGGATTCAACAATGCCACACTGTAGTAATTCAACATCTTTCCTCTTTTTGGGTCTTGTATCCTGCCATTCCCGTCTTCCTCTCTCCCACTCCCCGCGTCCCCCTGTCTCGCCTTCTCCGCGTCCCCGTACCTCCCCCTCTCCGTGTCACACTCGGGTGCTGCCGTTAAATCTTGCTTGTTCCCTCCAGCAGATGCGCGAAAAGATCCGAGGAGCCTTTGTTCGCACAAAAGTCCCCGCACATGGTGCAAACTTTCTGGTTTGCGGGAGAGCGGCTTGCGCGAATGGCTCTGGCTTTTTCCGGAAAGAAGGCGTGGGTGAACTGTTTG
>Ga0209164_1002649_pt1 | contig 18470 bp, 9 predicted proteins | sample MTBNYHSulfiMetaG_FD_187458 | JGI IMG/M metagenome (GOLD analysis project Ga0209164, IMG submission 187458) | Enrichment culture microbial communities from rom New York Harbor, USA that are MTBE-degrading - MTBE-NYH (New York Harbor Sulfidogenic)... | ecosystem: Environmental > Aquatic > Marine >...
TCTTAATACTACCAGTCCGATGCTGGAAAGGCCGTCGAACAAAAGTATCACTCCGCACAGTCGCAGCATGTTCTGCAGCTCTGCTTTATGATAAATCGTCCTGGCGATAAAGGGGGCAGCCAGATACAAGATAACGATAAGAATCAGATTGCGTGCCAGGTTTACAAGCCAGGCGGTGTTCAGATACTCCTGCTGGTTGGCCTGGCGGTTTTGGATGAGGGCGTGTTTGATCCCGGTGTCGGTAAATTCCTGCAGGAGATAAAATATCCCCCAGGTAAGCGTCAAAATTCCAAACTCCGCCGGGCTTAAAAGATAGGTCAGTATAAACAGCCGCAGCATCCTTATCGCCTGGGCGCTGGCCATCCCGGCGGCGGACCAACTGCAGGCCCGCAGACACCGGCTTCGAAGACTATCTTCGCTTAGTATTTTCCTAAACCACATTCACTTATCATCGGTAAAACCAAAATTTCCTGAGTAATTTTCCCCAATACCTTAAAATTTATCCAAAAGACCTTGAAAATTCTCCTTAATTATTTAACAATATTCCCCTAACCTATTGCGACTAAAGCTATTATGGCAATTTTGCGGAAACAACCAGAAGGAATATAGGCATTAATATAATGATATAATATATCGAGTATATCTTATTATATTATTTCTTTTCCCATTACTTCATCATTTTTTCAGGATTTAATCGTGGTAGATTTTACCTGATCGATCTCTGGTAAAAAAATATCCTTTTGAGTATGATTATTCATGCCTTTGATTTATACATTTAACCGTCCAAATTTCTTTCACCCATCATAGACAAAATAACAGCAGGTAAATAAATGTTCCACGTGGAACATTTTATTGGAAAAATCAACTTTTCCATAGAGATCCATTTTTTGCAAACATATCTAATATAATACAATTATGAGGCAAAATTTACCTCACAGTTAAATGTCTTTTATAGGCCGTTACCTGCTGGCAACACATCTTATTTCCTTTATAAATGCTAAAAAAGAGCCTTTATTGGTTATTGAATATGATTGTTCCACGTGGAACATTTTAATAAAATGCTAAAAATATTTTACTTCTTCATATGTTATTTTGCCTTTTGAATATGGTATTAAAAATCGTCTGAAAAATGAAAAATTTTGTATTTCCTCTGGAGTAAAGCTTAATAATCTGTTAAATTTACCAACGAAATATCATCTTGAAATTATATGACAACCTTAACATATATTAGTTGTATATCTACTATACATATAAAGCAGGAGAAAGATCATGGCGGATGAAAAGAAACGTTTGGGCAGGGGGCTGGATTCGTTACTTTCATCAACTCGTCTAAGTGAACTAAATGACATAGCTCTACCAGAACAGAATGATACGCAACCTGCTGTCATAGCTAAGGTTACATCACCAAGGGTGGCTGAATTGCCCCTTGATAAAATACAGCGTAACCCCCACCAGCCAAGGCAGAAATGGGATGAAGAAAGGTTATTGGACCTTGCTGATTCGATAAAGGCCAATGGCCTTATCCAGCCGATTTTGGTTCGGCCTTTGGCAGACGGATATCAGCTCATCGCGGGGGAGAGGCGTTTACGGGCGGCGATGCTGGCCCAGCAAAAGACTATTCCAGCTATTATCCGACATGCTACTGAGGAGCAGATGGTGGAATGGTCTCTTGTGGAAAATATCCATCGCACCGATCTGAACAGCCTGGAAAGGGCCAATGCATACCAGCATTATATAAAGACCTTCAATCTGACCCAGCAGGATGCGGCCCAGCGGCTGGGTGAAGATCGCGCGACCATTGCCAATTATATTCGGCTGCTGGAACTACCCTCCGAAATAAAAACCATGATTTCCGATGGTTTGCTGAGCATGGGTCATGCCCGTGCGCTGCTGGCAGTGTTGCCGGCGGGGCGGCGGCTGGAACTGGCAAAAGAGGTAATTGTCCGGAAACTATCCGTCCGACAACTGGAGCGCCGCATCCAGGAGCCAGGCCCGGCCGCCTCGCCCGCCCAGCCCGAAAAAAACGCCCACATTCAGGAGTTGCAGCAGGAAATGAGCCGCGTGCTGGGGACTAAGGTGATAATCCAGACCCAGGGAAAAAAATCGCAGCGCGGACGAATCATCATCGAATTCTATAGCCTGGATGATTTCGATCGAATCAAAGAAAAATTACAATAACCATCGCTAAAGCTATAATATAGCGATATAAAGTAGATAATGTTAAAAATGAAATAATTCTGATATATTCCCGAAGGAATTGTCGGATGAAAATAAATTATTTGCAGCGACTATTGATTTATGCCGTCGCGGTGAGCTGCCTGGTGACAGCAGTATCCGCAATTGCGGACGAGTTCAGATATAATGACGATCGTCCTGTAGCGCTGTTGCGAATGGACGCGAAGGATCAAGGCATTGTCCTGCGGCATGGAGAGGGACCCAATCAATGTGATATCTACGGCGCCCGCGACGTGTGGGTCTTTCAGGATGATGATACATATTACATGCATTATGACGGGGCGGGTCCCAAGGGCTGGCTGGCTTGTCTTGCCGTTAGTAAAGACCTCCTTCACTGGCAAAAGAGAGGTACGGTGCTTGATTTGGGCAAGGCAGGAGATGATGACTGTAAATCAGCGAGTTACGGGGTAACCTATTTTGACGGCCAAATCTGGCATATGTTTTATCTGGGTACGCCCCATGTTACGCCGCCTCCTGATAACATTCCCACCTTTCCCTACTTAACCATGAAGGCCGCCGCCCCGGGGCCTGCCGGTCCATGGACTAAACAGCCGCGGGTTATACCATTTCGCCCCCAAAAAGATTCTTACTACAGCGCTACCGCCAGCCCCGGACACATAATAAGCTATAAGGGAGAATATCTCCAGTTTTTTAGTGCCTCGACTATGAAAGAAAATATTATCAAACGTACGCTGGGCATTGCCCGCACGAATAATTTAAACGGCAAATGGAAGATAGATGCCGATCCCATTGTTCCCCTGGAGGAGCAGATTGAAAACTCATCTATCTATTATGAGCCGAACAATGCAACCTGGTTTCTTTTTACCAACCACGTGGGGATAGATGATAACGGGGAATATACTGACGCCATCTGGGTGTACTGGAGCCGGGACCTTAACCGGTGGGAAGACAACCACAAAGCGGTGGTGCTGGACAGGAAAAACTGTTCTTGGTCGGAAAGATGCATCGGTTTGCCGGCGGTGATTCCCCTGGATAAGCGGCTCGCCATTATCTATGACGGGCCGGGCCGCGGCAGTATCAGCCATATGAAACGTGATATCGCTCTGGCCTGGCTGGATTTGCCTCTGACCCCGCCAAAAAAATCAGTAAAATAAAGCCTTCGAGCTGACATCGAGCGCTGGTCGAATATCGTAACTGATGAAAAATGATTTACCGCGGAAAAACCTGAAAGGGAAAAACCTATGACCGCTGAAATGAATCGTCGCAGCTTCATCAAAGGGACCCTCCTTTCCTCTGCCGCCCTCGCCTTGGGCGGTGAATCGCACGGGCAGGTTCAGTCCCCATCGGCCCCGCCGCCCGCGCCCAGGGATGAGCTGGACAAGGGCAAAATCGGCGATTTGGAGATCAGCCGCATCATTCTTGGGGGCAACCTCCTCACCTGTTACACCCACAGCCGAGACCTCAATTACGTCCAGTCCCTCGTTGCTCACTACAACACCGATGAGAAGATTATGGAGACTCTGGCCTTGGCCGAAAAGTGCGGCATCAACACCCTTTCCATGCACAACCCGCCGCATCCCATCTCGGTTCTCCGCCGTTACCGTCGGCAGGGCGGTACTATTCAATGGATTATCTGTCCGACCGCTAAAGTCGATGAGAGTATGCAGGAATACACCGAACAAATCCGGGAGCTGCTCGAATCCGGCTGTGAGGCCATCTATCTTTGGGGTGTCCACTCCGACCAGTTGCTGGCCGCCGGCCGGATAGACCTCATCGCCAAGGCGGTCGAACTGGCCAAGCGGTTCGGCGTGCCCTCCGGCGTCGGCGCCCACGACCTGCGGGTTATCATCGAATGTGAGAAAAACCAGATACCAGCCGATTTCTACATCAAAACCTTTCACCACCACAATTATCCCAGCGGGCCGAAGCCTGACCAGGTCACTACCCCCTATACGGAGATTCCCGGCTATTGGTGCCGCGATCCCCAGGCGACGATAGAGGTCATGAAGCAAATCTCCAAACCGTGGATCGCGTTCAAGGTAATGGCCGCCGGCGCCATCCCGCCGGCGGACGCCTTCAAGTACGCCTTCGAGAACGGCGCCGACCACGTCCTCGCCGGCATGTTCGACTTCGAGATTGACGAAGACGTCCGTATCGCCCGGAAAACGCTCGCTGCCGTTACGGACCGCCGGCGACCGTGGAGGTCGTGACCCAAATGCGAATGAGCACGGAATTTAGATATTACATCGTATTCTTCATCGTGATATTCTTCATTGCCGGCTGCCGCTCTTGGCCGGCACATACTCCCCCGGTGTCCAATCCTTTCTTTGCCTTTTGTATGGACACCCATGACGCCCGGAACCGCTCGCTGGCGGAGCAGGCCGATCTCCTCAAAGAGCTGGGCTACGACGGCGCGGGCCACAACTGGCTCGAAAACGTGCCGGAGCGAATCAAAACCCTCGATGCCGCTGAACTCAAGCTGTTTCAGATCTACATTCGCGTAAATATCGCCCCCGATGCGGCTCAGACTTACGACCCGCGACTTAGACAAATTCTTGAATTGCTCAGGGACCGTGACACGATGCTCGCGGTGCAGGTCGCCGGCGCCGCGCCGTCGGACCAGGCGCGTGATGCGCGGGCGGTGGAAGTCTTACGCGAAATTGCGGAGCTGGCCGAGCCTTGCAACGTCAAAATAGCCCTCTACCCTCACACCGGCGACTGCCTCGAACGTGTGGAAGACGCCATCCGCATCGCCGGGAAAGTGGACCGCCCCGGCGTGGGGGTGATGTTCAACCTCTGTCACTGGCTCCGCACCGATGCGCAGCGCGACTATCGTCCTTTGCTGGAGCGTGCCCTGCCGAAGCTTTTTGCCGTCTCCATCAACGGCGCCGACCAGTTCGACGACCAGCCCGGCTGGAGCCGTTACATCCAGCCCCTCGACCGCGGCTCCTTTGATATGCTCAGTTTCCTGCGGACGCTCCGACAACTTGGTTACACTGGCCCTGTGGGGCTTCAATGTTACGGGCTGACCGGCGATGCGCGGGAGCATCTCGCCCGCTCCATGCTCGCCTGGCGCAAACTCAATCATTGCCCCACCGAACCCCATTAATTGATTTTTTGTCCCTCTGAATGGATTTGATTTTCGCTCTGAACAGGTTAAAACGCTCATCAGCCGTATTTACGAGACAATCATGCCCCATGCCGTATCGGCAGTTAATATCTTGAAAAGTACACAGAAAAAATTTTTCAATATTTTTCTGGACAAACACTATTATTTTTGTTTTAATATTTTTACACACACATACTTATCAGCTTTGATCAAGGACAGATTTTTGGAAAGAAAACCAGTGAGCATTTTTTAATTCCAAAGTAATCGTTTTTTATAAAGGGCTGAAAAAATGATTAGAAAAGTCAATTTCTTTATAATGGCGATGGTAGCGTTGGGGGTGTTTGGTCCTGCGACGGATGGGGGAATCTGGGTCGATCCTAACAGTTTTACCGTGGAAATAGTAGAAGGCAGTACATTAACAGTGCCTTTGACTATGGGAAATGACGGCACTGGAGACCTCGAGTTTAAGATTCATACTCGCCAGGTCGCCGCTTCTGCTGAGACCACGAAGGCGTCAGATGGGTCAGTCACAGTGACAGGTAAAAGTAATTCATCCTCTGTAGAAAGTCACGATTTTACCCAGGCCGGTGATACGCCTTACAAGTCCGGCGAGTTGCTTGTGCGATTCGCTGCTCAAAGTCAGGGTCGGATGCCCTCTGTTGCGGAAAAAAACCAGATTTTAGCAGCCGCCGGCGGAGGCAGTATAAAAAGGAATTTTAATCTTGTTCCCGGTCTTAACGTGATAACCCTTCCTGCCGGGGTGAAGGTTGACGAGGCTTTGAAGACCTTCAACAAAGCGAAGGGCGTATTGTATGCGCAACCAAATTATGAAGTAACGGTTTTATCGACATTCCCCGACGACACGCGTTTTGCGGAACTTTGGGGAATGCACAACACCGGCCAGACGGGCGGGGTAGTGGATGCCGATATTGACGCCCCCGAAGCCTGGGACATAGCCACCGGCAGTCAGGAAATAATCGTCGCCGTAATTGATACCGGCGTTGACTACACCCATCCGGATTTGGCAGGCAATATGTGGGTCAATGAAGCGGAGAAGAATGGAACTCCGGGCGTGGACGATGACGGCAACGGCTATGTGGATGATATTTACGGCTATGATTTTTGCAATAATGATGGCGACCCCAAGGATGATCATTATCATGGTACGCATTGTGCCGGCACTATCGGCGCGATAGGCAATAATAGTCAGGGTGTGGCGGGGGTTTGCTGGAATGTCAAGATAATGGCCCTGAAATTTCTTAATTCCAGCGGCAGTGGCTGGACGGATGATGCGATTGATTGTGTCCAATACAGCATGCAGATGGGGGCGAATCTATCGAGTAATTCGTGGGGCGGAGGCGGTTACAGCCAGGCTCTTAAGGACGCCATCGACGCCGCGGGAGCTGCGGGGATGTTGTTCGTGGCTGCCGCCGGCAATGACGGCGTAGATAATGACGTATGGCCGCATTATCCCTCGAGCTATAGTTCTGACAGTCTCATTGCGGTATTGGCTACAGATCACTCTGACTACAAAGCCAGCTTTTCCAATTACGGACTGGTTTCCGTTGATTTAGGTGCTCCTGGTGTAAATATTTTAAGTTGCAAACCAAATAGCGGATATCAATCTTTGAGCGGAACTTCAATGGCCACGCCGCATGTAGCCGGGGCCTGTGCCCTGGTCTGGTCGATGGATTCGGCGATGAGTGGCGCCGAGGTGAAAGATATTCTGCTGCGCAGCGTCGATCAGATACCGGCTTTGGCAGGTAAGTGTGTCACCGGGGGGCGTCTCAACCTCTTTAATGCCCTTCTTGAGGTCAAAGCCCCCTGGCTTCAGATCGAGCCGGATTCCGGTACGGTAGGCCCGGGAGATACCAGTGAGGTTAATGTTACCTTCAATGGCATGGATTTTGGCCCCGGTACTTATAATGCTCAGATTGTAATTATCTCGAACGATCCCTGCAGCCCCACGATTATTCCGGTAACGATGACGATAAATCAAGATGATCTGCAGGTGACTCCTGCCGCGGGTTTCGATGCCGTCGGTACCGAAGGCGGGCCGTTTTCGCCGTCGTGCATGGTCTATACCTTGACGAACATCAACGAGACGGAATCGGTGAACTGGACCACCCTGGCCACGCCGGAATGGATCAGCGTTACGCCCTCCAGCGGGGTGCTGACGCCCTTGGATTCCATCGAGGTTAGTGTCTGTATCGACCCCAATGCCGATTCACTTGATCCTAATCTTTATACCCAGCTTCTGATTTTCCAGAATGCCGATTCCAACAGTATCAAGCCGCGCTCGGTCAGTCTGACGGTAAAGCCGCCGGACTGTTTCACGGAATCGTTCGCAGATAATCACAATGACCTGGAAGGTCTGATGGTCAAGTTCAGTCCTGCCGGCTCAATTACCTACTACGAAGCCTGCTGGGATAAAGCCGTTACTTTCCCCACCGACCCAACTGGCGGAACTTTTGCGACTCTCTGGGATGATGATTTCGCCGAAGTGGTTCTGGGACCCGAAGAGCAGATTTGCTTCTACGGCACCTGCTACGACCGCTTCTATATCGGCAGCAACGGTTATCTTACCTTCGCCGCCGGTGATACCGAGTATAGTCCTTCACTGGAGAACCACTTTCTTGTCCCGCGGGTCTCGGGCACCTTTATCGATCTGGATCCGCCCAACGATCACTGCATCTCTTACAAGAAGCTGGCTGACCGGATTGCGGTAACCTTTGACCATGTGTTGTTATTTGGCGACAAGACCGGCGCCGCCAACAGCTTCCAGATCGAATATTTCTACGCCGATCAATCCTTCCGGATAACCTGGCTGGCGGTCGCGAAGAAAAAAACCATCGCCGGATTATCTCGCGGCCGGGGTCTTCCGCCGGTATTCTTTGAAGAAAGCAATCTGAATAGGTATCCGGTCTGCTGGTCCTGCAGTGATTTCGACCGAGATTACCGGGTGGATTTGACAGATTTGGCGGTGCTGGTCATGCACTGGCTGGAGCAAGATTGCAATATCCCCAACTGGTGCGGCAGAACCGATATGGATTTCAACGGTACCACCGATTTGGGCGACTTTGACATCCTTATGCAACAATGGCTCTCGGAGCATTGGTGGTTAAACCCGATTGCCCACTGGAAGTTCGACGAGGGCGAGGGTGATATCGCCTACGATTCCGCTGATGACCACCACGGCACTCTCCAGGGTGGTCCGCTTTGGGTGAGTGGTATGATAGGTGAATACGCCCTGGACTTCGATGGTTCCAATGATTATGTGGATCTGGGCGACGTCTTCAACGACGTTCAATTGCCCGTGACCATATCAGCTTGGATTTTGACACGGGGTGACAGCGGACAACCGGTTTTCTTTTCCGATGATAATCCGACCGGCAACAAAGCAGGATTCTGGATGACAATCGGTACGGATAACAAAATAGTTGCAGCTTATGGGTCAAATACCGGCTTGTACGGGGATAGTCGTCGGACAAAGACCAGCGATTCAGGTATCCAAAATGATGTCTGGACATTTGTGGCGGCGGTGCTCAAAGGTCCTGAGGATATAGATTTGTATATCAATGATGCTGATGCCGGCGGTATTTATAGCGGCACCGGCGGCGATATTGCCCACGTGGAGGGAGCCAATGCCAGAATCGGTATTGACAGCCGCGCACCTTATCACTTCAACGGGATGATTGATGATCTTATGCTTTTCAACCGAGCTTTATCCGCCCAGGAAATCCAGGATATTTATGCGGAGGGAATAGCCGGCAAGGCTTTGTCTCCCTATCCAGCCAGCGGGCAAAAACGCGTCGATCCTGATGTGATTCTCACCTGGCAGGCGGGCAAAGATGCCCTTTCGCACGATGTGTACTTCGGCGCCGATTGCAATGCCGTTACTGACGCCACTCCCGATTCTGATGAGTTCATGGGCAATCAGGATGCCAACTATTGGAATCCGGACGGCCTGGAACCGGGTATCACTTACTATTGGCGAATCGATGAGCATGACGGGTCTAATGTATATAAAGGTGATGTCTGGAGCTTTACCACGTTGTTGGATGCTAATCTCATCGGCTGGTGGAAGCTGGATGAAGGCCAGGGCGATACCGCCTACGACAGTGCTTATGACTACCACGGCAGTCTCCAGGGTGGTCCGCTCTGGGTTACCGGCAAAGTTGGAGCATACGCCCTGGATTTGGATGGTTCAAATGACTACGTGGAGATGGGCGATATCTTCAACGACGTTCAATTGCCCGTGACAATGTCCGCCTGGATTTATAAACAAGGTACCAGCGAACATCCGATTTTTAGTACCGATGATACAACGGGCAACAAGGCAGGATTCTGGATATGGTCAAGTTCAGCTAAGAAATTAATAGCAGCTTATGGCTCAAATGTTAGTATTGGCTCGGATAGCCGCCGGACAAAGGTTAGCGATTTAGATATCCAAAATGATTGCTGGACGTTTGTGGCCGCGGTACTCAGGGGTCCGGAGGATATGGATTTGTATATCAACGGGGTTGATGCCGGCGGAGAATATAGTGGAACCGGTGGTGATATACAACACATTGATGGTGCCCATGCCGTAATCGGTCTTGACAGCCGCGCACCCAATCACTACGATGGAAAGATTGATGATGTGATGATTTTCGACCGCTCTCTATCCGCCCTGGAAATCCAGGCACTTTATGAGAGGGGTTTGCCCAAACAAGCATTATCTCCTTATCCGGCTGATGGGCAGAACCGCTTGGATCCCAATGTAATTCTCAGTTGGCAGCCGGGCTTACATGCCCTTTCGCATGATGTGTACCTCGGCGCCGATTGCAACGCCGTCACCGACGCCACTCCCGATTCTGATGAGTTCATGGGCAATCAGGATGCCAACTATTGGAATCCGGACGACCTGGAACTGGGTATCACTTACTATTGGCGAATCGATGAACATGACGGCTCTAAGGTGCATAAAGGCAATGTCTGGCATTTTACCACGTTGTTGGATGTTAATCTCATCGGCTGGTGGAAGATGGATGAAGGCCAGGGTGATATAGCCTACGATTCCGCTTATGACCATCACGGCAGCCTCCAGGGCGGTCCGCTCTGGGTTGCCGGTAAGGTCGGTCCATACGCCCTGGATTTTGATGGTTCGAATGATTATATGGATCTGGGTGATATCTTCAACGACGTTCAATTGCCCGTGACAATGTCCGCCTGGATCTGTAAACGGGGTGATAGTGGCCACCGGATTTTCCAATCCGATAATACGAGTGACACCAAATCCGGCTTCTGGTTTTGGGTTTATCTTGATGGTACGTTACAGGCTGCTTATGGGGCAAATACCGGTTTGTACGGGGATAGTCGTCGTAGCAAAGTCAGCGATACGATTGTTACAAATGATGTCTGGACCCATGTGGCAGCGGTTATCAGAGGTCCTGAAGATATGGATATCTATATCAATGGTGTTGATGCCGGTGGTGAATACGAAGGCACTGGTGGTGATATGGTCCATGTGACAGGAGCCAACGCCTCAATCGGTTGGAGTATTTGGGGTCCGGCTTACTACGACGGGAAGATGGATGATCTGATGATTTTTGACCGGTCTTTATCTGCCTTGGAGATCCAGGCACTTTATGAGAGGGGGTTAGCCATTCTGGATCGTTAATCCCCAATCCGGCATTTTTCCGGCACGCGCCACCGTGCCCGTCATATTTGCGCTTTTGGTACATAGTTGGCGGGCGGGCGGGGCTGGATTTGCCTCTCACGCCGCCCCAAAAGCAGTAAAATAAAGCCTTCGGTCTACTTATTTTACGGTGATTTCAAAGGACCAGGCGTGCTGACAGGGGGGTGACTGAATAATAGCATCGGGCAATTCCAGGCTCAGGCCGGAGGTATCATTAGAAGACCATTTGAGAGCTTGGCTGCTGCCCAGTAAACGTGCTTTCTTGCAGTGATGGATGGATGTCAGGTTGATGCGAGCGGGAGGGGCCAACTGGTCCTCCTCAGCCAGATAGATGGCATAAACCTTGTTGTCTTTTTGGGTTAGATAGATGCGGTCCTCTTTATAGGGGGCGATGGGCCGGGTAGCGTAAATCGCCCGCCCATTGATCTTCATCCACTGACCGATTTCCTTAAGACGCTCCAGGGCGGGGGCGGGAAGCTGACCATCGGCGTCGGGGCCGATGTCCAGCAGAAAGTTGCCGCCCTTGGCGACGATGTCCACCAGCAGATGGATCAACTGGCGGGTGGATTTGTAGTTGTCATTGGGTTTGTACGACCACTGGTCGCCCATGGTCATGCACGTTTCCCAGGGCTCCAGCAGCGGCTCTGGGGGTATCTTCTGTTCCGGCGTGCGGTAGTTTTCATACCGGCCGACGACGGCGCGGTCGGCGATGATCAGCCCCGGCTGATGGCGGCGGGCCAGGGCCGCTAGCTGCGGTATGTTGATGTCCTCGCTGGGCGGACGGACCCAGCCGCCGTCCAGCCAGAGGATGTCAATTGGGCCGTAACCGGTCATCAATTCCTCGACCTGGTTGTGGACAAAACCCACGAAACGGGCCCATTTCTCCGGATACTTTTGGGTGTCGTAGTTTGCCTGGCGCTGGGCGTGGGGCCACTCGGGGCTCCAGTAGTCTGGATGATGCCAGTCCGCCTTGGAGTAATACGCCCCGATAAAAAAACCCGACTTGCGGAAGGCATCGAAAACCACCTTGGTTACGTTAGCCTGCGGATTGCTGTGGAAGGGGCACGAATCAGCGGTTACCCGATAGTCGCTCTGCCGGGTGTCGAACATGCTGAAACCGTCGCAGTGCTTGGTGGTAAAAACGAGGTACTTCATCCCAGCCTCGCGAGCGGCAGCCGCCCAGCTAGCCGGATTGAAATGTTTGGGATTAAACTGCTGGTTGAGGGCGAAATACATGGCGTTGAATTTATTGGGGTCCTTGCCGGATTGCTCCCAGGCCGGCAAAGCACTCCGGCCGAAGGGATGGGAGTCCACCAGCGGCCAGGACTCCACCGAACCCCACACACTATAGGCGCCCCAATGGATAAACAGGCCAAATTTCAAATCCTGCCATAAGCCCAGCTTTTGCAGCACCAGGGGATCGGTTTCTGTATCGGGATTTTCCGCCGCCGCCGGCCCGCTGGCGGAGTTAGTCTCCTCGCCAATGCCCCAGGGCAGGTTAAACGAGAATATCACAAAAAAAATCATCGATAGCAAAAGTTTGATATTTCGTTGCATGGTAAGGCACCTTTTTTATGGGGAGTTTCGCTCGTTTTAGTGAAAATTATATCTCTTTCCCAAAGAGGCAGGAAGATAGATTTTACGGCGAAGGGGCTTTTTTTTCTACGTACCGCAGCGGTGAAAGATCGCGATTTTCCGCTATCCGCACGGTGGCGTCTTCCTTGATCCAGACAACCTCACCGTAATCGGAAGGGTCGAATTCCTTGCCGGCGACCACCACGTCAAAAGCAATCTTGTTCCGCAGACAATGCTCGGCCTCTCGGCTGGCCAAGTGCAGGACATCGCGGTAGGAGATGCCGAGAGCGTTTTTCTTGTCCAAACCGAAGACCCCGCTATGGAATAGTCCCTCCACGTCCAGCGTGTAACCGTAGGGCAGGACAATCGCGGTGGTGGCGGCGTGAAGCAGTTGGGCGAGCGGCGGGCGGGGATGGGAGCTTGCGTAATCCCGCAAACCGCGGGCTAGTTGTAATTGTTCATCGTAAGGTAGGTGATGCAGTTTGTCGCTGGTCCAGAAAAGAAAATAGCTCGCCCCCATGTCGTAGGCCAGTTTCATCGAGTCCAGCGAAAACTCCGGCGCCGCCTGCCCGTAGATGGACATCCCCCACCGGCAGTTGAAAACCCGGGCTGGGCCCCGCATCAAGGCGTAATCCCACAGGAACAAATTCCGCTCCTCGCGGGGGATAGTCAGTCCAAACGCGGCGTTTATCTTATCCAGCGTATCCAGGCTCCAGCGGCATTCCTGGAATATACCTGTAGGCAGCATTTCAAACTGATAGTAAGTTGTAGAAATATGGGTTTCCCAGATGGGGATATCCGGCTCAGCTAATTTCAAGCTGCCCACTTGAATGCCCGCGTCCAGCAATTGCTGTCGGTACGAGAATCGGCCGTAGTAGCGATGGTTGCTGTCGTATTTTTCCACGACGAGTTTATGGAGGAGAGCGACCGCCTCGGGGAGGGTAGAAGATTTTGGCAGGGCGTTTGTCAGGTGGTAGGCGGGTTCGTCCACAAACATCACCGTCCCGCGAAAGTTGCCGCGAAATAGCTCCTGTGGGTACACCGGCGGCGTCTTTTCGCTTCGCTGGCAATCGTAAAAAATCTCTCGCCGGTAAATGTATTCGATCTGATCGGGACTAGCCAGAAAGTAATTGATCCCCGCCGCGATCATCTCGTCGTAGTCTTCTTTCGAGAACGGCACATAATTATAATCGCTGCCGTCGCTGCGCCTGCCGGTGCGGTCGTCGCGAAAGTTGCGACCCGTCCCCACCATCATATCCGGGTTGAGTACCAGCTTATCAACAATCTCCGGCACCGCTGCTTCCATAGCGGGTAGGTCTTTCTCCTTATGCAAAGGAAAGCCCAGAAATGTACCTTCCGCAAAGAGTCCCCCTTCGCCCGCCTTGCTTCCGCACGGCAGCAGCTCATCGACGAAGTTAAACAGCGGCAGCAGCGCACCACCATTTCGCTCATCGACATATTCCAACGGCTTTTGACCAGCTTCCGCGAGGATGTAGCGATGGATGGTGACGGTTTTTTTATGGGCCCGGTCAAAGGGATCGGCATCAGCCAGCAGCCAGAGGGTAAATGACGAGCCATTAACCTGGGTGCACGTCAGGCGATACCAGCAAAGGTCCGCGGATCCGGCATGCGGTTCCGTCGCGATTTCCACCCTGCGGACAAGGTCCGGATGGGCGGCGGCGGGCAATTCAGCCTGATAGAGTGCATGAGCCGGTAGTGATTCAGCCGATAAAGAATTGGCCCAGAACAATCCCGGCACCGCTGTCAGGATAACAGCTATCATTTTCTTCATAAATTGTCTCCCTTACCTGGTAGGATACCCGCAAAATTTTGCTGTGGCAAGGAGAGTGCAATTCAATATAATTGGATTTTATTAACTCGTTGCCGGCGGGGCATTTGTTAGAGCAGGACGGTAAATTAGAAAGGGCAATTACCATGGCGAAAAAGCAATCGGCAAAATGCCTGGGCGATATCGAGAAACCCGCAGCCAAACCGCCGGTCATCGGCGTCTTTGCCCCCTGCGATCCGCGGGTGGACCAAGCCTCTCGTCAGCGTGCCCGCAATATTGTCAAGATGACCGCTAATGCCATCAGCGGCGAGGTACTCCTGCCCGACCAGACCACCGTGGAGGTGGTTTATTCCGCCGTCCTCGTGGAAGGTGAGCCGCAGGCCGATATCGTCGCCCAGCAATTTCGCCAGGCCGGGGTAAACATCCTCGTCTGCGTGCCGGATACCTGGGCCTTTCCACAACTTACAAGCATTTCCCTGCTGCAGCAATTTCCCCCGGAAACCCCCTTCAATATAACCTGCGGCAACAGCGGCCCTAAGCCGGGCGTCGTCTATGCCCAGGCACTGCACGGGGCGATCAGTCAATACGGCCGGCTGGTAGCCTTGAATGTCGGCTCCTGGCCTGATACCGGCATAGATCCTCAAATGAGCGATGAAACCGCCCGCAATCTGATAGATTGGTGCTATGGGGCGATGACCGCGGTCGCCCTGAAGGGCCGGCGGGTAGTTATCTTCGGACACGATGCGATGGGAATGGAAACCGCTTTAGCCCACATAATAGCGACCCGCAATACCTTCGGCCTGGAGATTACCCGGCTGGATATGAAGCTATTGGCTGATATGCTCAACAAGAAATCCTATGACGCCAGGGAGTTAAAGAGCCTCCGCGGCTGGATTGATAAACACATCGGAAAACGTTTGGAGCTGCATAGCTCGGCGGATAGCGAGCGATTCAACCTGAGTTTAGCTATGTACCTGATAAATCGAGACTTAATGGCCCAGTTAAACGCGGTGGGCGGGGGTTTTATGAGCCAGTTTGAATGGGGCAGCGATCTGCGGGGGCTACCGCTGCCGGTAGCGGACGTGATGGAATCGCTGTTTAACAGCAGCTTCGACCACCACGGCCGAAAGGCCCCGCTGCCCTATGCGACGGAGGCGGATGTCCAGGGGCTTTTGACTATGCTGGCGATGACGTACCTGAGCGGGGGTAATCCGCCTTTATTTATGGATTTTCGTAAGGTCTGGCAGGGGAGTGAGATAAAGCAGCTCGCCCGCAAGCTGGGCCTGAAGAATCTGCCCCGCCACGCGGATTGGCTGACGAAAGGACTGGTGGACGGCAACAACTCTGGCAGCGCCGCCTTTGATTGGGCAGGCATGCCCGGCTGGCCGATAGAGCTGATTATGAAACGGGTGAGCATGCCGCCGGCGGACGCGTTTTACTTCCCCGGCGGGGGAAATTCCGTGACCTTTATGACGCCGGCGGGGATAGAGGGAATCGCGGCAAGACTTTCCTACAGCAGTACTTGCGGCAAATTCAGCCTGATCTGGGACGAGGCGGAAACCTGCGCAGTACCCAAGAAACTCAGCCAAGCAATGGTCAACCTGACGACCCCTACCTGGCCGCATACCTTTGTGGTGCCAAAGTACGCAACTATGGGTGAATACAAGCATTACGCACCGGCTAATCATTTTCATATGACCTGGGACCTGCCGGTGGCAAGGTTACAGCATTGGATGGACCTGACGGGGGTGATGAGCGTAACTCCCTGGGCGGCAAGGCCTAAGTACGTGGAAGGGGTGGATCGGCCGACGCCCCTGGTACACCTGATTAACGGCGGAGAAGATGCCTTCAAGCTGATGGATTCGAGGCGATAGGCGAGGTTTTTAAGGCAAAAATACCCATAAAAAACCTGGTAAAAAGTGGCAAAAATTGGTTTTTTTCGGGCAAAAAATGCGATTTTCGGTGAAAATACGGGCAAAAACGGGCGGATTTTGACGCAAAACCGGGTTTTTTCGCGGGAAAATTGATAAAATCCCTATCCTTTTTGCGGGTTGAGAACGGTTTTTTTCAGGTTGTAATTTTGCGGGATAATTGGTGATGAGGAAAGTTATCGGACCTGTTTACAAGAAGATTTTTTGTTAATAGATTAAGGAAACGCCATTCATATCTGAACCTTAAATTTATGTGACCCCTTTAATTTAACCCTAAATTGAAAGGAAGCTCTATGGACCCGGTAACCATGCTACAATCTCTAAAGAAACCGGTTTTATTAATTGTTTGTGCGATAAGTACTTTGGGTTTTGGAGACACAGTTTTGGAAAGAAAAGTTATATCCGACGGCAAAGTTAATTGTTCTGATATTCGCTCGTTGAATATATTTCTAACCAAGGACGGCAGTGCTTCTGTGCTAGTACAGGAAAATAACCTTTTCTTATACAAGCAAAATAATTTAAGAACCATAGATACAAAAGAAAGAATGCTGCTTAACGGGTTCGTAGAAAAAGACCATGTGATGCTTGCTTTTCTTGTTTTTCATGGTAATCACACATGTCCAGACATTGATGTCTATGATGTTCAAAAAGGATTTGATAAGCCCGTAGAATCAATTGAGGTTAATGAGAAAATGAAGCATGGATACCCTGATAAACTCATTGCTATTCCACAAACGCCAGGCAAATATTATGTATTCTATACTGAAGAGAAATTTACTCCCACACGATATCTTATGCTCTTTTTGTCTGGTGGACATGCCTATGGTAATATGAAACCTTATTTGGCAGAAGTAGAGAAAGGTAGAATTTCGAGGAATAAAGAGATTCAATATGGCGGCAAGAGAGACGAATCATTTCACGTCAAGGAAATCATAAATGATTCAAAGATGATTCATTGTTTAGGTTTTAGGAATAAAGATACGCCAGGACCTTACATTCCACGTGATTCGCCATATATCCTATATTATGCCGGCTACGACCTCAAAGAGAAGAAAGTTACTCAAAACCATAATGTTTATGAAATCAATTATGATCCCGGCAGTTATAAATTTGGCCCTTTGTCAATTGCTTGCAAAGACAATGAAGTATTTGTTGCGTTTTCATTTTACAAATACCCCTATCGAGGTGCTCATTTCGACATTAAACAAATTACATCGGACGTCTATTATTTCCAATATAGTGATAAAACCGCCAGTGATACTGTTCAAATTGCTGAAGGATTCATGCCTTTGGTAAAAGTTGACTCTATTGGCAGGGTGTATGTTTTTTGGATTGACTACGATGGCAATCTTATCTGTAAAATAAAAAAAGATGATAAATGGAGCGATAAGAAAATTGTTTTAACTGGTATTGATATATTATCACCAAGAATTGTTTGTAACAAATATATTTCTGCTGAATTTGACAGTGAAAATGATTTACATATAGTTTTTCCTTCAAAGGGTAAGCTGGTTTATGGAAAAGTAAAATTAGATTTTACACCCGATAAACAAAATTAACAAATTAGATTTGGCTGCAAAGATCGCAAGTCAAACCCGGGGGATGGATAAAATTGTGTATCATCTGAAATATTTAAAGGGTCAGGCACGATTATGGTTTGATGCGGTCCTGGGGGGAACGAAGAAAGTGGGAAAGGTGTGAAGGGTGGGAAAAGTGTGAAAGGGAAGAAGTAAGATAGTAAGAAGGCGGCGTGAGAGAGAAAATCGTTCAAAGTTCAACGTTCAATGAAAAGAATGTTCAAAGTTTAACGTTCAAGGTTCAAAGTTCAAGGATATATTAAAAATCAAAAATCAAACATCAATAATACATATAAAAAATCAAATATATTGCTTATTATAATGTCGTTTTAGAAAGGGATAACAATTGTTAGGGTAAATATTATGGTTACTTGGGTGCGGGCAATGGATAAAAATAGTTTTTAATAGTTCAACGTATGAGGTTTTATGTTCAACGGTTCCAAAAAAGAAAAGGCAGAGAATACAGATATTATTATCCACGGATTACCCAGCGCGGCCTGAAGGCCGCAACCAAAAAGAGATAGAATTTACTCTATAAAAAAGTATAGTAGCACCCTTTATTAAACATTCAAATTAAAAGAAAGGATGCTACTATGAAACTGATGGAATTATA
>Ga0209164_1002652_pt1 | contig 18457 bp, 16 predicted proteins | sample MTBNYHSulfiMetaG_FD_187458 | JGI IMG/M metagenome (GOLD analysis project Ga0209164, IMG submission 187458) | Enrichment culture microbial communities from rom New York Harbor, USA that are MTBE-degrading - MTBE-NYH (New York Harbor Sulfidogenic)... | ecosystem: Environmental > Aquatic > Marine >...
GAGATGGGTGCGTACACCCGAACCGACGCCGATGACATCGCAGACGACCTCCAGCGCGTCTTCGACTTGTACCCGCGCGTGTACGAACGTCGCTCGCAGCGCGCCGGGACCCTGTCCGGAGGCGAGCAACAGATGGTCGCGTTCGCTCGTGCGCTCATGAGCCGCCCGCGACTGATCATCATGGACGAGCCGTCGATGGGTCTCGCACCGGCGCTCGTGGACCAGTCGTTCGACACCATCGCATCAATCAACGAGCAGGGCGTGTCGGTGTTCGTGGTCGAGCAGAACGCCGCCGCCGCGCTGTCGATCGCAGATCGCGGTTACGTGCTGCAAAACGGCGCCGTGGTCATCGAGGGCACGGCCAACGAACTGCTCGAGAACGAGGAGCTTCGCAGGGCCTACCTTGGGACGGCCGGGTAGCTCTCGTCGAGGCGCGCGAACGGAGCTCGATGACTTCCGCACGACCTGTTCGGGACCATGAGCCCGACAAACCAGCACCCCTGCCGCAGGACACTGCCACGGCCTCGGCCGATGCCCAAGGTCCTCCCAGGCGCTTCCTGCGTGGGATGTCCACGTTCGAGTCGTTCGCGTACCGCGACTACACGTACTTCTTCGTGGGGGCGGTGCTGTCGAACACCGGCACGTGGATGCAGCAGGTGGCTCTTGGCTGGCTCGTGTACGAGCTGACCCGGTCTTCTTCGGCACTGGGCGTGGTGAACTTCCTAAACGGCATCCCCGTGACTGTGCTCATCATCTTCGCCGGCGCACTCGCCGACCGCGTCGACCGGCGCAAGCTGCTGATCTGGGCCCAGGTCCTGCTGATGGGCCAGGCGATCGCCTTCGGCGTACTCACGCAAACCGGCTCGATCGACGTGCCGTGGATCTACACGCTCACGCTGCTCGGCGGTACCGTGTCGGCGTTCATGTTCCCCGCCTGGCAGGCGATGGTCCCCGACCTCGTGCCGCGCGAGTCGTTGCTCAACGCGATCGCGCTTTCCTCGGCCCAGTTCAACGCGGCGCGGCTCGTGGGCCCCATGCTGGGCGCTGCCGTGCTTGCCGCCTTCGGCATAGCCGAGGTCTTCTACGCCAACGCCATCAGCTTCCTGTTCGTGATCATGGCGCTGTGGATCATCCGCCCGAATCAGGAGGTCCACCCGTCGCACGCCGAGGAGTCGAGGGTCGGCGCGATCGTCGCCGGCCTGCGGTATGCGCGGGAACACCGGCGGGTGGCTATGCACCTGGTGACGGCGGCGATGCTCACCGTCCTGGGCATGCCGTTCATCGCGCTGCTCCCCATCATCGCGGCAGAGACCCTCGGACTGGGCAGCACCGGGTACTCGGTACTCATGGGCGCCAACGGCGCCGGAGCGCTGGTGGGCGCGCTGGCGGTGGCGTCGCTGCCGCGCAACGTGCGCCGCGACAACATCATCCGCTACGGCCTGGCATTGCAGGCGGCCGGCGTTATCGTGCTCGCCTTCGCGCGCACGGAGCTGGTGGCCGCCGTCGTGCTCGTGCTCATGGGCGCTGCGTTCCTGGCGTGCGTCTCGAGCATCAACACGAACCTGCAGACGGCGGCGCCGCCACGGATCCGCGGACGGGTCATGTCGCTGTTCGTCCTCGCCTTCATGGGAATCATGCCGCTGGGCTCGCTGGCGTTCGGCTGGTTGGGCGAGGTCATCGGCGCGCCGCAGGCTCTGCTCGTCGGCGGGGTGGGCCTGCTCCTGTACGCGCTCGTGCTCCTGTTCAACCCGCGACTGTTGTGCGAGAAGGCGTCCGAGGACTGCTAGCCGGCGCCGCGGAGGGCACGATCGTCAGCGCGTCCCACTACTCAGGCGGTAGCCACACTGTATAGCCGATGAGCTCACGGTACACGCGTGCGCGGTCGTGCGTGTTCGCCATGATGTAGCGGGACAGATCGGAGGCGCCGTAGTACTCCTCGGCACGGCGCGCGAAGCGCGGTTGGTGGTAGTTGCGCGCGGTCTGAGCGTGACGCGGATAGTCCCGCGACACGGCCGACACGATGCCGGCGTCACCGAGCTTGCCCACGATGTAGGCCACCTCGTGACCCGCGGTGTAGGGGGTGGAGCCGCCCACGCGGATCATCTCCGGCGGCTTGGCGATCGGCCCGCGCGCCAGGTACTCGGCAGATGCCTGACCCACGAACGCGTAGCGTGTGGTCTCGATGAACGCGTAGTCCGAGTTCCAGTAGCGCGCCCCGTCGCTGCGTACGCCCACAGCCGCGTGCCCTTGTGTCTCGAACACCCACACGCACGTGTCGTAACCCTCGTGCAACATGAGGGCGGCCAGCAGGATGCTCTTTTCGCTGCACACCCCCCGGCCTTCGGCGATGACCTCGATGGGGAGCAGTATCTCGTGGTCGATCTCACCGTACGGGATCGCCTGGACCGCCCGCGCCATCAGCTCGAGGTACTCGTCGTCGTCGAGCTCAAGATCTCGGCGGATCGCGGCGAACTGTTCGGCCAGCTTGCCGATGAACCGGCTGTCGGACTGCACCCGCACGAGATCTGACACGTAGCCTGCTCGCAGCCACAGTCGCGTGCCGAAGACTCGACTGGTGTCGATCGCACGGGCTCGTTCGAGTTGTCCCGGGTCCACCGACGCGGTCACCGTGGAGGTGGTGTCCAGGTATTCGAAAGACCAGGTCATGCGCAGCGACGAGTCGGATTCGGGCACGTTGTCGATCGCGGCAACCTCTTCGAGCACGTCGCCCCAGACCACGAGCGCGCGCACATGCTCGGCAAGGGTGCGCACACCGAGGACGAGCGCGAAGACCAGCACCGCTATCACGAGATTGCGGGCACGAAGCACTCCTGCAAGCCTAGCGAACATGGCGCTCACCGCGCATCACCTCAGAGCACAACCCATACCTGGGTATACTCGCCTGCCCTCGCCGCAGCAAGTCGCGCGCCGCGGCGCGGGAGCTACCCCGAGGCGCTGTCGGAGCGGCGGCGGCGCCACTCGCCCAACTCGCCCACGCTCATGGCGACCTGGCGTAAGTACACCAGGAAGGGCACGACGGTCAGCACCGCCCACAGCGGTAGCCCGATGCGGCGGTAGCGGCGAAGCAGCAGCGGGTACGGTCTGGCGCCAACGTACAGAAACACCAGGAACGCCAGATGGCCCAGAACCGTCGCGACCGCGAGTGTCGTCCATCTCCCGGTGGCGGCAAGCCACACCGCGACGCCGAGCGCCAACGCCGACCACAGCGGGAAGCCGGGCTCGACAACGATCCTGAGCAGACTCGGCAGGTTCAGCGAGTACTTGGATATCCCGACGCGCTTGTTCCACTTCACGTAATCGCCGAGCGTTTGACGCGGGTCGTGGTAGACGGACAGTTCCGGCGGATACTCGAGCCGGCCGCCCGCTGCGCGCACGCGCCGTGAAGCGTCAACGTCCTCACCGCCGGCTTCGAAGGCCGAGTCGAAGCCCCCCACGAGTTCGAGCCACTCTCGGCGAAACGCGCAGTTGCAGCCGGCCACGAACTCGACTCCGGAAGGACCGGGTGTCACGTTCGCGTCAAAGCCGATCGCACCACCCGCAGGATGGCCGATGGACGCGGCGCAAAGGCCGAACAAGCCGAGTCCGGGTGGCGCGAACGCGTTGCCGCCCACACCGGCCACGCGCTCGTCGCGAAACGCCTCGTCGATCCGAAGCAGCCAGTCCGGGAACACCGCGCAGTCAGCGTCGGTGAACGCGACGATCTCGCGCGTGGTCTCGCGCAGCCCGACGTTCTTCTGGCGGGCGAAGCCTTTCTCGGAGCGAAGCAGCCGCGCCTCGGGATACCGCGCGACCACACTCGGCGTGTCGTCGGATGACGCGTCCACCACCACGATCTCGAGACAGCTGCGCGGATACTCAGCGGCGAGGATCGACTCTAGGCACGTAGCGATGCGCTCGCGCTCGTTCAGGGTGACGACCACCACGGAGATGCCGTGGTGGGCAGGTTCCGCGGTGGGTGTCGACTCAGGAGCCGGACGCATCGGTGAGGTACTCGGCGTCGAGGATGCACCCGTCGATGACGCTGTAGTCGTACACGCAGTCGCGGCAGAACTCGAACGAGTCGCGGTCGCGCCTGAAAGCCCGACGCATCCCCTCTGCGCGCTCGGAGAACCACAGCTCGGAGAAGCTCTGTTCATTGAGGTTGCCGAACGGGTGCTCGCAGCGCAGGTCGAACTCGCACATGAGCACGCTGCCGTCAGCGAACACGGTGGGCTTGGTCCACGGGAAGCGGCAGTCGTAGCGACCGCGCCCCTTTCCGAGGTCGTAGTCCTCGCCATACTCGTACCAGCGGAGTGCTTGGTCCTCCGGTGCACGCTCGCGGTCCCACTCCGGGTCGCAGTAGCCTGCCTGGCGGGTCGAATATGCCTTGAAGCTGATCATGTCGACTCCAAGCTCGCGTCCCAGGTCCTTGAACGCCGGCACCTCGTGCTCGTTCTCTCGTGACACGACCATGCGCAGGTTCACGTACGGGGTGGCCGACCCCGCGCGTTCTCGCGCTTCGAGCAGCATGCGCGTGTTCGAGACGGCCAGGTCCAGATCACCGCCGGGTCGCAGACGCGCATACGTCTCCGGCGTCGCGCCGTCGATCGCCACTATCAGAGCATCGAGGCCGGAGGCGACCATCTCCTCGGCACTGGATACGTCGAGCGTATTCATATGGCTGCTCGTGACCGAGAGGACCCCGCGGTCGTGCGCCGCCTTCATCATGCGATAGATGTCTGGGTTGAGCAGCGGCTCGCCCCACGACCACAGGATCACGTACACAAGATACTCCCCGACCTCGCCTACGAACCGCTCGAACGTCTCGTAGGGCAACAGAGCGCGCCCCGCGGTGTCGGACGCGTGTGCCGGACACCGGTCGCAACGCAGGTTGCAGACGCCTGCAGGCGAGACGTGCGCCATGTAGGGGTATCCCATCGTCTTGGACACGGGGAGGAGACGGTTAGCAGCGATCCGCGCAAGATTGCGCGCCTTCTTGCCCCGCACGTTGCGCGCGCGCAGCGGGATGCCGTCGAACTCGAAGTCCAGCTCGCCTTTCAAGGCGATCCTGGCGGCATTGCGCACCAGGAATCCGACGTCCACGCTAGGCCCCCTCTCGCGAATCGCCTGCCGCAAGCAACGTGGTGAGGTGCGCTCGCAGGCCGTTGTCGCGTACGCGTGCGGCCACGGGCGCGGCGGCGGCCGCATCCCTGACGCGCTCGGCGATGGCTGCCGCCAGACGTTCGACGTCCAGCACACCTTCCGGATCTGCCACCAGCGCCAGGCCCAGCCGCTCGACGGCTGCGGCGAACTCGACCTGGTGGTCGTCCACGTGCTCGCCCAAGCGGTGACGGCGGGCGACCAGTACCGGCACCTTGCCCATATCGTGACAGCACAGAAATGTGCCGACGCCGGCGTGGCTCACCACCACGTCTGCCTTCGCGATGTGGTCACACATCTGCGGATAGCCGAAGAAGTCAGAGCCCGAAACGGCTTGAGGGACCCGAGTGGCCGAGCCGTACTGGAGAACGGTCTCAGGCGGCAGCAGACCCCGGGCGACCGCGGCATCGATCGCGGCAACGAACCGTTCGAATGCGAAGGCTTCCAGACCGACCGTGGCGAATACCCTCACAGCACACAGCCGTGATAGCGCGCGTTCGGCAGGTGCTCGGCAAGCTCGGGCCATTGCACCAAGAACTCGTCGGCCAGCCGGTAGGCGCTCCTGCCGGTGAGCGAGAGACCGCACACGCGCGACAGCGACTCGATGTAGATGCTGCGCACACCCTTCAGGCGGGCAGCGATCAGGAAGGGCACGGCCACTCCGGCCCCCGTCGACACGACCGCGAACGGGCGCTCCCGCCCGAGCACCCGCCACGCCAGGACTAGATTGCGCAGGAAGTTGGGGACGTTCCGGTTCGTGGGAGCGTACGCGTATACGACCCGCTCGTCGGCAAGGATGGCGCGTGTGTCGGGAGAGTCGAACGTGACCCACACGGCGTCGTGGTGCTGCCAAGCCTCGCGCATACGGTACAGCTCCGCGAAGTGACCACCCGACGAGCACACGAGACAGACCGTCATTTCACCGCCCTCAGTACCTGGAACGATTGAAGACCCCGCGACCAGCAATTGTACCAGCCGGAAGGCACGTTCTCCCACACGAATTGCGGCTGGCGGCCTCTTCGGATCGTCGAAGAGACCGCCAGCAGACTACGCCGTTCGTGCCCGAGCGGAATGCAGCGACTGGCCTTGGCGCTACTTCCCTGCCCTTCGACCAGCCATCGAAGGCTTGAAACGACGCAGTAGCAGCGAGCTGCTCACGACGCTGACGCTCGATAGCGCCATCGCCGCGCCGGCGAACTCCGGCCGCAGAAGGCCCAGAGCCGCCACCGGTATGCCGATCGTGTTGTAGCCCAGCGCCCACACGAAGTTCCAGTGGATGCGCTTCATGGTCGCCCGCGACAGCTCGATGGCGGTCACGACGTCGCGCAAATCGTTCTTGATCAGGACGATGCCGCCGGTCTCCATCGCGACATCGGTTCCGGCTCCCATCGCGATGCCGACATCGGCCTGGGCGAGCGCGGGCGTGTCGTTGATGCCGTCACCGACCATGGCGGTCACATGCCCGGCGTCTTGCAGTTTGGCGACCTCGGCGGCCTTGTGCTCCGGGAGGACCTCCGCCAGGACATGGTCGGCGGCGATGCCGGCTTGCGCGGCAATCGCTTCGGCGGTCCTTCGGTTGTCGCCGGTGATCATGTAGACCTCGACGCCGATCTCCTGCAGCCGCGACACGGCGTGGGCCGAGTTGTCTTTGATGGTGTCGGCAACGGCGATCAGGCCCGCGAGCGACCCATCGACCGAAACGAGCATGACAGTCTTGCCCTCGGCCTCGAGCGCCCCGATCCGGTCCTCGTGCGGGCCGACATCGATGCCCTCGCTCAACATGAGCTTGCGGTTACCGAGCGCCACGCGGCGCCCTCCGACCGTGCCTTCGACCCCGTGGCCCGGCACGGCTGCGAACCCTACGACCTCCGGCATGTCGTCGCCGCGCTCTCGCGCGTGGGCCACGATGGCCTCGGCCAAAGGGTGTTCGCTCTGGCGCTCCAGGGCAGCCGCCGTCCTGAACACGGGGGCCGCATCGAAATCGCCGAAGGCCTCGAACTCCGTGACCACGGGCTTTCCGTGCGTGAGCGTGCCGGTCTTGTCGAACACGATCGCGTCGATCTTGTAGGAGGTCTCGAGCGCCTCACCGCTCTTGATGAGGATTCCGTTCTCGGCGCCCTTGCCGGTGCCGACCATGATGGCGGTCGGGGTGGCCAGGCCGAGCGCGCACGGGCACGCGATGACGAGAACCGCAGTGCCGACCAGCAGCGCCTTGACCCACGGCGTGAGGCCCGCGAAGAACTCGGGGCTCACGATCCCAGGCACCACGAACAGCCACAGCAGGAACGTGATGACCGCGGCCGCCACCACGGCGGGCACGAAGACGGAGCTGATGCGGTCGGCGAAGCGCTGCACGGGCGCTTTCGAGCCCTGCGCCTCCTCGACCAGCCGCACGATCTGCGCGAGCGCGGTGTCGCGACCGACCTTCGTCGCGCGGAAGCGGAAGGAGCCTAGCTTGTTGACGGTGGCGCCGATAACGGTGTCGCTGGGGTTCTTCTCTACCGGGATGGACTCGCCGGTGAGCATGGACTCGTCCACCGCCGAGGAACCGTCCACGATAACGCCGTCGACCGGCACCTTCTCGCCGGGCCGAACGACGACCAGGTCACCGACAACGACCTGCTCGACAGGAATGTCCATCTCCTCGCCGCCTCGCACGACGCGGGCGGTCTTGGCGGCCAACCCCATCAGGTGCTTGATGGCGTCGCTGGTCTTGCCCTTCGCACGCGCCTCGAGCAACTTGCCCAAGAGCACGAAGGTGATGAGTAGCGCGCTCGTCTCGTAGAAGACGGGTTCTTCGGTCAGCCAGAACGTCGCGGCGACACTGTAGAAGTACGCCGCAGACGTCCCGATCGCGATCAGCGTGTCCATGTTGCCGGCCCGCTGCTTGAAAGCGGTCCACGCACCGCGATAGAACTGGGCGCCCGCGATGAATTGCACCGGGGTGGCGAGCAGAAGCCCGAGGTATGCGTGCACGACGTGCATCGCCATCTCGGTGCTCAGCCCGAACGTCTCGGCCACCCACATCGGCACCAGGTCCATGAACGGCGGCACCATCGTGAGAACGGCAAGCGGGATGGACAACACCGCCGACAGCGCGAACAGCCTGCGCTCTTTGCGAAGATGCGCCTCTTGCGCCTCGCGCTGCTTGTCGCGGGCAGACTCGCCTTCCTCGCCGGCCTCGACGAGGACTGAGGCTTGGTAGCCCGCCGATCGGATCGTTGAGATGATCTCGTCGACGCCGACCGCCGTCGAATCGAACGTGACGGTCGCGATCTCGAGCGGCATGTTCACCGTGGCACTCGCCACGCCCCGCAGCTTGCCGAGCGATTTCTCGACGATCTGCGCGCACGACGCGCACGTCATGCCCGTGACCGCCAGGGTGATCTCCCCTGGCTCTGCCGAAGAATCGTCGGCGATTCGCGAAGCGCCATAGCCGGCTGACGACACGGCGGCCTCGATCGCCTCTGGTGAGAGCGCGGAAGCGTCGTAGACGACCTCCATGCGCTCCATCGCCAGGTTAACCGCTACCGACTCGACGCCTGCAAGCTTGCCTACAACCTTCTCGATGATGGCCGCGCATGCGGCGCACGTCATGCCGGTGACGGCGAACGTGGTGTCTGCGTGTAGGTGCTCGTGTGGCGTGACGTTGGCCACGGGTACCGGCCTTTCGGGAATCAGTGTTGGTCTCATCGTCTCCACCTACGCTACTCGACCACTATCTGCCCGAAAACCATCTCCATGCCGCACGAGAACTCGTAGGTCCCGGGCTGGAGTGCAGGCAGTTCGATGGTCTGGGGGCCGCCGGTAAGGTCCGCATAGAAGTCCAATTCGCCCGACATGACCTCGGCCATGCATCCTGCGCCTTGGCCGAAGGTGATCTGCAGCGGGACGCCCGCGACCGCCTTGATGACGTTGGGTGCGAACCCGGTGCTCACGTCGACGTCGATGGTCTGCACGTCGCCCGCCACGGTCGTCGCGCCCTCGACAGGTTCGGTCGAACCGCCCCCGCAACAACTGCACGAAGCGGCGGCGTCGCCGGCGTACGGGTCGGTGTATGCGGCTTGCGTGCTGTAAGCGCCTGTCGCCTGCTCCGCGACGGACTGACCGGCGCGAGCCGACGCGAACTGGTACGAGATGAAGAACGCGACAAGCACTAGTGCGCCGATCAAGAACCAGCGGACTGGGTTGGTGCTCGTGGTCTGTGTGTTGGTGGTCATGTGTCAACTCCTTCGTTGTGTGCCCGGCGCAACCGGGTCGTTAGCTGGTCAGGAGCCCGCCTGCGGCGAGCCCGACGAACACCGCAGCGGCAAGGGCCGCCACGATCCAAACGATCTCAGCCGGCTTGAAGCCGAGCACCGAGCCGGCCGCCTGCGGCGAGACCTGGGGCTTTGGCGCGCGTACGCCGCCGGATGCAGGTGCAGTGGGCTCGGCCCTTCGAGTCCGCCGAGGCGAGACCCACCACAGGCCAAGGAGCACCACGCCCGCGACTCCGAGCAGAAGCGGCGAGAAGCCGATCCCGCTCGAAGCGGTCACCGCACCGGCGCCGCCGGCGACGATCTGCCCGTACATCATGCCCATGCCGCACGTGAGCGTGTAGGAGCCCTCTTCGGCAGGCGGGAGTTCCACCACGGTAGTCGCGAACGGCTCCAGGTTCGCGAGCACGCCGAGTTGCGGGACAGCCAGCTGGTCGGAACATGCGTTGTCTTCCTGCCTGTCCACGATCAACCTCACCGGCTTGTCGGCCGGGAGCTGTAGCGTGCTCGGCACGAACTGCACGCTGGAAATGGTCAGGGGTACCTCGACGAACCCATCGGAGTCCTCGGTGTACTGGGCGTCCGAGGCGGCGGTCTGGGTGCCACCGGTCACAGCCGCGCGTATCGTCTGGCCGGTGACCGGCGACCCGAGGAGCATCGCGCCGCGATTAAGCATGACCAGGCCCAGGCCCATGACGAGTACGGCGGCCACCAGCAACATGCGCTTCTGGAACTTGGCCGAAAGCATGCCGGAAACGGCGCCGAAGCCCAGCATCAGCGGAGCCGTACCCAGACCGAAGCCGAGCATCGCGACCGCCCCGGAGATCGGAGAGCCGGTGGCGGCCGCGGCAAGCTGCGCGCCCTGCAAAGGGCCGCAGGGCATGAGGCCGGTGAGTAGACCGAACGTGATCGGCGTAGCGATGTTGAACTGGCCTTCGGCCATCTCGTCGTTGGCACGCTTGCGCGTGCGGACCAGCGCTGCCACGAGCGCCTTGGGGGGCCTGAGCGTGAACCGGCGCAGTGCGGGAATCTTCCCGGTCATTTGAACGCCCAGGAAGATCATGAACAGCCCCGCTGCGGCTGTGACCCAACCGCGCACGCCGCCCAGGTCGAAGGCCGCCCCGATCGCGCCGAGCGCGAGCCCGACGATCACGTAGCTCAGGATCTTCGATCCCTGGTAGGCCACGTGCGGGACGAGCCTGCGCGCGAAGCTACCTTCAGTGTTGTCTTTGACGGCGTACGTCAGCACCATGCTGCCGCACATCGCCACGCAATGGACGCTGGTGACCAGGCCCACCACGAGCATAGGGAAGAACAGGTCCACGACACACTCCTCGCACGAGTCAGGACTGAAATGTCGCGGGCACGAGAACGTGCCCGAGCGGACGCACGAGCGTGCGCCCTTCCGGTGCGAGGAGTCTTCTAGAGCCTGAGTCTGCCGAAGAGCGTGTCGCCCCCGGGTGGATCGTGCGATGAACGCGACGGATCCACCCCGACGACGCGGGAGATGACGGGCGCCGCCATCATGGGCGCCCATAGGAACGCGGCGATAATCGCCGCGAAGACGGCGGCTGCTGCGACGAGAACGGCACCCGGCACGTCTTGTGGCAGGTACATCGAGTCGCAGGTGAGAAGGTCCGCGAGGCTCATGCCGCCGGTCATGCTCATGCCGCACGCACTCGCAAGGCACGTGGGCAGCACGAATGCGACGATCGCAATCACCAGGAGCGCGACCAGCAGTGGAGCGGATTTGTCAGTGCGTATCGAGCGCATGAGCCCTGTGTTGTCCCCTCGGACGAACACCCGAACGGATGCCGGTCTGATATCAAGAATCATGCCATGTGTACCTCGATGCGACCTTTCTCATCTCGCCAAACGCGACTCAGAGGCGACCACCGCCACGGCCGTGTCGGCGCGCAGATTCGCCAGCACGCCGACCTGGCGCACCTCGCGCCGCGATGACACCAGCGCGATCTGGTCCACCACGACGCCGCCCACCTCACGGCACAAGCCCTCGAAGTCGCGGATCGTGGTGTGGTGGATGTTCGGGGTGTCGTACCACGCATACGGGATGGTCTCCGACACCGGCATGCGGCCTCTGAGCGCCAGGTAGCCGCGCACGCGCCAGTTCGCGAAGTTCGGGAAAGACACGATTCCCGTGCGTCCCACGCGCAGCATCTCGCGCAGCACGTGGTCGGGCCTGCGCACGACCTGCAGCGTCTGCGAGAGCACCACCGTGTCGAACGCGCCGTCACCCACCGCGGCCAGCCCTTCGTCGAGGTCGGCCTGCACCACGGGAATGCCCTTGCGCACGCACTCGACGATGCCCTCGCGCGACAGCTCCACGCCGCGCACGGCACAGCTGCGCTCGTCGTGCAGGTGTGCGAGCAGCGTACCGTCGCCGCAGCCCAGGTCGAGCACGCGGCTGCCCTCGGGCACGAGCGACGCGACGAGTCGTAGGTCGCCGCGCAGCAACTCCTGTGCGGTCACGACGACACCTCCCTCCTCGCGCGCCACCCGTCCAGACTGCCGAGGAACGGCGCCATGACCTCCGCTTGCGCCTCGGGCTCGAGCAGGAACGCGTCGTGCCCGTACGGGCTCTCGATCTCGGCGAAGGTCACGTCCGCGCCCACGCGCTGCATCGCGCCGACGATCTCGCGGCTCTGGTAGGTGGGGAACAACCAGTCGCTCGTGAACGTGAGCAGCAGGAAGCGCACGGGTGACCACGCGAACACCTCCGACGGGTCGGTCGCGTTCGCGCACAGATCGAAGTAGTCCATCGCCTTGGTCATGTAGAGATACGTGTTCGCATCGAAGCGCTCGACGAACTTGCGTCCTTGGTAGGCGAGGTAGCTCTCGACCTCGAACTCGGTCACGAAGTCGAAGGCGTGGGCATCGCGTTCGCGAAGCCGTCTGCCGAACTTCGCGCGCATCGACTCCTCGGACAGGTAGGTGATGTGGCCCACCATACGCGCGGTCGCGAGCCCGTGCTCCGGCCTGGGGCCGTCGTAGTAGTCCCCTCCGGCGAAGTGCGGATCGCCAAGAATCGCGGTGCGACCCACCTCGTTGAACGCAATCGCCTGGGCACCCAGGCGCCATGTGGTCGCAATGCCGATGCACGAGCCGACGCGCTCCGGATACCGGAGTGCCCAGCTCAGCGCCTGCATGCCGCCCATCGAGCCGCCGACCACCGCGCGCAAGCGGGGAACGCCGATGGCGTCAAGCAGGGCAGCCTGTACATCGACCATATCCTCGATCGTGACCAGCGGAAACTTCAGGCCGAACGGCTCGCCGGTCTCGCTGTCGGTGCTGCCCGGTCCGGTCGTGCCCGAGCAGCCTCCCAGGACGTTGCTGCAGATCACGAAGTAGCGTTCGGTGTCGATCGCCTTGCCGGGACCGACCATCACGTCCCACCAGCCGGGCCGGGTCGTGCCGTCATCCGCGTCTGAGGCGGCGACGTGCGCGTCGCCGGAAAGGGCGTGGCAGACCAGCACCGCGTTGTCCCCGTCCTCGGCAAGTTCACCGTATGTCTCGTAAGCGACCTCGACGTCATCGAGGCGCCCTCCGCCCGCCAGCTCCACACTCCTCAGTCGCAGCGTTCGCGGTCCCGAGGCCAGTGCGGGGCCGGCCGTCATGGCAGTCACCGTCTACACCTTCTCAAGTGCCCGGGACAGATCGGCGATGACGTCGTCGATATCCTCGATGCCCACAGACAGTCGCACGAAATCCGGCCCGATACCCGCACGCTCGAGCTGTTCGGTGGATAGCTGCGAGTGGGTCGTTGATGCGGGGTGGATAATCAGCGATTTGGCGTCGCCGACGTTGGCGAGGTGGCTGAACAGCTCGACGCTTTCGATGAGCGCTTTACCGGCCTCAAGGCCGCCTTTCACGCCGAACGCGACCACACCGCCGTAGCCATTGGCGAGGTAGCGGTCGGCCGCCTCCTTGGTCGGGTGCTCGTCCAGGCCCGGGTAGACGACCCAGTCGACCTTGGGGTGATCGCGCAGGAACCGGGCCACGGCAAGCGCGTTGTCGGAGTGACGTTGCACGCGAAGCGACAGCGTCTCCACGCCGAGGAGGAACTGCTGGGCGTTGAAGGGTGACAGCGACGCGCCGAAATCCCGCTGCAGCTGCACGCGCGCCTTGATCGCGTATGCCACGTTGCCCAAGCCCGGGAAATCGCCGAACACGTCCCAGTACTTCAAGCCGTGATAGCTCGGGTCGGGCTCGGTGAAGCCGGGGTGCCGACCGCTGGCGCCCCAATCGAAGTTGCCGCCGTCCACGAGGACACCGCCTATGGAAGTGCCGTGGCCGCCGATCCACTTCGTCAGCGACTGGACCACAACCGCGGCGCCGTGCTCGATGGGCCGGCACAGGTACGGGGTGGCAAACGTGTTATCGGCCACGAGCGGGATTCCCAGCGCACGGCCGGCCTGCGCCAGTCCCGCAAGGTCGGGCACGTCCAGGCGCGGGTTGCCGATGGTCTCGACGAACCAGGCCTTGGTCGTCTCGTCGCTGGCCGCGGCGAAGCCGTCGGTGTGGGTGGTCTCGACGAATCGGACCTCTATACCGAGCCTGCGAAATGTGTGCAGGAAGATGTTCCAGGTGCCACCGTACAGCGATGTGGAACTGACGATCGAGTCACCGGAATCGGCCAGGTTCAGCAGAGCGATCACCTCGGCGGCGTGGCCTGAGGCCACCGCGAGTCCGGCCGTCCCGCCCTCGAGCGCGGCGATGCGCTGCTCGAGAACGTCGTTCGTGGGATTCATGATCCGCGAGTAGATGTTGCCGAACTCGCGCAGGCCGAACAGGTTCGCGGCGTGCTCCGTGTCGCGGAAGTTGTATGCGACGGTCTGGTAGATGGGAACCGCGCGCGACCCGGTGGTCGGGTCGGGAGATTGGCCGCCATGGATCGCGACCGTGTCGAATCGGGGTGCGGTCGAGCTGCTCATGATATGCGTCCTTTCGGTTCGGCAGGGATGTTCGAAGTGGACCGGGGCCTGTCTAGCCCTAGTCGCGCTGGGAACGCCCGGTTCCAGCCGCCGTGCGGCTCGATCCGGGCGAAGGCATCATCATGCCTGTGAACATCGCTCTCCCGAGAGGACGCGTCATTGCTGCTCGTACACCTCCTTTCCGCCATCCCTCGATGCAACTGGGTGTCGCCTGGTGTGCGCTCGCGGAGCAAGATACGCGCCACGTGGACTGTTCGTACCCGTTCTCGCAACCCGGTCCGCGCCGTGTCCGCGACTGGGTCAGATGTAGTAGACCGGCCCGTGCTCCTGCTCGATCTCCCGCTGTCGTCGGGCAAGGTCCGCGATCGTGACGCGCCCCAGGGCGTCCCTGAGCGTTCGTGCCGCCTCCGCCCACATTTCTGCTGTGGCCGACCGCGCGGTACGGGGCACATCGAGGACGTCGCCCTGCAGCGCCCGAACGATCGAGTCCACGGTGATCGTGTCGGCCGGTCGGTCGAGCCTGCACCCGCCGGCCGTGCCCCGCCGGCACGACACGATGCCCGCGCGAGCGAGTTCCGTCACCTGCTGCTCCGAGAACCGGCGCGGCAACGAGAGGTCGCGCGCGAGTTCGCCGACGGCCGTGTACTCACCAGCAGGCCGCATAGCCAGGGCCACGAGGAGGCGGACCGCGTAGTCCACTCGCTGCGAGACCCGCATCTAGCCGACGCCCTCCCACAGCGGCGTCGACAGGTACCGCTCCCCAGTCGACGGGGCCACCGTCACGATGGTGGTCCCCTCGAACTCCGGCAGCGCCGCCAGCCGCATCGCGGCAGCGATGTTCGCTCCCGATGAGATGCCCACGAACAGCCCTTCCTCGGCCGCTGCGCGCCTGGACGTCGCGATCGCCTCGGTCACGTCCACGTGCTCGACGGAGTCGAGGACGCCCAGGTCCAGCGTACGCGGGATGAAGTTCGCGCCGATGCCCTGGATGCCGTGAGGTCCGGGGGTGATCTCCTCGCCTCGAAGCGTCTGCGCGATGATTGGCGATTCGGCCGGCTCGACGGCCACGATCCGCGGTGAGTCCAGATGCTCCTTGAAGTAGCGCCCCGCTCCGCTGACCATGCCTCCCGTGCCGACGCCGGCTACGAACGCGCCCATGACCTCTCCCTGGAGCGCACCGACGATCTCCGGCCCCGTCGTCTGATAGTGCGCACGGGGGTTCGCCGGGTTGTCGAACTGGCCAAGGATGACCGCGTGCTCGGTCGCGTCGGCATACTCCGAAGCGGCATCTACCGAACCCTGCATCCCCTGCTCCCTGGGCGTGAGCACGATCGTGGCGCCGAACGCGGCCAGGAGCTTCCGGCGCTCGATCGACATGCTCTCGGGCATCGTGAGCACGACCTCGTACCCGCGCTCGGCGCCGAGCATCGCAAGCGCGATGCCGGTGTTGCCCGAAGTGGGCTCGACGATGGTGGACCGGCCCGGGACCAGCAGCCCGCGCTCCTCGGCATCATCAATCATCGAGCGCCCGATCCGGTCCTTGACCGAGCCGCCGGGATTCCGCGACTCGAGTTTGACCGCGATGGCGGCGCCGACGCCGGCGCCGAGCCGGTGCAGGCGCACGAGTGGGGTCCCGCCTATGGTCTCCGACACACGATGCGCGATGCCGCTCATCGGGATGCTCCTTCCGTACCCGTCATCTGGGTCGCCCCCACACTACGACCCAGCGTGTCCGAGAACAAGAGGGTATTACGCACTATTACTATGCGCACTGTGTATTTATAGAACTCGGCACCGTCCCATCCGCGACACCGGCGTGCATTCTGCCGCCTGCACGCCGTCGGCCGGAGGGCCTGTGCGCCTCGGCCGGTCGGATTCCGCGAGATTTCGAGATATTCGCTCATTTCCCACAGACCACATGCCGAAGAAAACTGTGGGTGCATTGTGTCGGATGTCACAATGCGAAGTGGGGAGCACGGACACGGACGGGTGTGGAGACGCGACGCGTCGTCCTGATGGCGAGTGTCTGGGGGCGAAACGATGGGTCGGCTGTACGACTACTGCGAACAGATCCAGGAGTATATCGAACGCAACAACCTCGATGTGTTCCGAACGAGAGGGGACCTTGCGCTGAGGACCGGCTTCCTCATATCGCTGGTGGGCCCCGACGATCCGGACGACCCCGCCAAGATCGAGGCGCTGCGGCAGGCCGCGCAAGACGCCCTCGGATTGCGCCTGGACTGACTCGGAGTTCACGATGAAACGCACTGATCGTCAGCCGAGCGCGCCTGCATACCGTTACGTGCCACCGACGGCGCCCGCATCGCGGTCCAAGCCCAAGGACAAGCGCGGACCTATCGCGGTGATCACGCTCTTGTTGATCGGAGCCGTGGCGTTCGCCGCCGGGTGGAACCCGCCGACGAACACCGTGCACGACTTCACCGAGGCGAGCGATTACGACCCGGGCCGGGAAAGCGGGTGCACCAACTCCGGCGAGGGCTGTCACGGGTCCGAGGAAGAGTACCGTGACTTCAACGCCTACCACCCCGACGCCGAATGCACCGTATGCCACGACTACCAGGGCGTTGGGTGCATCCCCTGCCACGCGCCGAGGGAGCACGAGTGCGCCGCGTGCCACGACGGCACCATGAGCAACGCCTCGGACTGCGTGCGGCTTGCAGACCCCTACCCCCGTGGCCACTACAGGGAGACTACGCATACTGCGATGAACACCGACATGGAGGCCCGAGTCCTCGCGGCCGCCGCCGGCGAGGCGGGGCTCACTTGCGAGGATTGCCATTCGCGTGACCTCAAGACCGCTCACACCGGCGTGCCCGAGGTCGAGGGAAGCGAGTACGGGCCCGATGTCGGATGTGGAGAGTGCCACAACGACGAGCGCGCGGGTGGTCTCGAGCAAGTCCTCGACGACTGGCCGGACCGCACGTGCGAAGCGTGCCACACCGAGGACTCCTCGGCCCCGATGCACGCGGCCGAAGTAGCCGATTCCGTCGAAGCGAGCGTGTCGGTGGGATGCGGTGACTACGGCGAGGGCTGCCACGACACCGAGGACCTTCACGCGGTCCACCCGAACGAGCCGAAGACGTGTTCGGGGTCGGCCGCCGAGGGCGAGCCGGGCTGCCACGATCTCGAGATCGAAGCGCACAAGCCGCCCGCTGCCGGATGCGGAGCCGGTCACGAGGGCGCATCGTGTCACGCGGCCTACCTGACCGATGACTTCGGCCACGAAGAGGACCGCAAGATCCACTCGCCTGAGAACGCACGTACCGCGGCCAACACGCTGTTCGAAGGCTTGCGCTGCGATGCGTGTCATCAAATGTCGGCCGACGGCGTGAGCATGATCGCGGAGCACTCGCGGCCGAACGCATCGTTGCGCGGCGGCACGTGCCTGGGTTGCCACACAGCCGGAGACACTGCCGTAGCCGCCGTCGTGAACGACTGGCCGGGACGCGACTCGTCCGACGCGTGCGCGACGTGCCACGGGCAGGGCGACATTCCGGCCGCGCACGGCGCGTACGACGCGGCGCACGACGCCACTGAGGTAAACCGGTTCGGAGAGATCGAGGCTGGTGCCTGCGCGAAGGGCGGCTGTCACGAGTCTGCCGACGTGCGCGTGATACACGGCGATGCCGGCTGCACGATGTCGAACTGCCACACGTCGGCGGGAGACATCCGCGGTCTGGGAGTCATGCGTTGCGGCGGTACGGCCGACACTCAAGGAGCGTGTCACGTGGAAGGCGAGCGCCACTCGGGCGCCGACAGCGCCCACATCGCCACCGAGATCAGCCACACCGGCGAGGTCGAGGAAGGCGCGTGCGCCAAGCCGGGCTGCCACGCCACCGCCGACGTGCGCGAGCTGCACACCGAGCTGCACTGCTACACGGCCGGCTGCCACGTGGAAGGCGGGCCGACGCTGATGACGTGCGGGGGCACGGCCGACACCGAGAACTCGTGCCACATCGCGGGCGAGCGGCATGCGAACGCCGATGAGGCCCACATCGCCACCGAGATCAGCCACACCGGCGAGGTCGAGGAAGGCGCGTGCGCCAAGCCGGGCTGCCACGCCACCGC
>Ga0209164_1002653_pt1 | contig 18449 bp, 15 predicted proteins | sample MTBNYHSulfiMetaG_FD_187458 | JGI IMG/M metagenome (GOLD analysis project Ga0209164, IMG submission 187458) | Enrichment culture microbial communities from rom New York Harbor, USA that are MTBE-degrading - MTBE-NYH (New York Harbor Sulfidogenic)... | ecosystem: Environmental > Aquatic > Marine >...
GACCGGAAAAATAAAAGCCATGCCAAAGTGTCGAAGGAACATGTTCCGAGAACTGAAAAACCCTACCGGGACCGATAAGGCCTGTCAAGTGATAAGATGCAAGGGTTCAGTGTTCAGCGTTCAGAGTTCAGGAATTCAGAGCAGGATTGGAATAAATGAAGGAACCCGGTTGAACGCCGACCACTGAACCCGAATCCCTTCTTTGCTGAACTCTGAACACTGAACACTAAAGACCCGCCAGGGTTTGCCCACTTCTTTTACAGCAAGACGCGATGGGCCGGAAGAAAAAGCTGAACCTTGACAAGGTGCGATCAATCCAACTATCCTTGGGCGCCATGAAATTCATAAGCCATCAGATCGCTTATTTCTACCGGAACATTAGGGCCAAGAAAAACATCCGCTTCGTCTTGCAGTACCTGGCCCTTCTGGTGCTCCTGCTTGCGGTTTACAGCACTCTTTTTCACCTGATCATGGCCTATGAGGGACACGAATACACCTGGCTGACCGGTCTTTACTGGACCCTGACCGTCATGTCGACTTTGGGCTTCGGCGACATCACCTTTCACACCGACTTGGGTCGCATCTTCTCGATTATCGTGCTCTTAAGCGGCGTTGTCTTTCTCCTGATCCTTTTCCCCTTCGTCTTCTTACGCTTCTTTTACATTCCCTGGATGGAAGCCCAGGCCCAGGCCCGCACCAAGGTGGAACTGGGCGAGGAATTCAAGGGCCACGTCATCCTCACGGCTACAGACCCTATTTCCATCAACCTGGTGCAGAAACTTAAGCAGTATCTTATTCCGTACGTCATTGTGGAGCCTGATCCCAAAAAGGCCGTGGATCTTCTGGACTCGGGCTACCATGTGCTGAGCGGGGAGGTGGACGACTTTGAGACGTACCGGCGTGCCCGGGTTCAGCACGCCGCCATGGTCGTTGCCATGAACGAGGACGCCCTGAGCACCAACATCGCCTTCACCGTCCGGGAGATTTCCGAGACCGTGTCCATTGCGGCCAATGCAGACCAGGAGGACTCTCTCGACATTCTTCGGTTAGCCGGGAGCAACCATGTCTTTCAATTCACCAAGATGCTGGGCCAGTCCTTGGCCCGGCGCGTGGTGGGCCGGGGCATGCATGCCAATGTGGTGGGAAGTTTCGACGAACTCCTCATCGCCGAACTCCCGGCCATGCGCACCCCCCTGGAAGGAAAGACCCTCGTTGAGAGCCGGGTGCGCGCCACCACCGGCCTGACCGTAGTGGGCTTATGGGAGCGCGGCCGATTCGAACTCCCCCGGCCCGACAAACCCATCAGCCCTAAAGCGGTCCTCCTGCTGGCAGGATCGAAGGAACAGTTGATGCGCTTCGAAGATTCCCTAATGGGCCATTATCTTCCCAAAGGAAAGGAAGGACCGGTGCTCATTCTCGGAGGAGGCCGGGTGGGCCAAGCTGCGGCTGAAACCCTGAAAGAGCGGGGAATGGATTATCGCATCGTGGAAAAGCGCCCGATCCCTCTTGAAGATGGGGACAAGTACATTCACGGGAGCGCCGCGGCCCTCGACGTTCTCGAGAAGGCGGGAATCGGCGAAACGCCCTCCATCATCATTACGACCCATACCGACGACCTCAACATTTATCTCACCATCTACTGCCGCAAACTCAGACCCGACGTGCAGATCATCAGCCGGGCCACCCTTGAGCGCAACATCAGCACCCTTCATCGGGCCGGCGCCGACCTGGTCATGTCTTACGCGTCCATGGGAGCGGCCACCCTTCTCAATCTCCTCAAACCCGGGGAGTTCCTCATGCTGGCTGAAGGGCTCAACGTTTTCAGGCTGCCCGCCCAGACCAACCTGAGCGGCAGGTGCCTCATGGAAAACCGGATTCGCGAGAAGAGCGGCTGCAGCGTGATCGCCGTCAACCGAGAGGGCCGGCTTATTATCAATCCCGACCCGACAATAGTGATGGAGCCGGCGGACGATCTGATCCTGATCGGCACCTCGGAGGCCGAGGAATCCTTCCTCAAGACTTTTAGCCATTGAGGGATAAGGGTGCACGGTGCACGGGACTGGGAGCCTAGCTACCGGGAGATGATGCCTCCAAGTTAAATCAGGGCCTTTGCGCAATGATTTGAAATGTGTTATTCAACGCTTGACGGCTTAGTAAAAAGCCTCAAGACAAAGGCTATATGGTTGTGGCCAAGGTGATCAGCCGGCAGGGCACCTGTAATTTTGGTCACGAGGTGGGAGACCGGGTGGTTTTCGACGGCGAGACCATCGAGGGCAGGATTTGCCTCCATGCCCTCTGCAGCTTTCTCCCCAAGGTGTTCGCTATGCGCTATGGAGCTGATCTCCCGTGGCTCAAAGAAAACAAGGATGTTTCCACCCATGCCTCTCCGGATGCCTATAACCCTGTGGTCTTCGAAATTCACCGTATCAGGGAGTGAAGGATAACGCCTATGAAAGCCCTTTATAGAGATCCATCCACGGGCCGGGAGATGGACAAGGTCGAGGTGGTCGACACCCGCACACAGCAGGTGCTCGGCGTCCTTGACGGCACCCGGTCCCTGGATTGCCTGAAAAGCGCCAACAACACCCTGGACACGGATCTCTACGAACTGACCATGGTGGCCGGGTATCTGGTGTCGAGCAAAGCCAAGCAAAGGGCCTGCTTTGACCTCTACTATCGTCAGAACCCGGATGACGGCGGGTTTTGCATCTTTGCCGGACTGGAGAGCGTGATTCGCTATGTCAACAATTTAAAAATCTACCCGGATGACCTGGATTACCTGGCAAGCCTCGGGATCTTCTCACCCCAAGCCCTTGAAAAGCTCGCCGGAGGAATCCGGTTCACCGGAGACATCTGGGCCGTGCCCGAAGGAACGGTCGTGTTTCCCAATGAGCCTCTGATCAGGGTAACGGGGCCCATTGCCGAAGCTCAGGTCCTTGAAACGACCCTGCTGGCTATGGTCGGACATCAGACCCTCATTGCCACCAAGGCGGCCCGTTTGAAGCTTGCCACCCGGAGTGCCCCGGTGGTGGATTTCGGCACCCGCCGGGCCCATGGCGTGGAGGCGGCGCTTTACGGGGCCAGAGCCGCCTATATCGGGGGATGCGAAGGCACATCCAATGTCAGGGCCGGCAAACTTTTTGGGATCCCGGTGCGAGGGACCCATGCCCATAGCTGGGTGGAGAGTTTTGACGAAGAGATCGACTCCTTCAGGACTTTTTCACAGATCTTTCCGGACCACTGCGTTTTGCTTGTCGATACTTATGAGGTAGCCGACGGCGTGCGCAACGCCATCCGGGTGGCCGAAGAAATGCGCAAAGACGGCAAAACCCTGGGAGGCATCAGGATCGACAGCGGGGACCTGGCCTATTATTCCAAGGTTGCCCGTGACATGCTGGATCAGGCCGGTTTCCCTGAAGTGAAGATCCTTGCCAGCAGCGACCTGGATGAGTGGCTTATCGAGACCCTCCGGGACCAGGGGGCGCGCATCGATATCTGGTGCGTCGGCACCAAGCTGATGACATCCTACCAGACACCGGCGCTGGGCGTGGTGTATAAACTCATGGCCGCAGACCGGGGAGACGGGAAACTGATTCCCAAAATCAAAATATCCCAGAACCCTGAAAAGGTGACCAATCCGGGAGTCAAAAAGATTATCCGGTTTTACAACGTGAAAGGCCACATGATGGGAGACCTTCTCGCCGAAGTGGATGAACCGGTCCCCGAAGGGGTTCCCGTGACCGCGCACCATCCCATGTATGACTACTTGAAAAAAACCTACAAACCCCCTTACTATGCCAGGGAAGTCATGATTCCAATCTATAAGGAAGGCAGGCAGATTTATGACCCGCCTTCTCTCAAGCAGGTCAAAAACCACGCTGAAGAGGGACTCGAAAGCCTGGAGGCGGAAACCAAAAGGTTCATCAACCCCCACATTTATAAAGTTTCCCTATCGGACAACCTTCACCACATCAAGAAGAGGCTCCTCACCGCCCACCAGTTGAGCGGCACAAGCGGGAAATGACCGGCCTTTTCTTTCAGGGAATGCCGACTCCGCTCACCTGCCTGTTGAAGCTTATTTTACCCCAGGTTGAGCGGTTCAGGGTTCAAAGTTCTGGGTTGAAAAACCTCAACCACCATGTATCAAATGAAAATTTGCTTTTTGTGACTATACGGCCGCTCAACCCATTGGGTTATGCAAGATATTCTGGAGCCCGAGCAGTATCATGAGGGCTTTTAAGTGGTTGTAACCTTTCAACCTTGAACCCTGAACCTGGAACCGATCAGTTTAGGTTTACGTAAAATCCAGCAATAAACTTGAAAAGATCCGTTTCGTCCTATAATTAAGAAATGATATGGCCTTTTTGCCGTGAAAATGTACCCGTTCGTTCTTGTAGGCCTCTGGCGTATTCGTGTTTGGGGGGGGTAACCGCCCCCAAGTCATGAGCGTTTACGAAGCCGCCGGGTTTCATAGAAGGGAGTCTTCTGCTATGCCGGACAAAGAACCCGCTACACCGGTTAATTTCATCAAAACCATCATCCTGGAGGACCTCGAGACAGACAAGTACGGCGGCCGCGTGCATACGCGGTTCCCGCCTGAACCCAACGGTTACCTTCACATCGGCCATGCCAAATCGATTTGTCTCAATTTCGGGCTGGCCTCTGAATTCGGCGGACTGTGCAATCTCCGGTTCGATGATACGAATCCAAGCAAGGAAGAGATTGAATATGTGGAATCCATCAAGACGGATGTTCGGTGGCTTGGGTTTGACTGGGCCGATCGGGAGCTCTATGCCTCCGATTATTTTGAGAAGCTCTACGAATTCGCGGTGAAGCTGGTCCGGAAAGGCAAGGCCTACGTGGATGATTTGAAGGCCGATCAAATCCGGGAGTACCGGGGAACGCTCACGGAAGCGGGAAAACAGAGCCCCTATCGGGATCGGAGCATCCATGAAAACCTGGATCTCTTTGAGCGCATGCGGGCCGGTGAATTTCCGGACGGCTCCAGGGTCCTGCGGGCCAAAATCGACATGGCCTCGCCCAACCTGAACATGCGGGACCCGGTCTTGTATCGGATCCTTCACGCGGAACATCACCGTACCGGCAACCGGTGGTGCATCTACCCGATGTATGATTTCGCTCACGGCCAGTGCGACTCCATCGAGGGAATCACCCATTCCGTTTGCACGTTGGAATTCGAGGATCACCGGCCCCTGTATGACTGGTTTCTCGATGAGCTCGAGATCTATCATCCCCGGCAGATCGAATTTGCCCGCCTGAACCTGAGCCGCACGGTCATGAGCAAACGCAAGCTTCTGGAACTCGTCCGAGAAGGGCATGTCACAGGCTGGGATGATCCGCGCATGCCCACCCTGTCCGGATTGCGCCGCCGCGGGTACACGCCCGAGTCCATCCGGAACTTTTGCGAACGAATCGGCGTGGCAAAACGGGACAGCATGGTGGATGCGGCGCTTCTCGAACACTGCTTGCGGGAAGACCTCAACAAGAAAGCACCCCGCGTCATGGCCGTGCTCCGTCCTCTTCGGGTTGTGATCGACAACTACCCCGAGGGTCGGGTGGAAGAACTCGAGGCGTTGAACAACCCGGAAGATCCGGCCGCCGGCACCCGCAAGGTCCCCTTTTCAAGAGTCCTCTATATCGAGGAAGAGGATTTCATGGAAGTGCCGCCTAAAAAATACTATCGCTTGTCACCCGGACGGGAAGTGCGTTTGCGATATGCCTATTTCATCAAATGCGTGGATGTGGTGAAAGACCCATCCACAGGGGAGGTGGTCGAAGTCCATTGCACTTACGATCCTTTGACCAAGGGTGGTGATGCCCCTGACGGCCGAAAAGTTATGGCGACCCTTCACTGGGTTTCCGCCGGCCATGCGATCCCGGCCGAGGTTCGCCTCTATGAGCACCTGTTTACGAAAACGGATCCCAATGAAGGGGAAGAAGGCCTTGATTACAAAACCTCCCTGAATCCGAAATCGCTCGAAGTCCTCAGGTCATGCAAGCTGGAGCCGAGCCTGGCCGGTGCCTCACCCGGAAGCCGCTACCAGTTCGAGAGACTGGGCTATTTCTGCGCGGATACCAGAGACTGGGAGCCGGGAAACCCGGTTTTCAATCGTGCCGTCACCCTGCGCGACGAGTGGGCCAAGATCCAAAGGACCGAACAGGAGGCGCGAACCGTGCAAGAGAAAACCCCGGAACCCTCGGGTTTACCCCCAATCACCCTAGAGGATTTTTCCAAACTTGACCTGCGCGTCGGCGTGGTTCGTGAGGCAGGTCTTGTGGAAGGGGCGGACAAGCTCGTGAAGCTGGGCGTGGATATCGGCGAAGGCCGCATCCGTCAGGTCTTTGCCGGTATTCGCTCGGCCTATCCCAGCCCTGAGAAACTGATCGGCAAAAGGGTTCTGGTGGTGGCCAACCTCATGCCTCGCCGGATGAAGTTCGGACTCTCCGAAGGGATGATCCTGGCCGGTTCGGGCAAGGGGCGTATTGCTGTGGCCACCTTTGACGGGGACCTGCTTCCGGGAGACAAAGTGTCCTGATCACCGTGGGTCGCTCCTGCCGGCGCCCCGGCTCCCGGGCCCTTTGAAGGCGTGCATCTGGGAAAGGATCATCGCTGAAAACATCAAGGCACAGCCGAAGAGCCCCCGCAGGGGAAGCGTTTCCCCAAGGATAAGCCGTCCTCCCAGGGCTGCAAACACCGTCTCAAGACTGAGGATGATGGCTGCATGGGAAGGGGGCGCTTTTTTCTGGCCCACCACCTGCAGCGTGTAAGCAATCCCGACCGAAAAAAAACCCCCGTACAGGATAGGCACGGCGGCCTTCATAAGGCCCGCAGATTCTATGTTTTCAAACAGAAAAGCTGTGGCCAGGCTCAGAATGGAGCAGGTCATGAACTGGAAGACGCAAATTCTTACAGAAGATACTTTGGGGGAAAGCCAGCCGATGATCAACACATGGACGGCCCAGAAAAAAGCACCTCCGATTTCGAGGAGGTCTCCGAAGGAGATATGAAGATCCTCCGTGACGCTCAGAAAATAAAGCCCCACCGCTGCCACAACGGCGCCGGCCCATGACCCAAGGCGAATGCGCTGTCCCAGGAAGGCGCCCAGAACAGGAACGATGACCACATAAAGCCCGGTGATGAATCCGGCTTTGCCCGCCGTCGTATAGACCAATCCCACCTGTTGCAGCGAGGCGCCCATGAAAAGGACGACACCGGCAACACTTCCCCCCATCAGAGCGGTCCCTTTTGTTTCTTCTCGCTTCTGCAACCCCTTTGAGCGGATATACAAGAGGGGGAGGAGAGAGAGGGTCCCCAAGGCGAAGCGGATTCCGTTGAAGAGAAACGGCCCGACATAGTCCATTCCAACCCGCTGCGCGACAAAAGCGAAGCCCCAGATGACGGCGGCGACACAGAGAACAAGATCGGATTGAAGATTTTCTTTTTTCATGAAAGAAGGGTTTGGAAAGAGGCCAAGGGCCCGAGGAAAAGGCTATAGCTTTTGGAAGAGGATACGGCTAGGCCAGGGTCGGGCGTCCCACTATGGACAAGCCGATCAGATAATGGTCCTTGAAACGGCCTGAGTCGTCCTTCGTGATATGTCGAATCTCGGTGGTCAGGTAATCAGCCGGTTTGGACGCGTCATCCCGGTAGTATTTCATATTCCACTTCTGCCCCACTTGCAAGTGCCTCATCAGGTCGGAATCCCTCTTGACCAAAACACACATCCCCTGGGCCGAGAGATCCCAGATCCGGAACTGGTAAATGGTCTCCGTGCCTCCCACAATGAACTCCACGCTGAAGTACTGGTCGACCCGTTCCCGGGGCTCCATCCTTCTCTCTGCCATCAACACGTTCGTGTGGGGTGTCTCACTGTTCATTGAAAAGGGGCCCTTCACCCTGTGATTTCAAAGCCCGGCAAGAATTCCTTTCAAAGCCTCACGGTCCTGGTCCGAGATCTCAACAAGACAGATGCCGATGCCGAAGGCGGTGTCATCTTCAGCCATGCAATAGGCTTCGGCACGCACCACCCGGCCCGAAACCCCGATCGCCCCGCTGGGTCCCGGAACAATCGACATGCGGTATGTTTCGTTCAACCTCAAGGGCTCATCGCAGAAAACAAGAAGCCCGTCCACGGTCACATTCCTGATTTCCCCCTCGATGCTTCCATGTTCTGCAATGATGGTAATCGGCCAATTGACTTCCTTTCTGGGATGCTTTCGCTTTTCTTCGTCACCACCCAAAATGCTCCCCCGGTGTTTCGGATCTCTTGCCGTTGCCTCGGAGTGGAGCGAGCCTGGCACCCCGGTTGAAGAGGCCGACCCCCTTCAGCGCATCGGCGACCCAATGACCGCTCCCTGATAGGCTAAAATCTTAGCAATTTTATTCAATTTTAACTTATAAGTCAATACTAAAAAGAAGACAGGCAAAAGGTCGTTAAGCCCAACCGACTCCTTCCCTCGACCTGTTTTGGGGTGGGGGGCTACCCGCGTGCCTAAATCGGAATTTTCATGTTCCTTCTTATCCTACTCTTCATCCTCGTCGTCGAAATTGTAATCCTCCTCCTCTTCAAAATCGTCATCCACATCTTCCAGCACTTCGTAGCTCGTGATCCGGATGCGCTTTGTTCCGTCCCGATCGTCTCGGACAAGTCCGGTGACCTCCACATCCTCGTCCAGAAAATCAAACAACTCCTCTCCAAGCTTGTTCATCTCGACAAGATAATCGTCATCTTCCGTAGAAATGCTTATTGCGACCACATTGTCTTCGTTGTCCCATTCGCTGGGAACGACGTATCCAACGATGGTCTCTTCTTTCGCAGTCTTGTCCTTTTTCATCTCCATCAATCCTTTCGTCCCTTAATACGCCCCGGACACGGGCCTGACTGGTGAGCATACACCGAGAAAACCCCTTGTGAAAAGGAATACTCTAAAGCTCTTGGATACTTAAGAAGAGAAATGTTTGACACCCGGCAGGATATTGATATAAGAAGCGTCATACGGCGCAGTCAAGCACCAAGGATAAACAAGAATGATAAATTTCCATCTCTGATCAACAGCCTTGATACGGACTTTTGAGATTGGGGTGAGTGGAGGGATTTGAACCCTCGGCCTCTGGGGCCACAACCCAGTGCTCTATCCAATTGAGCTACACCCACCATCCGGCACAGCAAGAAATCTAGCACAGTTTTCCCATTTTGCAACAAAAAGTTATGGATCTCAAGGAGAGAATTTGGTGCTCCCCACTCAAAAAAAAGAATGGTTTCAGAAAATCCCGGCTGTAGACCGCCTCCTTCATTCTCCTGTGCTCGGCCGGCTCCTGCTGCGCCACCCCCGGGCCCTTGTGTTGAAAGCCGTCCATCAGGTCCTGGAGGAGATCCGAGGGGAAATCAAAGCCGGGTTAGGATTGGAGGACCCCTCCGGCTTGGGTGTGGAAAAGGTCTCGGAAAGAATCGGCAAGAAGGTGGAGCTTTTAAACCGCCCCAGCCTCAGACCGGTCATCAATGCAACGGGAATCGTGGTCCACACCAACCTTGGCAGGTCTTTGTTGGCCGAAAGGGTGATTCAGAAGTTCCGACCCCTGGCGGGCGGTTACAGCAATCTGGAATTTGACTTGAACCGGGGGGAAAGGGGAAGCCGGTACGTCCATGTGGAAGGGATTCTCAAAGAGATCACGGGGGCTGAAGCGGCCATGGTGGTGAACAACAATGCTGCGGCCGTGCTTCTCACCCTCGATACGCTGGCCAAGGGGAGGGAGGTCATCGTGTCCCGCGGCCAGCTTGTTGAGATCGGCGGGTCCTTCCGGGTCCCGGACGTGATGAAGAGAAGCGGCGCGAAAATGATCGAGGTCGGGACAACGAACAAGACCCACCCGGCCGACTACGAAGGGGCCGTCGGCCCGGACACGGGCCTCCTCCTCCGGGTTCACCAGAGCAATTTTCAAATTGTCGGCTTCACCGAGGAAGTGGACACCCCTACCCTCGTCAGCCTCGGTCGCAAGCACGGCATCCCTGTCATGGAAGACCTCGGAAGCGGGTGTTTTGTGGATTTCTCCAAGTACGGCCTTCTTAGAGAACCGACCGCCCAAGAGGTGGTATCCCAGGGCGTGGACGTGGTGACCTTCAGCGGCGATAAAATGCTGGGAGGGCCTCAGGCAGGGATCATCCTGGGCAGAAAGGACTTGATCGAGACCATCCGGAAGAACCAGTTGACGCGAGCGCTTCGAATCGACAAGTTAACCCTCCTCGCCCTCGAAGAAACCCTGCGCATTTACCGGGATGAAGAGGCGGCCCTTCGTGAGATCCCCACGCTCAGGATGATCCTGCAGCCTCAGAGCTCTCTCAAGGTCAAAGCCCGGCGTCTTCTCAGGCTTATCGGCGCCGTGGACCCAACAAACTTCACCCTTGGTCTTGCCGCGGGCGACTCCAAGGTCGGGGGCGGGGCCCTGCCCCTCCTTTCCATGCCTACGGCCCTTCTTGCCTTGTCGCCGGGCAAACTCTCGGCTCACAGCATTGAGTCTCGGCTCAGAGCATATGACCCTCCCATTATTTCGAGGGTCGAAAAAGAGCGGGTCCTGCTGGATGTGAGAACCATCCAGGATAAGGAACTCGTGACGGTCGCTCAAGCAATCCAGGCTCTTGGGACACTCAAGCAGTCTCCATAGCTCAAGATCTTAACATTTGTGTCAAGTTTGGCTGCGCCGGGATGGCCTTTCTCCGAAAGGCGATATCTCAAGAGTATTTCACAGGACATTGCAGCGGACTGATCTTTGAGGGTTTGCGCCACAAAAACCCTAGCAGAATGTTTTCGTTCCGACGAAGTCAAAGTTCCCTCAAACCCTCAAAGATCAGCCTGCGTCCGGAGAAGCCTATAGATATCGCCTTGAGGGGAATGGCCATCCCTGGCGCAAGCCTCGTCGGTTTGAGGCGAACCCTCGCCGGGAACCTGGCAGGCTGTTGAAAAACGCCCATCTGCGGCGTTACCCTCCTTCCTCGTCACTGCGGCGTACTTCCATGTACGCCTCATTCCTCGGAATTTCGGGTGCCTTGCATCTGGACATTTTTCAACAGCCTGCTCACCAGGTGTTTTTCAGCAACCTGCTAGCTCGCCTTCCCTTTTTTCACTTCCTCCTCCCTCAGGACCCGCCGCAGGACCTTCCCGACCACCGAGGTTGGAAGGCTCTCCCGGAACTCAACGGCTTTCGGCCGCTTGTACCCGGCCATTTTATCTTTGCAAAAATCCAGCATCTCCTGCTCGGTTGCGGAAGTCCCTGCTTTGAGCTGGATGAAGGCCTTGACCCCCTCCCCCGTATGGGCGTCCGGAACCCCCACGACCGCGGCCAGGGCGACTTTCGGGTGGGTGTAAAGGACCTCCTCGATATCTCTGGGGTAGACATTGAAGCCCCCCACAATGATCATGTCTTTTTTCCGATCCGTGATCACCAAAAACCCTTCTTCATCGATATGACCGATGTCTCCTGTCAGAAGGTACCGCTTTGCGTTGATCTGCCTGAAAGATGTCTTGTCGGCTTCAGGTTTGTTCCAGTACCCCAGCATGATGTTCGGACCTGAAGCGGCAATCTCGCCGTCCCGGCCCTGAGCCAGCTCTTCGAGTCCTGTTTCCACATCCACGATTTGAACGTCCACCCCTGGAAAAGGGAGGCCCACGGAGCCGAGTTTTCTCTGCTCCAGATTGGTGGGATTGAGGGTAATGATCGGAGAGGTCTCGGTCATGCCGTACCCTTCAAAAATCACCGACTTGGTCTTGTCCTCGAATTGGCGAATGACTTCCACCGGAAGGGGCGCGGCGCCGGAACCGCAGGCCGCGATGGAGGAGAGGTCAAACTTGCTCGTCAGGGGATGGTTGACGACGGCCGAATAAATCGTGGGCACGGCCACCACCGCCGTGACCTTGTATTTTTCGATGGCCTTCAGCACTTCCGTGAAGGGCGGTTTTCCGGCCCTCGGGTCCGGAATGCAGACAACCCTGGAGGCGCTGTAACAACTCCACAGCATCACCAGGGTCAGGCCGAAGCTGTGATACCACGGCAGGACGCCCAGGAAGGTGTGGGCCCCGCCCTTTTCCAATGTCTCCCGTTTCACGCCGGGCTCTTTGGACATGCGCACCCATTCCTGCACGCTCATCAGGTTGGAGACAAGATTGGCATGGCTGAGGCACGCCCCCTTGGGCACGCCGGTCGTACCGCCGGTGTAAAGGATCACGGCCCCGTCGGAAAGAGGATCGATGTTGAGTTTGGGCGCTCCCGGCTGCGTCTTGCTCACCACATCGTCATAGAAAAAATGGGCCGGATCATGGTGATCGGCCTTGGGCACTTTGCCCAGGAGAGAACCAAGGAAACCCTTGAGTTTCGGAAGATAGGATTTCACATTGCAGATCACCACCGTCTCCACGGAGGCCCCTTCCATGGCCCGGACCGCCGTCGGGTAGAAGGCAGGATGATCCATGACGAACACGGCCTTTGCCCCGCAGTCTTTGAGCTGAAAATTGAGCTCAGGGACCTTGTACAGGGGATTGCAGGTAACACAAAGGCCGCCCGCTTTGAGGATGCCGAAAAAGACCTCCGGGTAATGAGGAAGATTGGGAAGGAAAATCGCCACACGGTCCCCCTGCTTGATGCCCCGGGAAACCAGGAAACCCGCAAGCCGCTCAGCCGTGTCCTTGACCTGGGCGAAAGTGCGGGTCGAGTCGGCAAAGATCGTGTAGGTCGCATCCGGGTAATCGCGCGCCGAATCGTCCAGGATCGTAAAAAGCGGTTTGTCATACCCCGAGATTTCATAGGGGACCCCTTCCGGCCACTTGAACCTGTGCCACACCTTCGAAGCCATAAAACCCTCCTTGGATGAAACTTCACGCCAATATTCTTGCTCCGCTTAACCTCGGACCCTCAGCGACGTACCTTCCACGTCGCAAGCATCGAATGTCAAAACCCCAAGGTCAAATGCCAAATGAAATCCCAACCCCAAGGCCAGATCTTTTGCACTTTGAGCCCTGGTCGCCAAGCGTGACGGTGCAGGGTCCACGGCTCAAAGCACACGGAGGAAGGCCAGCCAACCCGTGCGCCGTGCCCCCCTCGGCCATCTTCATCGTAGCCATGGGGCGCCATGGAAACGCCTAAGATGGGTATCCTTCTGCACCATTTACAGCCCCATAAATTTCGCTGCGATCCCCTTCATGATGTCATTGGTGCCGGCAAAGATGGAAAGCACCCGCATATCCCGCCACGCGCGAGCGATGAAATAGTCCTCACACCATCCGGCGCCCCCGTGAAGGTCCGCACATTGATCCGCAACCCGCATGGCCATTTCCGTGGTCCAGGATTTTCCCATGGACACCTCTACGACAATGTTCTTTCCCTCCATGTGATCGGCGATCAACGTGTCCACGAAGGCTCTCCCCAGCTTGATCTCGGTGGCCATGTCCACGAGCTTGAAGCGGTTGTTGTGGAGCTTCGAAATAGGCTTTCCGAAGTCCCGCTGCTCTTGACAAAAGGCCAGGGTCCTCTTCAGCATGTGCTCGGCGGCAGCCACCGCGATGATGCACACCATGAGGCGTTCCTGCTGGAGCTTTTCCATGAGCATGAAAAAGCCGGCGCCCTTGGTCCCCAAACGACGGTCCCTTGGAATCCGACAGTCCCGAAAGGTCAGTTCCGCGGTGTCCTGGCTGTGCCAGCCCATTTTGGAGAGCTTCTTGCTTTTCTCGAACCCCTCGGTCCCTTCTTCCACAACATAGAGGTCCAACCCCGAATAGGGATCCGGCACGGAAGGATCCCTGGCGGCAAGAACCAGAAGATCGCAGTTGATGCCGTTGCTGATGTAGGTCTTTTGACCGTTGATGACCACCTCCTCCCCCTCCTCGACGGCCGAAGTGGTGATGGAAGCAAGATCGCTGCCCGCATTGGGTTCGGTCATGGCCACCGCACTGATCATGTCCCCGGATATACATGGGGGAAGGAATTTGCGCTTCAATGCCTCCGAGCCGTAGGATGTGATGTAAGGAACCACCACATCGCTGTGCAGAGGCGCTGCAAGCCCTGTATGGCCGGTCAGGGCAAGCTCTTCGGTCACGATCACGGAGTGGAGGAAGTCGGCGCCCATGCCGCCGTATTCCTTGGGCACGCTCGTGCACAGAAAGCCTTCCTCGCCCATTCTTTTCCAAATGGACCTGGGCGTAATGCCCGCCTTTTCCCACTCATGGACATGGGGGGTCACTTCCCTTTCAAAGAAGTTCCGGATTCGTTCCCTGAACTCGAGGTGCTCTTGGGTGTACTTCAAAATTTCCATGGGACGAGATCCCCGAGCCGATCCTCTTCCACCGATCGGCTCTCTAAAAAAAGACTGAGCGCCTTGGCGTCGCGATAAAAATGCTCCACCTGGCCTTCGGTCATATACCCGTAGCCCCCGTAGATCTGGATCGCATCGCCGGCCACACTGATGGCCGTGGTCGCCCCAAGCATCTTGGCCATGATCGCGACTCGTTCATCAGGCCTTTCCTGGGCCAGGGACCATGCGGCTTTGTAAACCATTTGACGAGCCGTCTCCACCCTGATGAACATATCGGCCAACCTGTTTTTCACGGGATTGAAGCTTACAATGACTTTCCCGAACTGCTCCCTTTTCCCGGCATAGTCCAGCGCTCTGTCCAAAGCGCCCTGGGCGATCCCGAGGGCCATGGCGCCGGCCTCGATTCTCAAAAACCGCAAGCAATCTTCAAGATAAAGGGAACCCTTCCCCTCCTCGCCGATGAGATCTTTCTCGAACACCTCCAACCCATTGAAGAATACCCTCTTCACGGGGATCATGCGCATGCCCAGCCTCTCGCCTTCAGACCGGAACTCCAGGTCCCTGTGAGGACCCTCCAGAAGAAAGGCGGTCTGTCCTTTCGGGTCTTCCTGATCGGCCTGGCACAAAACGATCATGTACCGGGCATCCCCGGCCAGAGGGACATGGGACTTCATCCCATGGATAAAGGATCCCCTCCCGGTTTTCCGAACCTCGGTCCGAAAGGGCGAAAGCGCGTACCCGTCTTCCAGAAAAGCCATGGTGGAAAATCCCGTTCCATGGGCAAGGGCAGCCAAGACCTCTGTCTTTTGCGCATCCTTTCCATGGAGCAGCACCATCTCCGAGCCGAAATCGGAAAGGCCCAGCGCAATACCGACGCCTGAATCCCGACGGCAAAAGGCTTCGAGAATCAATGCCTGATCCAGGAATTCGAGCCCCTGTCCTCCATAAACCTCGGGGAAATGGGGTCCTACGAATCCCAGGCTGCAAGCTTTCTTCCATAGCGTCACGGGGAACTCCTGCTTCCGGTCCCACTCCAGGATAAGGTCCGGATCAAATTCTCCCCCGGCAAATTCGGCGGCTGCTTTTTGGATATCGATCTGCTCTTTGGTGAGGTTGAAGTCCATGGAAAACCTCAAAAGCGGTTCACGGCATAGGGGTTCCCCTCGGTGTCATAGAAGACGATCCGCTTCGCCTTTGTCCATCGGTTCTCGTCCATTGTGCAGTAAAAAGCTATGGTTTCACCGGGTGCAATACACCGTGTTCCGTGAGGCATCAGGGTGTCAACCCGGTATGATGCTTCGGCATCCATGCAATCAAAAAGGCTTTGGACATAGACGGGTCGGTCCTTCCGGTTGGTGATCCGGATTTCCAGGTTCAGGTCAAAGGCTCTCATGCCGCAGCAGGTCTTGAAGCCGAAAATCTCTTCCACCGCGGAATTCATGATTGGCTGGATCTCGAGGCTCATATGCGCTCCGGGCTTGCAGGTCCGAGCACTTTGGGCCGTGCGCCGTGTCCCTCAAGCCATGTCCTTGTATCTTCCCACGATCGCGATGCTGCAAATATTCATGAAAGGCACCCCACCCAAGTTCTGGGTCATCCCGAATCTCGGGTTTTCGATCTGTCTTTCCCCGGCCCTTCCCTGGAGCTGCAGATACATTTCGTAGAGCATTCGAAGTCCGGATGCGCCGATGGGATGGCCGAAACACTTGAGGCCGCCGTCCACCTGGGCCGGGATTTTCCCGTCCCGGTTGTAAAACCCGTTCAGGACATCCTTCCAAGCTTTTCCTCTGTCGGAGATGTGAAGATCTTCGTAGGTCACAAGCTCGGTGATGCTGAAACAGTCGTGAAGCTCCATCATGCTGATTTCTTTTCTGGGGTCCCGGATCCCGGCTTCTTCGTACGCCTTGATGCTGCACCGTTCCGTGGTCATGAAATGATCGCCGTCCCAGCGGTTGAACCCCATCTCTTCGCCGCTGCTGAGGGCCAGTTGGAGGGCCTTCACGGTCACGGGGTTCTTCTTTCCCATGGCCATGGCTTTTTCCACGGTAGTCACGATGGCGCACGCCGATCCGTCGCTCACCCCGCAGCAATCAAAAAGCCCCAGGGGATAGGCAATGATCGGCGCCGCCATCACCTGCTCGATGCTGACCGGCCTTCTGAGATGAGCCTTGGGATTGAGAGCGCCGTTTTCATGGCTCTTTACCGACACCTGGGCCATGGCCCGCTTCAGGTCCTCATCGGCAAGCCTGTGCTTGGCGGCATAAGCCGTGGCAAGCTGGGCAAAGGACCCGGGAGCCGTCATGTTGGGGTTCCAGAGCCAGATCAGCGAACCCACGTTGGATGCCACCATGCTGGGAAGACCGCCGAACCCCGTATCCTTGAGTTTTTCCACGCCCAACGCCAGGCACACGTCATAGGCGCCGGAGGCTACGGCGTACACGGCCCCTCTGAAAGCCTCCGTGCCGCTGGCGCAGTAATTCTCCGTTCGTGTCACCGGTATGAAGGGAAGGCGCAGGTTCATGGACAAGGGCAGCGCGCTCTTGCCCACGCTGATTTCCTCATAGCATGTGGCAAGCCAGGCGGCCTGGATGTCGTCCCGGTCAATGCCTGCATCCTCAAGGCATTCCGTAAAAGCCTCCACCATCAGCTCTTCGGCGCCCACATCCCATCGCTCGCCGAAGCGGGTGCACCCCATCCCGATGACCGCCACCTTGTCTCTGATTCCTGTGGCCATAACAACCCCCGTCAAAGAAAGGAATACTGGAATATTGGAATGGTGGAATGGTGGAATATTGGAACGCTGGGTTATGGCCTATTCGGCCTGGGGCTATCTTTCTGCGCGCGTTAGCCCTTCGACGTTGCTGTGTTTTCTTTTCCCATGATTCCATCCTTCCATTCTTCCATCATTCCTTTCAAAATCTAAAGAGCTTCTCGATCAGCTGAGACTTCATCAGGTCGCCCTCGATCTTCAGCTTCCCGCCCGTGTACGCTTTCATCGCGTTCAGCTCGCCCTTGATGAGCCTGACAAAATCTTCATCCCCCATCCGGATCGTCGTTGTGGGCCTTTCATACGCCCCATCCTTCACCTCGCATTGCCGCTCCTTCACCTTCACATGCCAGGACCCTCCCCCGCCGCCCGAAATCTCGAACTGAAACACCACATCCACCCCGGCCGCCTTTTCCGGCTGAAACGCCTCCGGGATCCGTTCAAAGATGCCTTTCACCGTCATCTCACCCGCTCTTTCAGGCTCCCGCTCAACCTTCTTCCCCCCTGCGGTATCCAGCATCGGTCCGAAGGCCGCCACCGCATTGGGGTATTCCTCGGCCCCGGAAAGATCGTTGACAGCCTCCCAGTCGGTGCGGATTTGCTCCGGGGAGGGGATACTTCCGCCCTCTCCGATGCGAACACCCGGCCCCGTGACCACGCCCACACGATTGAAATAGCCCATGCCGGCGTTGAAGATCATGCCGTTTTCCCTGCACTGCTCCGAGCACAGGTAGAGGACCAGGGGAGAGACAAATTCGGGTCTCAGCTTTTCAAACAGCTCCGGCGGCAACACCCCCTCCGTCAACCTCGTCCCCGCTATGGGCGCCACCGTGTTCACCTTGATGTTGTGCTTCTCCCCCTCCAGCTTCAACGTGTTCATGAACCCCACCAGCCCCATCTTCGCCGCACTGTAATTCGTCTGCCCGAAGTTGCCGTACAAACCCGCCGCCGAAGTGGTCAGCACAATCCGACCGTACCCCTGCTCCCTCATCTGCACAAAGGCCGGCCGCGTCACGTTGTAAACCCCCTTCAGGTGAACATCCATCACCCCGTCCCAGCTCTCAGGCTCCATCTTCACCAACGTCCGGTCCCTCAATATCCCCGCATTGTTGATCAAGATGTCCACCCGGCCGAAGGCCTTCAGCGCAGCTTGCACAATCCCATTTCCCTCGGCAGTGCTCACCACGCTCTCGTAACTCGCCACCGCCTCCCCCCCAAAGGCCCGGATCTCTTCCACCACCCGGTCGGCCGCCTTTTGATCTCCCCCTCCTCGGCCGTCCTTCCCGCCCCCCGGATCATTCACCACCACCTTGGCCCCTCGCCTCGCCAGATCGATCGCATATACGCGCCCCAGTCCCGCCCCG
>Ga0209164_1002654_pt1 | contig 18440 bp, 22 predicted proteins | sample MTBNYHSulfiMetaG_FD_187458 | JGI IMG/M metagenome (GOLD analysis project Ga0209164, IMG submission 187458) | Enrichment culture microbial communities from rom New York Harbor, USA that are MTBE-degrading - MTBE-NYH (New York Harbor Sulfidogenic)... | ecosystem: Environmental > Aquatic > Marine >...
ATTTCTTCATCGAACTCAAATTCCATTGCCTTCTTCTCCCTCGCCCTTCCCTATCGGCAGGCGGCGCCGGCTGAGATCATCGCCTCTCAGCGGGGCTGAATCGCTTTATTTCAGGTCAGCGTTGACCGTTTGGTACGGTGTTGTGACCGGCCAGGATGCCCTTGGAATCCTTTCCGCTATTTTTTCTGCCAGCTCGAACAGCATTTGAATGAATCTATGGTCATCCACAAAATCGCCGCGTTTCCGCATGTCAAAAAGGACCTGCATGCACTTCTCTGGATCCGCAATCGTTACCTCTGCTTTTTTCAGGGCATTGTTCAAAGAAGTTCTCGCTGACTCAACAAGCCAGTTCCAGTCGGTTGAGTAGCCAGGCAATACCGAATGCCCGCACTCGTCGCATTTCAGCACGTCGATAAGCTCCACGTCCCTGATCCCCCTGATGGTCTCCAGCGGGCGGTATTCGTCACTGCAAAGATCATGGCCTATCGCCTTCCCCATCCGCATGGTGCCGTGGCACTGTCGCCGTGGACATTTCATCCTTCAAACTCCTGCGTCTCAATCCCCTGATTTGCCCCCACCGCTGCGCCGTCAGGCACTGGGACCGGCGCCGGCGTGGTCGGATTGGTGTTTGCCCCGGGAGCGCCATAGTCGATTGACGCCGCCGGCGTCGGACCGCCGCTGTATTCCGGCACGATGGGCGGCTGATCGTGGTCCACGTACCCGGCCGACCGGAGCAGCCTGTCTGCCAGACCTGCCGTCGCCGGCGTCTGCTCGATCACCCCGGCCGTCTGGATCGCCGAATACTGCGCGTCAACCGCCGAATTGGTAGCATCGGCCTCCGCCTTCCTGGCCTGGGCCCGTTTCAGCTCGGCACTCGCCCGTTTCTCTTCGGCCGTCGCGTCGTCCAGCTCGCTGCTGCCTTGGGACTCGGCAATGGCCTGCATCTCATCGGCAATCTCGTGCTTCTTGGCTATCGTACTGGCCAGGAGCAGATGACGCGGCGGGATGGCGACACCCTTCTCCAAGAGGGTCACAAGCTGGTCAAACTGGTTCTGCTCGAACGTGGCGTGGGTCGGCGTATCGGACACAACCACGTCATAGCGGCCGATGGTCACGTCGTTGAGGATGCCGCCGGTTTCGTCCACCTGGTTGATGACGATCTCTTCCTTGAGCTTGTTGGTCACCGGGTCCACGATCCGGACAACCCGCTCCTCGGTGTAGAATCCCTGCACCAGCTCCAGAATCTTCCGGGCGGCCATGCGCCGGGTCAGGGCCAGGTTGTCGAACGGCCGGCCCATCTGCATTTCGCCCTGGTACTGCTTGCTCTGGATGGCGACGCCGGACACTTCCGGCCCCTTCTGTCCCTGCAGCGCGTCGGACATGCCGGAAATGGTCTTGATGGCGAACTCGGCCCGGTCGGTCAGCAGCTCCGCGCCCCTGGGCGGATCGGACGGCCGGCGCTTCTCCGGCCTGGTCGAGCCCTTCTTGTAGACGATGACCAGGCCGTTGCGGTTGCCGTACTTCTCCAGGTCCTCCGGCTCCATGTTGGCCAGGCTGCCCTCTTCCACGTCGTAGCCGGAATTGCTGACCGTGTTCTGGATCTCCAGGGTGTTGGTGATGGACTTGTTCTCCAGCTCCTGCGGGGAGCGGAGGTTGTCCACCATGCCCCGGGTCCGGCCCCGGCGGAATATCGGGAAGTAGGGAATGATCGTAAACGTCCGGTACGGGCTCCAGGCGTCGAACAACACCGTCCGGCCGCAAGTCACGGTCCAGCGCACCCGCTTGACGTTGACGCGTGACCGGACACCGTTTTCCAGTGCCCTGGCGATCTGGGCATCCGTCATGCCGGCAATCGGCTTGACCTCGCCGGTGTAGTAGACGACCACGTCCTCCAGGTTGCGCTGCCAGTATTGCCGGTCGAGGACCATGTACCGCCGCGTCCTGGTGCGCTCTTCCTCCTCCACCCATCCCTGGTACAGTCCCTCGCCGTCGGCGTCGTCGCCGAAATGGGGCCGGTCCATGTATTGGTCCGTGTCGAAATACAGGTCAGCCGCCTGCCCCAGCTCCCGGGCCTTGTCCTCGCCGTAGCGGCCTGCAATCTCGTCGTAGGTCAACCAGTTGATCACCACCACGTCGGCCCAGCCAGCCGGATCGTAGCTCTTGGCATCCGGGTCCGGCTGCACGTCGAGCGGGTCCAGAACCTCGCAGACGATTTCCCCCTGGAAGTTGTTCTCGAATGAGACGCGGAAATCGAGGAAACCCCGCTGCTCGATGACTCCGTCCTCAAACTGCATGGACTCCTTCCAGTGGTACTCAATCTGGTCGCACACCTGCATGACCACCTTGGACATGACCTCGGCCGTCTGCTCGTCGGCGCCTTCGCCCCGCGGCTGAAAAGCAATGTCCACCCGGGAGTGCAACTGCATCCCCAGGGCGGTATGAACTGCCGGCATGACGTGGTTGAGCTCGATCATCGGCCGCTTCGCCGCTTCCATGGCCTGCCGGTCCGTTTCCGACCACTGCAGGCCGCCGCCCAGGTAAAAATCCTCGTTGCGCCTGGCCGTGGCAATGTAGGCATCATGGCCGGCAGTCTTGCCGTACTCGTAGCGCTCCCAGTTCAGCCGGGCCAGCCTGCCGTCGTCGTCCCTACTGCCTTTCTTCTCTGACGTGGTTAATGCTTTCTCGGCCATGATTTACACCGTCATGTGTGAGCCAGCGCCGGAGTACCGGTCGTGCCCGATCCTCCGTCTCAGTTTGTCCTGCCAGGATTCCTTTTTCTCCCGCTTGCGGACCTGCGGGAACTGCGCCGCCAGGTCCTGATCGAGGATCCGCGCAAGGCCGTCGAGCAGATCGTCGTGCGCTCCGACCGGAAACGGCAGGTACTCCTCGTCGATGAACCGATGCACCAGGTTGTGCCGTTTGCCCTCGTAATCCGTCCGCCACAGGGACCGCGGCAGCCATATCCTCCCTTGCTCGAACTTGGGAACCAGCCGGCGGATGCGGTCCGGCTTCGGGGTGCTGCCGCCCAGGGGCGTGACGTTGAACCGATAACCGATTCGGTCCATCTCCGATTCGATGTGCTGGATGTCGGCCTGCATGCCGTAGTGCTCGTAGCCGACGCCCAGGGGCAGGTACTCCCGGTGCAGCTCGAACAGCCTTTCCGTCCGTTCCGTCAGGTTCAGCCGGTCGTACACCATGTCGTAAACGTAGTAATTGCGGTCCGGGCCCAGCCCGAGAACCCACATTGCCGTATGGTCCGACTCCTTCTTCTTTTCGTTGGCCGGATCCACCAGGATGTAAAAGTTGACCGTCGCCGGGTCCGGCTCGGTGTCGTAATGTTGCAGCCACTCCAGCTTGAACCCCTGCACCTGGTCGGCCCGGGGATCCTGAAGCATTTGACAACCAAACACATAGACGCCCATGTCCCGCCGCTTCTCGGCCAGGGCCTCCTGAGAAAGAAAAACCGGCTTGCCGTCTGCCTTGCCGTTGTCCGTCGCCGGGTGCAATCGTTTGATCGCCGATCCCCGCTCCATGATCACTTTGTAGGTATCGTTGAAGTGATACCTGGTGCCGATGTACCGTTTCCGGCCCCCGTCTGCGCCCAGATTCAGGGATAGTTCCCACGCCTCGGTGGTCTTCTTGATCTGCTCGGTCGTGGTGACCGACTCCCTGGTGACAACGTCGTCGTAGATGAGCAGCTTGAAATGCTTGGAGGTCGGCTGGCCGTCGACCAGGCCCCACCCCTCGACCGTCGCCTCCTTCGGGTTTGAGGCACGTTTGACCGTGATCCCGTTCTCTTCGGACCAGTTCGGCGCTTCTTTCTTGGGGTTGGCGTAAAGGATGTCGGGAAACAGGTATTTGAGCCGTTCGTTGATCTCCAGCTCGTATTTGATCTGCCGGAGGAAGCCCCGGGCGATTGACTTGGTATGGGAGAATATGCCGATGGTTACCTCCACCCCTCCCCATTCCGGCAACGGGTCTTTGCCATGGCTTGCCAGGATGTCCTGAATAGACTTGCCGAACGTGATAATGGTCGATTTGTAATGTTCCCGCGCCCACAGGTCCAGCCGGCCGTCCGGATCGGCCTGCACCTCCTCGCAGCGCTCGAATAGCCAGTCCCGGTCAATGTCAACCCGGCCGCAGGCCCTGGTCAACAGATAAAACAGGTCGGTCCGGCACAGTTGCCGCTGCAGGGCAATAACCTGCCCTTCGCCCAGGGATATGGCCTGCGCATGCAGCTCGTCGTAAAACTTTGTTCGCTCGATCCTGTTCATTTTCGACTTTTGGCGAAATCAATCATGGCCTGCAGGAGCGGATTCAGCGCCTCCAGGTTGGGCCTGCGCTGGTCATTGTCCTCCTTGAACAGGCCCAAGTTCTTGCTCAGTGCATCCAGGGCGTTGGTCTTCGGCCACAGCTTCAGCTCAATGATGTCCGCCGGCGGCTCGTCCCCCTGGGTCGGTTCCTGCCTGATCTTGACCGCGGCCACCGCCGCGCTGACACTGTCCGGCCATTGGGATACCGGGAGCAGGCCGCCGTTCTCGTTGAGCAGCTGCCGGATGTCCGAAAACCCGATAGCTGCCCACTCCTTCAGCACCTTGTCCGGTGACAGGTCGTTCTCCCTGATGTACTGCGCCTGCAGCTCCTTGATCCTTGCAGTGATCTTGGAGTTATCGAGTAACTGCTTTGCCGCACGATTCACCGTCTCCGGCTTCATCTTGCTACAGTCATACGCGGCCCTGTACGCTTCGCTGGCGTTGCCGGTCTTGATGTAGGCCTGGCAGAATCGTTCCTGCTTGGGTGTCAGGTTTGCCATCTCTGGAATTCCATTGATGAATCGGCCCTGATCGTTGCCAGCAACCTGCCCTCTGGCGGGTCGTCCGGCGACGCTGGACGTTTGCCGGAATAAATCCGGATACAATCCCTCACCCCGACCTCACCACGGATCAGCGGGTTGTTCTTGACCATGGATTCCGGAGGGATCACCGCCGCAAACTTCACGGGCCTGGTCATCTTGTCGACCAGGCAGCCAGGCGCAAGGCCGGCTGCAGCCAATCCTATGCCCATCTTTTTCAGAAAGTCTCGTCGACTTATCATTCGTCCACCATCGGCCAAAAAAAAAGCCCGGTCGTCCCATCTCTGGAAACAACCGGGCTTAGCTTTGTCCGCGCAATCACGCGGCAACTCTGAGCAACCGTCACAAATTATTCGATTAATTTAATTATCAAAGTTTCTTTTCCGTTTGTCAAGATTTTCGGTACTCCGGCTACTGCTCGTCTTGTCCGGACCACACCCTTTATTTTCCGTCCAGGAAAATACCGGAATTTCAATGTATTGACGGCCTGCTTCGACGCGTAACTCCAATTGATTATTTATCTTTCCGGAAAAAGGCATTATGTTGTACAGTTCAAATCAAACCTTGGTCCGCAGACGATGAATAAAGGAAGAATGCTCATGATGAAAAACACGAAAAAAGTCCCCCTGGAGGTGGAAGTTTTTGACCTGCTCCAGCAAAGTGCTATGATGACAGCCAGGGAGGTGTACCGTTTTTTGTTGCCGCACAAGTTGACTGTCAGCCAGTTTGGGACACTGCAGGCCCTCTACAGGCATGGTCCTCTGTGCCAGAGGGATATCAGCGATCAGATCATCAAGACCACCGGCAACATGACCACCGTGATCGACAACCTGGAAAAACGGTCCCTGGTGCGCCGCCTCCCCCGTGACAGCAAGGACCGCCGCTACAACACCATCGAGCTGACCCTGGAAGGAAAAGAACTGATCAAAAAAATTTTGCCCCAGCAGACCAGGGCGATAAAACAGGTGATGGGAAAGCTGACCGCGAAAGATCTGGAGCACCTGAAAACAATCAGCATGATTTTCTGCATAAGTTCATAAAATTAAAAATAAAAATATATTTTTTCCCGAAGGCCTACATAATCCTGGTTTTTCTGTCTTGCATGTGACATAATGTCAAAAAGTATCCCGTGGAGCGATGATATGCATGACATGGAATTTGCGAGACTACGTGAAATGACAGGGCTTTCGATTGAAAAACTTTCTTCGGAACTTGGATTCTCCAGCCGTACCTTGTACAGGTGGGAAAAAGGCGAAGCGAAACCGCGTCTCGCAGCCCTTCAGGTGATGAGAAAAATAGTTCAGGAAAAGAATGCCGCGCCCGATAAATGGAACTTTACCTTTATTGATCTGTTTGCAGGGATAGGCGGTATGAGAAAGGGGTTTGAATCTGTTGGAGGAAAATGCGTTTTTACCAGTGAGCGGGACAGATATTGTACGCAGACCTACGCAGCCAATTTTATCTGTGAGGAAGAAATTGCAGGGGACATTACCAGAATTTCCGAGAATGAAATTCCGCAACACGATGTTCTTTTGGCGGGATTTCCTTGCCAGCCCTTTTCAATAGCCGGTGTTTCAAAGAAAAATTCCCTGAACAGGCCGCACGGTTTCATGTGTGAGGCACAGGGAACACTTTTCTTTGACGTTGCCCGTATCATTGCCGCCCACACCCCAAAGGCTTTTTTGCTGGAAAATGTCAAGAACCTCATGAACCATGACAAGGGCAGGACATTCAAGGTGATTTACAAGATCCTGACTGAGGAGCTAAAATACAATGTTCAGTACAAGGTTATAGATGCCAGATCATGGGTCCCCCAGCACAGGGAAAGAATCTTTATTGTCGGGTTCAGGGACGTGAACGGATTCAGCCTTGATGAAATATCAATACCTGATCCCCTGAAAGGACCCAAGCTTTCAAGCATTCTGCATCCAGAGGACGGATCCGAAGAGATAACAGGGCAAAACCAGAAATTCATTTATGGGCCGGAAGGAAAGGTACTGGACAAATATACCTTGTCCGACAAGTTGTGGAATTATCTCCAGACCTATGCAGAAAAACATAAAAGGAAAGGAAACGGTTTCGGTTTTGGCCTTGTAGGGCCGGAAGATATCGCCAGAACCCTTTCTGCAAGGTATTACAAGGACGGTTCAGAAATTCTCGTCAGGCAGAGAGGGAAAAATCCACGACGCCTGACACCTCTCGAGTGTTCGCGACTGATGGGGTTCAACAGAAAGGGTTTCAACAACTTTCAAATCCCGGTTACTGATACCCAAGCCTACAAGCAGTTTGGCAATGCTGTTGTTGTTCCCGTCGTTGAGGCCATTGCAAGACACATGGCCCCGTGGATTGTGAATAATACTGTGCCAGTTTATAGCGACACACATTTGAAGGCGTTCTCGGCCATTGGTTGATATTGTAACTCCTGACAAACGAAGCCGGATGATGTCCGGCATCAAGGCAAAGGATACAAAACCGGAACTCATCATCCGCAAGGGCCTGCACGCCAGAGGATTCAGGTACAGGCTGCACGACAAGAGGCTTCCTGGCAAACCCGATCTGGTATTCCCAAAATTCAAGGCGGTTATTTTTGTCCATGGTTGCTTTTGGCATGGACATGACTGCCATCTTTTCAAATGGCCTTCATCCCGCTCCGAGTTCTGGCGGAACAAAATTACCCGGAACAGGGAGAAGGACAGTTCTGTTGCCGAAGAGTTGCATAATAGCGGGTGGAGAATACTTGTAATATGGGAATGTGCCATAAAGGGAAAAACCAGGATGAAACTTGACAAAATATTGTCCCGGGTTTCAGGCTGGCTTCTGGGGGAAACTTGCGATTACCAGATCAGGGGGTTCGATGATGAGTGATTTGGTTGACTGGCTCGTTGAAGTCAGTGGCGGGGATTTTGTATGGTATGTAAAAAGGTTGTCAGGCAACGACACCCTTGCAACTGGTGGGCACCAGGCCGGTCCCTACATCCCGAAAGAATTCCTCTTCAGAATTTTTCCTTCCCTGAATACCACAGCCAGGCTGAATCCTGATATATGGCTCGATCTCTATATTGATTCCCATGATGATTCGAGAAAAATAAGAGCAATTTATTACAACAACAAATTTCATGGAGGAACAAGGAACGAAGCAAGACTCACTAATTTCGGGGGTGCCTCTTCGCCTCTACTTGACCCCGATAGTACCGGGGCGCTGACAGTATTTGCCTTTGCGCTGGACAGCCATCGCGCAGGAAGGGAATGCCGTGTCTGGGTGTGTCGAAATGCAACTGAAGAGGATATGGTTGAAGAAAGAATCGGTCCTGTTGAGCCTGGAAAATTCACATTCTGGTCACCCGATAGTGGCGACCTTCCAGTGGAAGATATTGCCAGTGAAAAAAGAGACAACTGCTGGCTTGAAGAATCTGAAATCCCGTCATCATGGCTTGAAAGATTTCCATCAGGCATTGAAATAATCAGGAAAACCATTGAGATTCTTCCATGCAATAGCCTTGAATCAGACAACCGTCTCGTTATACGAAGGGAATGCGAGTACAAGATTTTCAAAAGTGTCGAAGAAATAATTGAACTGCCCAACATAAGGCATGGGTTCAAGAGTATTGAAGATTTTATCTCAAGGGCTCACACAATTCTTCAGCGCAGAAAAGCAAGATCAGGTCGCTCTCTGGAACTGCATACCAGGGAAATATTTATTGAGGAAGGTCTTGTTGAAAACAGGGATTTCTCACACCAGCCGGAATCAGAAACAGGAAAGAAGCCTGATTTTATCTTTCCCTCGGAATCAGCGTACAAGAATCCTTCCTTTCCATCGGATAAATTGAGGATGCTTGCCGTCAAGACAACATGCAAAGACCGCTGGCGGCAGATTCTCAATGAAGCAGATCGTATTGAGAAAAAACATCTTTTGACATTGCAGGAAGGAATATCAGAAGCACAATTCAGAGAAATGTTAACCGGGGGAGTTCAGTTAATAGTTCCTTCACCCCTGGTTCGTCTTTATCCAGATAGAATTCAGCACAATTTGCAAACACTTGAAAGTTTCATAGGAGAAGTCAGTTTACTGCAAAGATAAGCAAGGGAAAAAAGGAAACAAAATAATTACTGACTCTTTACGGCTAATACTTTGTTTTTATTGAATCATAAAAAAAGGCCTGAACCCGTTTTATGCCCTCAGGCCAACCGGATAGCATAATTTTCAAAATGATATCCGGATATGGATAATAACTTGTTGAACTAAACCGCTACGCGGTAACAAGGCCATAGGTCTTGAAAAAAGCCGGCGATCCCAGGGATTGCCGGCTTTTTTTTTCATCATCGCATCTCTTCGGGATACTCTTTTGGTAAGGCATGTTTCATCAACCCTTACCAACGGAGGATTGCCATGACGGATTTGCGAAGAAGGATGCTGGAAGACATGCAACTGCACGGGTATGCGGAGCGGACCCGGAAAAGCTACGCCAATGCCGTCGGAGGTCTGGCCAGGCATTACGGTCGCCCACCTGATCTTTCAGGCGGATCACCAAAAAAATAATCCTTTTAAATTTTTCTGTTCATCAATGACAGTCAGTGGTTAGAATATGGAAATGGGATTCATTACATCAGCCATTGGGCTGCTTTTCATCTTAGCAGCCATTGAGGCTGCCCTTACCGGCGCACCTTGGTGGTATGCACCTGTCTTCCTTCTCGCCGGCATAAGCTTTGCCGCTCACGGATTGAAAAGTATTATACTGTTTTTTCACCGCCTCCTGTCTGGTCCCTCAGGATCATGAACGAAAAAGGCACCCCAAACAAATTCAGATATTTCACAGCCTCCCATTTTCGGAAGATGTCATGTCATTTTCCTCCTGATTCACGGTACGGAAACATGATAATCCTGCTCCCCCTGGGTCCGCAGCCGGTCGTCCCTCCGGATCACCGTCCCTGGATTGTTCCGGAGGATCTCGTCGGTCGCGTGGGTGAACCCGCCCTCGTTGAAATTCATCCTGATCACGCCCTGGCCGTTGAGCTTTGAGGCCATGGCGTGATTGAAATGCCAGTTGACCAGGTTGATCACCTCCTGCCGGCTGGCCTCCCTGGCCGCGATCCTCTCTCTCTTCCCCATTCTCTCTCCTTTGTTTGAGATTATTTCATCCAGCCTGCAGGTGGAAATGATCAATAGTAAACGTCGTGCCAGCCTGGAAGGTGTTGTGGGCCACGCACATATTCAAGTCGCAGTTCGACCACCCTACCGTGCCGTCGAAAAAATACAAACCATTGGGCGAGGTCAGCCGGAACCATCCGGCTATCCCCGTTTCAATAATTTCGGCCCAGACCGGATTAGCCAGGACAAGCATCGGCTGCCCGTATTCATCCTCGCGCTCGACAAACTCCAGCCCCCTCAACACGACCAGCGCCTTGTGCGGTGGGAATCTCGAAGGGATCTTCGGCTTTTCTCCCTCATAAATTACCAACGTCGCCCCTTTGGCCATGACCTTAGGCAGCAGCTTGTCGCCCTTGAACAGCTGCATCGGGATAATGGCCGACGCGGCGGCCGCGCCCATACCTTTGAGAAATGTTCGCCTGGTGATCATCTGAGCCCCCTTGTCTCTCTTTTCGCATACGGAATCATTGCCTTGCAGAGGGCCGCAAACAGATGGTGCGGCGCCTGCAGATCGGGCGGCAGCTGGTTGAACGGAATCATGGCCGGATGCCTTTTCTCCTTGAAGCTTCTCTCGTCCCCGTACTGGTATCCCTTCGCCTCCATGTACTTGCGCCAGTGTTCATGACTGTCGGCCGCAGTCGCGTTGGGATTTTCGGCGTGGAATTTCACCCCGTCAACGACCTGCTCACGCTTGCTGTTTTCCACGGCCGGCCATGGCGGCGCCGGCAGCTCGCCGATGATGTCCAGATAGTTCCGGTATGCCTCCCAGGCGATCAGGGCCACGTGATACAGGTTCATTCTGCCGATGTTGCCTCTTCTCCCCATAAATCTTTCTCCTACTCTTCCTCGGCCCATTGCGTGAGCCGCTCCGTCGCCTCCTCGAAGGTGATCTCCCCGCTGGTCGCCTGCCTGATTATCGCCATCCTCTGCCTGTCCTTCTCGATTTCCTCCGGCAACAGGTCATGCCGTGAGGTCGTTTCGTCGAGCATCAGGCAATGCGGCGGCCTGTTCTCTTCGATGACGGCATGATAGGCTGCAAAAATGTCAGCCACCTTCGGAAAGTACCGGCACCTCCGGCGAACCATCCGCATCGTCGCGTCAAACAGGTTGGGCTCGATCACGTCAACAAGGTCCTCATGGTACTGCCGCGCAATGTATTCCAGCTCATCCGGGGTGTAGCCGGCCTCCCGGAACAGTATGCTCCAGCTGGCGACTGTTTCCCGGACCTGATCCAGGGTTATTCCGTTTTTCATTCAGCATCCTCGCAATCTGCTGGTTCATCAGGCTCTGCGCTTCCTTCATCGTCCGCGGCCGCGGCCGGCTATCGCCGCCCTTCCAGTTCTCGTACTTGCCTTCCAGAACCTTGATGAAATTCTGCGGCCGCACCAGCCATTCAAGGTCGGCCTGAAAGGGCTTACGTCCATCGGCGGGAGGAGATTTTCCTGTAAGGAAGTCGGACTCCTTCACCATCCGGAAAAAAACCGTCCACCATTCGAGCGTCTGCCGCTCGGGATCCTCTCGCCAACGCGCCCGGAGATACTCCTGCCGGGTCCCGTTCCATGCCTTCACCCTCCTGAGCATGGGCAGTTCCTGGTGATACAGCTCGATGATCTTCTGGTGTGGACACAAATCCGCAGGCACAGATTCCTCTGTGCCGCTATGTTTACCGTCAGGTAAACTCTCCTCTACTCTACTCTCCTCTACTCTCCTCTCCTCTCCTCTCTCTTCCGCGCGCGTACGGATTTCCGGTGCTGGCTTTCCCCCTGTCGTTGGGTTTTCTCCCCGAAAACTCGGTTTGCAAGGAATTTCGGTTGTCCGTTTCTGGTAAACAGGTTCAAGGTTCCGGGCAAAGTTGTCCGACCAGATGATTCTTCTTTCCGTCCACAATTCCTTGTCGATGGCATCGACCGCCGCGAGCAGGTCAATGATGCTGGTCAACCTTTCGTCGTCGAGTATCAGCGCCCTTGCTTTCAGATACTCCCAGTTCAACGGGTCGGAACAGTCGTAGAAGTGACCGTCAGTACGGCCCAGAAGCTCCAGAATCTTAAACCACGTTGCGTATCCGTCGTTCTGAAAGCGCTGCTCAAGGATTGTGATCGTTCGTCCCCCGTTGCAGTCATGGGGGAAAAAATCCACCGTGTTCTTTCGTGGTCTGGTCATTGACCAACCTCCGGTACCTTTTCTTCGGTCATCTTACAGTTTTCCTCTGTAGCCATGGGCGTATGCCAACCTGTTCATCTCCTCGTGAAAGAATTCCGAGAAGAAATCGTGGTGGTACGTTTCCTTCCCTCCCGACCGGACGGCCGGGCGCAGTTCAAATGTTTTTCCCAAGGCCTTCACCCGGTCAAGGGCCGCCTGCTCCGCCTCCGGAATGAGCCGGTTGATACTTTGCTCGTAACGCTGCCGGGATAATGGGCACGATGTCATTGCTTTCTCCTCCTTACTCGTCCGCGATGTAGACCGGCACCCCGGTCAGCCCCTGTACCGCCTTTTTCATCCTTGCCACGTCGGAATTCCCGTTGCTCGCATGGAGCAGCCAGACCTCCTGCAGCCGGGACCGGTCCGTCTGTCGGAAGAATTCCAGCACGTTTTCCATGCCGAAATGATTGCGTTTAAGCCGATCTCTCAGGGAAGGATGGACGGCCCCGCTCTCGACGTTGGATGCCAGGATGTCCTCGTTGTAATTGCACTCGATCATGACATGCGTCAGGCCGAGAAACTGGGGGTTGATGTACGCCGTATCTGTCGCGAACATGAGCTTCTCCCGGCCGGATGCCAGTAGATAGCCGAACGGCTGCCGGGCGTCGTGAACCGTGCTGAACGGGACAATATCCCATGTGCCGAGGGCGAACTGCACCTTCGCCTCGACCGGGCGGATGCGATGGCCCTTTATCCTCAGCTTCTCGGCCGTGCCGGCGCTCATGAAGCAGTCAACCGCGGCCCGGACCAGATCCTTGACATACCTGGCATGGTCACCATGCTCATGGGTAACCAGGCAGCCGGCAAGCTCTGCCAGGTTGCCGACCTTCTCCCGGATCCGGGCCGGACGTGCCCCCGCCTCGATGAGCAGGGGCGTCTTGCTGTCCGTGAGGTGGTAGCAGTTGCCGGCCGACGAGCTGGCTATCGGGGTTATGGTGATCACTGCGGATCAGAATCCCGGATCCGGAGCCGCTGCAGTTTGATGCGCCGGACACTCATTCCTGGCCCTGCAGTCGTTCTCGCAGTACGAAATCTTCATCCGGTCCCCGTTCTCCGGGCAAGTGACCATTGGTTCCTCACCATCAGGCTCGTATGGATGCGTGGCCCCCGGCGTGTCTCCCGCGGTAAACCTGCTGCCCTCGTCCCTCGGCTCAACGTCGATGATCTCCCCGGTGTTGGCGTTGACGGCCACTTCCTCCCTGAACGCAGCGTCGGCCTGGTCCTCGGCATCCACGGCCTTGTAGCTGTCGGTAATCTTCCTCGGGTCGAGCGGAAGCTTCGAGGTCACCCTGTGGACCAGAGTCTTGAACCGCATTTCGACCGGAAACTTGCTCCAGAAGTCATTCGACTTGGCAGCCGATTGCGATTTCCTGAAATCAGCCTCGGAAACGGTGATCAGCTGGTTTTTCCGCGGATCGGCGTACATTATGTAGCCGAACCCTCCGACAATCTCCCCGCGGTCCCACGGGTTCTTGATCTCGAACTCGTAGCTTTCGACATCGTTCTTGAATGACCGCTTGATCGGCCTGAAATGGTCATTTTTGTAGACCAGCTCGTAGATGATGTCCACGGGCTGCTCGACTGCCGCCTGCCGGCGGTAATAGTCCCTGCCAGCGTAGCCGATCCGGAGGTCCAGGTCGTACTTCTTTTCCTTGCCGTTGAAGTACGGGATAGGATGGATGTGGTTCGGGATCAGGGCGTCCAGCCCGAGGTCGATCCTGTGGACCGCGTCAATGGCCAGCTTGTTGAGGTTGACGTTCTCCCAGGTGATCGGGGTCTGCTTGTCCTTTCCGGACGAAACGCGCTTCGCCTCCAGGGCCTTCAATGTCTCGTCGACCTTGAGGAAGAGGTTTTGGGCGAGGTGCTGCTGGTACGGGGTCAGGCTGACCTGCCTGTTCGCCATCGCTGAAAACTCGCGGATCACCATCTCGGTGAATTTCTGCGCGCTGGTCTTGACGGGGAGATTGTCCTGGTTGGTTTTCCTTGGTGCAGTAGCCATGGTTATACGCTCCTTTTGATTTTTTAATTACCGGTTAAACGACGGTCAGTTCCTTGTGCTCGGACGACACCACCAGCCGGATGACCTGGATGCCGTCCATTGGCAGCAGTTGCGTGATCGATTCAGCGTTATCCACGATCACCGGCATGGACACCCCGTAATGCTCTGCCAGGGTCCGGATGATGTCCAGCCCGGCATTGATCCGGGCGCCGTTGTTGAGGCCGGACGAATACGGGACGCCGTCCACGGTGACCTCGCAGCACGGCTCCATGCCGCCGTTGATCAGGTCCCTGAACAGCCTGAACCGGACAATCCGGAACCTGTTGTTGATGATCTCTTCGAGCATTGCCGCTTTCTTGCGCTCCAGCGCCTCCAGCAGGTCCTTCTCTTTCTGCAGTTCTCCGTGCTCCCTGGACAGGCGTTTCTCCTCGGCGGCCAGCCCGGCGATCCTGTCCTCGTTCTCTTTCATCAGCCTTGCCGTGGTGATCCGTTCCCTGGCCCTCGCCAGGATTCCCTCCAGCCGGTCTTTCTCCTTGCCAAGGGATTCGAGTTCCGTTGCGTTCTTGCCAGTCTGCGCCTCGGCGATGCGCCGCTTGATCGCGGCGACGCGCTCGGTTGCTTCCATGTGCCCGGGATATTCATTGACCGGCCTGTTCCGTATCTCTGTAACGGCCCGGTTCAGGCCGTCCCGTTTTATTTTCTTTTCTTCGATTTCAGCTTCGACTCTGGCAATCTGCTCGGCGAGCACTGCGGACTCATCCGCAATCCTCTTTGTCTCGGTCTTGATTGTCTCCTCAATCGCGTCGTGTTGCGCCTTCAGCTGCTTGCCGGCGGTCTGGATTTCCTCCAGCCGCGTGGCCCGGCGCTTGTTAAACTCCGCCTCGGCGTCTTCGGCCTCCGGGATCGCCTGTCCGCAGGTCGGACAGATGTTTTTCTCCGGGGCGTAGGTCCACGCATACACTTCGTAGTATTCCGCCTTGAGCCTTTCCATCTCGGCCCGGATCTGCTCCCTGTTGTCGGCTGGCCGCTCCTTGCATTTCAGTTCATAATCGGCCCTGGCCTTCCGGAGCTGGTCCGACAGGACAAACAGCTGGTCCGACAGCCGCCGCAGCGCGTCTTCCTTGTCCCTGACCGCCTCGGCGATAGCCTGCCGGTGTCTGTTCTCCAGATCCATGACAGCCGCCTCGGCCTCGGCCAGCTCCTTTTTGAGCTCGCCAACCTCGCCGCCGGTCCTGGCCAGCGCGATACGTTCCTGGATCGCGTCCAGCTCCGCCCTGGTCGCCTCGACAATGGCCTCCTGTTCGCGCAGGTCGATGGGCGTCACCCCCTCGAACCTCTTCGCCGCTTCATCGATCCGGACAGGGAGGGCCTGCAGGCGCTCGTTGATTTCCTTCATCGACGCCTTGACGATTTTCATCCGTTCTCCCGGAGTATGGTCGGCAAGGACGGCAGCCAACGGTGCCAGCTCGACGTGCGCGGCGATTACCTCCTGATCTTTGACACCTTCGCATATCTCAAGCAGGGCCTTCCTGCGGTCTGTCCAGTGCAGTTGCTCGGCGAAATAGGACGGCGATGTGAGCAGGCGGAATGTTTCCTCGGTCGCGATTTCCTTAATGCGTTCCTGGTATTCCTTTTCGCGGACCGGGACGCCGTTGACGAAATGATCGGTCGTGTGGCCGGTGCAGGTGCGCTCGGTGGAGCCGCGCTTCTTCGTCCAGACCTCTTTGTACGCCTTCTTGAGGGTGATATTTTTGAAATCACAATCGAACACCGCCTCGACCGCATGTTCCAGGCCGTGGACCGGCTCGCCGTCCGGCCCCAGGGTCTTGATCATGAACTGGGCGTTGCCCCGGCTGTCCTTGCCGAACAGCAGCCATGACACGGCGTCGGCGATGGTCGTTTTGCCGGTGGCGTTGTCGCCGTAGATGGAGATGTCTTCCCCGTTCGGCTCCAGCGTGAAGTGTTTGATCCCCTTGAAATTCGACAATGTGAGGCGCAGCAGTTTCATCCCTTCACCTCCTTGTCGTTCCTGGCCGCCGGCAGGTCCAGGACGGCCGACGCATGTTCAAAGTCAATCCGGCCGGCGTTCTCCCGGAGCTGCTCCATGGCCAGCTCCAGGCTGCGGTGCGCCCAGCCAGAGAACTTTTTGATTTCGTTCAGGTATATTTTTATTCCACTGACGTGTTGGCAGAACTGGTCCGTATGGTAGTTCTCCTTCCTCTGCATGTCCGCGATGACGCGGCACAGCTCCCGGTTGGTTTTTGTCGAGCTGATCAGCCGCTCGGACAGCAGCCTGATTACCTGCCCCTGACGTTCGATTATGGCCCGGTCGTCCATCGTCCGATCCGGTTGACAATCCTTGATAGCTGGCATAAAATCTCCTTATCGGTAAGTGTTGAGCTTGCTGTTCCTGTTGTGGGGCTGCCGGAGGGCGAATCCGGCAGCCTTTTTTACTGGACGCCTGCCGCCCTGGCGTCTTCCAGGCGCATCTGCATCTCGCTTTTTTCCATCCGCCTCGTCTCGATAATTTCCCCGGTGTCCGTGCGGACATAGCGGACCTCCTCCAGCTCATAGTCCCTGATCACTTCGCACTCGACATTGCGGTACTCGTAGCCGTCCCGGAGCTTCTGCGCCGCCACCCGGGCGGCCAGCGACGCGCTGTCGATCTTGTCCTTGAAGCTGGACATGGCTGCCTTCTTCTCCGCGTCCAGGTCCTCGATAAGCAGGGTCATCTTCGCCATTTCCTCGGCAATGTCCCTTTTCTCGCTTTCCGTGAAATAGCTCTTCACGGATTTCAGTACCGTCTCCATTCAGGTCACCTCCTAAAAAACTGCTCGTTGCGCCTTGTAGACCAGGCAAGCCGCATCCCTTGCATGCTCGCTGGTCCGTCCTTTCCACCCGGTGATCCGTTTGAACATCTCCGGGCTCCATTTTGTAGCTCCCCGCACTGGTTTGATCGCCCGGTACGGTATGTCGTATTGACGGCAGAACTCCTCCCAGATGGAGCAATCCCGCTTGATGCTTCCGGCCCCCTGGAGCTGTTCGCGCCCTGCCCTGCCGAACCATGTCCGCTGCCGTGCGTCCTCGAACCAAATCTCCAGCTTGATCCCGTCTTTGATCGCCAACTGGCAAAACCGCATGGCCTGAACAATGGAAATGGTCTGAATGGCCTGAAAACGCTGTTCCTCCGGCAGCCAGGCGGCCAGGCCGGTCTGTTTGCCGGGGTCAATGCCGATGATCATATGTTCTCCCGCTCGCTCAATATCATGTACGCCGCTGCCGCTTGGAGCGGGACTTGCCCGTTGCCGATACACTCAATCCGGTCCACCCGAGAGGCCACCCCATGAGCCACTCGACCCACGTCGGGTTCAACAGCCCACCAGGAGCCTCCACATCGTTCAGATCCGGAGAGTGCCACTGTCCTGACCTCTTGGCCCGCGCCCTTCTGTTCTCCGGCTTGTCCCCGTTCTTCCAATCCCTGGCCTTGGGCGTCGGCCACATCGGCCCCTCCTCCAGGTTGCAGTCGGTCAACTTGAGCCCCCGCCGCCCATCCGGCCTGTTCGCCCCTCTTCTGCCATCTGTTGCGTTCGGTGTCGGCCACAATGCCGTCCATGTCGCCAGATCGTGCCCCCCTGATTCTTCCCGGTCCATCCTCGCGTAATCCGGCCCGCTCGGTGATGATTTCGGCGTCGGCACGTCGCGCAAGACACCACCATCGAGCACGTAGGTGCGGGGCACCGACGGCCGACGCCGGTAGAACACACCACCGCGCATCGTACCCCAGGCGGGCAAGGTCCCCGAGAACGGTGTCGAGCCCCCGAGAAGTGATAGCTGGCGAGTTTTCCATGAACAGCTCTCGTGGTCGTAGGACGCCAGCAATGCGGACGACTTGGGACCAGAGGCCGCTGCGCTTTCCTTTAATGCCCGCGCCAGGACCGGCGACTGAAATATCCTGGCAAGGCCAGCCCGCATGGATGCAATCCACTCGCATGTCCCAGAGGGATGGATCGAACAGTCGGATGTCTCCCTCCCACACGAGCAGGTTGGGGAACCATCCTGCATCCGCTCGACAGCGGAGCACCCGGCAGGCGTAGCCGTTTTTTTCGACCGCGAGGATCGGTTCATGTCCAAGAATAAGGTCTGCAAGCAGTCCCCCTCCGGCTCCGGCAAACAGGTGCATTGTCCTCATTGATCAAGATTTGCCTCCCCCTGTGAGCGGGTCGGACTCGTCGAGAGCGGAGGTA